>Ga0182024_10008829_pt1 | contig 21073 bp, 7 predicted proteins | sample P32metaG_FD_120480 | JGI IMG/M metagenome (GOLD analysis project Ga0182024, IMG submission 120480) | Permafrost microbial communities from Stordalen Mire, Sweden - P3-2 metaG (Illumina Assembly) | ecosystem: Environmental > Terrestrial > Soil > Wetlands > Permafrost | place: Sweden: Stordalen...
CTAGCCCGCACCATCGTGACGCGGTCGGGCGATACGGCCGCAGCGCCTGGTTCCGCTGCCGTCTATCGCCAACGCCAATGAGCCCATTGGCCTCGAGGCACGGCACGGGTTCGCCGTAACACGTTCACGTGCCTCGCTGCCGGTGGGCCGCACCGCAACCAAGCTGCCACCCCGAAACTGGCCACTTGGCCGTGGTTCTGCTTCGGTCGCGATACCAACCTTATGAAATCGCACTGGGCTCACCGTCGCGCGGTGAGGCGTATCGCTGCGGGATCAACGAAGGACGACCGGAAACATGATCAGCTTTCGCAGGCGGGGACCACGACCCACGCGCGGGACTCGGGCAGCGGCCGGGAGAACGCGGGCTTGGCCTCTTTGTCGTGTGCTCAGTTGAGCAGCCTCTCCGCAACGCGGCGTGCAGGGCTACTCGCCGTTGCTGCTGCCCTAATACCGATGGCGGGCGTGCTCAACGCAGTATCCGGTGTTCAGCCTGCGCTCGCAGATCCGTTGTGCAGCGGCGGGACGTGCACAGTAAGTTTCACAACGCCGGGGCCTGGACAGTTCACCGTTCCAGACGGGGTGACCTCGCTGTCGGTGACGCTGTACGGCGGAACCGGCGGCACGAACAACCTCGGCGAGGTGCCCGGTGGTGATGGTGCGGCGGTAAACGCCACCCTGACCGTCAGCCCGGATCAGGTGCTGGGGGTGGACGTCGGCGGCGGCGGTGAGAGCGGCGGCGTCGACGGTGGGGGCAGCGGCGCCAACGGCGGCGGCGGTGGGGGCGGGGCGACCGACGTCACCTCGGGTGGCAGCATACAGCTGGTTGCCGGTGGCGGCGGTGGCGCCGGAGGGGACGAGGATTACATAGATTCCTGCCTAGGCGTGAACGTCACGCCGGCCGGCGGGGCCGGTGGCAATGCGGGCACCGGGGGCGGTTCCGGCCAGTCATTTGCTAGCGGCGGTATCACCCTGGCCGGGGGCGCTGGCGGAGCGGCGGGGACCACGTCTGGTAGCGGCGGGTCCGGTGGCTCGGCGGCCGGATCAGATTCGTGCCCCGACGCAACCCTTGTCGACGGTCAGGCCGGCGGCGATGGCACGGGCACATTCTTCACCATTGGTCACGGTGGGAGCGCTTATTCCGGGGCCGATTTCACTGGAGGTGGTGGTGGCGGCGGCGGCTATGTCGGGGGTGGCGCCGGTGGCGACGGCGCATGGTATGCCGATGTTCCGGCGCAGGGGTTCGGTTGTGGGAGCTACGGCAACCCCTGTCCTCCCGAATACATCACCGCCGGTGCCGGCGGCGGGGGTGGCGGGTCGTCGGCCGCCCCGGGAAACTCGGTCCTCTTCGCCGTGGTGGACGACAGCGGCAACTCAGGGCAGGTCAACGGGGGCAACGGGGAAGCAGTGTTCTCCTACCCCGACCCGGTAGCAAGCCCCTCGATCACCGGAACGCCGAGCCCGACCTCGGTCACCCTCAGCAGCTCACCGCCACCGACCCTGACCGACTCGGCCGTCGTGTCGGGCGGCAACGCCCCGACCGGGACGATCACCTTCACGCTCTATGACTCGAGCAACAGCCTTGTCGACACCGAAACGGCGAGCGTGAACGGGAACGGCACCTACACGACGCCGACCGGTTATACCCTCCCGAGCACGGGAACCATCACCGGCACCTACCAGTGGGACGTCTCCTACTCGGGCGACTCCGACAACGCCGGCGCCTCGGACAACAATGACCCTGCGGAGGTACTGGCGGTGAGCGACGCCAGCCCCTCGATCACCGGAACGCCGAGCCCGACCTCTGTCACCCTCAGCAGCTCACCGCCGCCGACGCTGACGGACTCGGTCGTCTTGTCGGGCGGCGCGGCTCCGACGGGGACGATCACCTTCAGTCTCTATGACCCGAGCAACAGCCTCGTCGACACCGAGACGGCGGCGGTGAGCGGCAACGGCACCTACACGACGCCGACCGGTTATACCCTCCCGAGCACGGGAACCATCACCGGCACCTACCAGTGGGACGTCTCCTACTCCGGCGACTCCGACAACACCGGCGCCTCGGACAACAACGACCCGGCGGACGTCGTGACGGTGAGCCGCGACGCCACGTCGTTCAACATCACCGTCCAGAGAGGGCCGATGGGTAGCACCACGTACGGCTTGCCTTCCACCTTGGGATGGACCGGCCTACCGAGCGGGGCGTCGGGCACGGTGACCTTCTATACGGCGGCCAACGTCGAACTGTGCTCGCTCAGCCTTGCCGCCACGAGCTGTGCGACCTCCACCAGCCTCGGGGTCGGCTCGTACCCGGGGATTTATGCCACCTACGGCGGTGACGGCAACTTCAACGGTTCGACCTCGACCAACACGGTGACGCTCACGGTCTTCAAGGCCAACCAGACGATTCATTTCACCTTGAAGGCGCCGACGACGGCCACCTTCGGCGGCCCGAAGTACACCCCGAAGGCGACGACAACCTCGTTTCTCCCGGTCAGCTTCAAGATCGTCGCCGCGAGTGTCAAGGTATGCAGCATGTCGGGCGGAAAGGTGAGCTTCATCGGGCTGGGCACTTGCACCATCGACGCCAACCAAGCCGGCGATGCCGACTACAACCCCACAAGCACACTGCAGAGCTTCAAGGTGGGGAAGGCTCCGACGAAGATCACAACCGCACCGGCGACTGTCACCCACAGCGTCAAGACGACATACGTCGCGATGACGGCGACACTCAGGTCACTCGCGAGTGGGGCGACTATCGGCGGCCAGAAGATCACCTTCACCCTGTTCGCCGACGGTTGGTCGGTCACCGGCACGGCGATCACGAACAGGTCAGGTGTCGCCACATTCAAAGTGAGCTTTAGCAAGCCTGACGCGGCGCGCAGCTACTCCGCTTCGTTCGGCGGCAACAAGGACTACAACCCGAGCGGGGCGGCCCAGTCCGTCTGAGAGCAGGGCTGGTCCCAACCTGAGGGTGTAGGGCCCGGCGGCGCACTCCATGATCGGCGCCCTGACGGCGGTTGAACTGTCCTGCAACTGCCCGAGGAAGGCAGAGAGGGCGCAGGCGAGGCGCTGGCGGGGAGGGCTCGAACCGCCAACCTCCAAAGTAAGTGACGGTTCGTCTCAGCTCGAGTCGGATCGTCGCGTGTGTCACGTTTTGGCCGGTCAATGCGGCCGGTGCATTGTCACCCGGGACGGCCTGCGACTCAGTGAGACACTCCGGGACGGGTTTGTTGGCTCGATTGTTGGCTTCCTCCGCCCGGAGACGCCGAGCAGGCGTGCTGCATCACGGCACTCGGACATCGTCTCGGCATCGGGATCTCAGCCTGGCCGGCTGGCGGACGCGGACCGGTGCACGCCGCAGCAGACCATCGTGGCCTGGCCGCGGATTAAGAGCACGCCCCGCGCCGCCGCCAGGGCGGGGGCGGGGGCGGTCGCCGCGTGCGCGCGCCGGCGCTGAGTTTCGAGTGGCGAGGGAGCCGGCCTATTGGTCGAGTACGAACAGCACTACGATGAGCGCACCACTTTGAACGCCTCGACGGCGAGGTGACAGAGACGACGCTCGAGTCAGATCCAGGATTGTTCATCGAAACAAGCCGACCCGCTGCCGCGCAATAAGTGGTATGCCTGGACGCCGAACGTCTGACCAAGCCCGTTGATGGAGGTTGCCCAGTGTTCACTCGGGTGGTGTTGGTCAATCGGGGTGAGCCGGCGATTCGGCTGATCCGGGCAGTTCGGGAGCTGAACGAACAGCGAGGCTGCAGCATCCGGGTTATCGCGTTGCACACTCGCGCGGAGCAAAGGGCGTTGTTCGTTCAAGCGGCTGACGAGTCCGTGTGCGTCGAGGAGACCATCTCCAGTGGCGGCGTCAGTCTCGGCCACTCTGAGCTCGAGCGGGCGCTGCAAGCGAGTGGCGCCGACGCCGTCTGGGTCGGCGGCGGTTCCATGGGCGAGGACCCGGCATTCGCGGAGCTGTGTGAACGGCTCGGCATGGTGTTCATCGGTCCCTCGCCAGAGGCGATGCGCAAGCTAGGTGACAGGATCGAGGCAAAGCTCCTCGCCGAGAGCACTGGGATCCCCGTGGTCGCCTGGGGCGGCGGTCCCGCGTACAGCTTCGAGGAAGCAACCCGACATGCAGGCACGATCGGATACCCGCTCATCGCCAAGGTCCGAAGCGGTGGTGGGCCGCGATCTAGCCGTATCGTCACCTCGGCGGGCGAGCTCGAGCAGGCGCTCGAGCTCACACAGACTGAGGCGCCCCTCACCTTCGGTGACCCGGATGTCTTCCTCGAACGACTTCTTGTCGGCGCCCGGCACCTCGAGGTGCAGGTCATCGCAGACAACTACGGCACCGTGTGGGCGACCGGAGTGCGCGATTGCTCCATCCAGCGGCGCAATCAGAAGCTGGTCGAGGAATCCAGTTCTCAAGCACTAAGCGCTGAGCAGGAAGCGACTCTCCGCACGGCGGCCGTGGCCCTTTTACGGGTGGCGGACTACCGCGGAGCAGCCACCGTCGAGTTCCTCTACCAGCCGACCGAGAACGCCTTCGCTTTTTTGGAGGTGAACACGAGCTCGCAGGTCGGGCAGTCTGCCACCGAGGTGACCACTGGGCTCGATCTCGTCAAGTTGCAGTTGCTCGTGGCTGCCGGCGAGCCGCTGGTCGGCGAATCACCGGCGCGGGCCGGGCACGCGATCGAGGTTCGCCTCAACGCCGAGGACGCCGGCAACGGGTTTGCGCCAGCCCCGGGCACCGTCGAGCTTCTCCACCTCCCGTCCGGTCCCGGCATTCGCGTGGACACGGGAATCACCGTCGGTGACGTGATTCCAGCCGCCTACGACTCGATGGTCGCGAAGATCATCGCCTCGGGGCAGGACCGGTCCGAGACCTTGGCCCGGCTTCGTTGTGCCCTCCGCGAGACCACGATCGTGATCCGTGGAGGCACGACGACCAAGTCGTTCCTGCTTGACCTGCTCGAGCGGCCGGAGGTCGTCTCCGGTCAAGCGGACACGGGCTGGCTGGACCGCGTCAGTGATTCCATGACCGACGCGGCGGCTCGTCACGCCGACATCGCCCTGCTCAGCGTTGCCATCGATGCCTACGACGCCGAGGAGGCGCTCGAGCGAGACGCCTTCCTTGGCTCCGCCCGTGGTGGTCGGCCACGGGCGAGCCAAACCGTCGGCCGCAAAGTCGAGCTCGGCTACCGGACCCAAACCTATCGAATGGAAGTCGGCCGGGTCGGTCCCCGCCGATACCGACTCGTGGTCGACGGTGGACTCGTCGAGGTCGACGTCGATCACCTGAGCCCCCTCCAGACCCGGCTCTGGCTTGGCGGAGCATCCTTCCGGGTCGTATCGGTGCCCGGCCAGGCCGATCATTTGGTCGAGGTCGACGGGGTCAGCCACCGGATCGCCCGCGACGAGACCGCACTGGTCCGCTCACCGGCACCGGCAGTGCTCGTGGCGGTCCACGTCAAGGCGGGCGACCACGTCGAGGCGGGAACGCCGCTCGCGGTGCTCGAAAGTATGAAGATGGAGACAGTGGTGCGAGCGCCGCACGCGGCGAAGGTGCGAGAGCTCCTTGCTGCCGTCAACTCCCAGGTTGACGGCGGCACGCCCTTGCTGCGACTCGATCGCCACGTCGACATCCACGAGGCCTTGGCGCCGGACGCCCCGGCGGTCAACTTGAAGGCGCGGGTGTCCGCCGAGGCGCCCAACGCGCCAACGCGGGCTCGACAGCACCTCGGCGCACTGCGAGCCATAATCACCGGCTACGACGTAAGCGCCCAGCGAGCTCGCACGCTCGTCACCGAGTACTCAGCGCTGCGAAGTGAACTCCCGTGGGACTCCGCCGAACTGAGGGGCGAGGAGCTCGGGCTTCTCACCACATTTGCCGACCTGTGCGAGCTGTCCCGCAACCGGCCGACGATGCAAGAAGAAGACTCCGACGAGCGCGTCCACAGTCCTCAGGAGCACTTCCATACGTTCCTGCACTCCCTCGACGTCACTCAAAAGAAGCTGCCGGCGGCGTTCCAGACGAGGTTGAGGCGAGCGCTCCGCCACTACGGCGTCGCGGATCTGGGACCGAGTCCCGAACTGGAGGAGGCGGTCTACCGCGTGTTCCTGGCCCAGCAGCGGGCGTCTGACCAGATCCCAGTGGTCACCGCCCTGCTCGAGACGTGGCTTCGGGAGGGGGAGACGTCGACGGGTCCCGCCCGCGACCAGATCGGGGAGGTTCTCGACAGACTGATCGTTGCCACCCGGTTGCGCTACGCCGCGGTTGGCGACCTCGCCAGGCGCATCCGTTTCCAGCTCTTCGACCAGCCCCTCATAGAGCAGGCTCGAGAACGGGTCTACGAGGGCGCTCGCGAACATCTTCAATACCTTGACAAGTACCCGGATGCAGCAGACTACGCCCAGCGGATGGAGGCATTGGCGGCGAGCCCCGAGCCCTTGATCCGGCTGCTCGCTCCGCGAATCGGAACTAATACCTCCGGATTGGAACCGATGCTCGAGGTGCTGACCCGCCGCTACTACAAGGTCCGCACACTGGACCACGTCCGCTCGTTCCGGCTCGAGGGGCGACAGTTCGTGACCGGTTCCTTCGAGCTGCGGGGCAAGCTGCTCCACCTCATCTCGACAATGGGTGACCTGTCAGAGTTTCCTGCTGTCGTTGCCGGCGTTGTTCAGTTGGCCACAAACGTCACCGATCCGACAAACCTCGTCGTCGACGTCTACCTGTCGTCGATCGAGCCACCCTCAGTCGACCCGGACGGGGTCGCCGTTGCGCTTCGAGACATGCTTTCCGACGTGCCGATCCTGGTCATGGGCCGACGCGTGACGGTCACAGTGTGCGACCGAGGAGGGGCCCAGGTACAGCAGTTCACGTTCCGGCCATCGCACGGGCACATGGAGGAGGAGCGTGTCATCCGCGGCATGCATCCATTGATAGGCCAGCTCCTTGACCTGTGGCGGTTGAAGAACTTCAAAGGAAGCCGGCTTGAGTCGGCCGAGGACACTTACCTGTTCCACTGCGTCGCCTTCGACAACCCTGACGATCAGCGCCTCGTTGCCCTGGCGGAGATCCGCGACGTCACGCCGCTCCGGGACGCCTTCGGTCAGGTGATCGCGTTCCCGGCCGCTGAGCGCACGCTGGCGGCATGCCTGGAGAGCATCCGCGCCCACCAGACCCAGCGTGCGGCCGAACAGCGGCTCGACGCCAACCGCATCTTTCTCTATGCATGGCCTCCGATCGACGTGCCCTGGAGGAGCTGAGCGGGTTTGCCAGCGCGCTCGCTCCGGTGACGGCCGGCGCGGGAGTGGAGGAGATCATGGTGCTGGCTCGACTCGCGGACGAACCGGGCGCGGAGCCGAGAGACGTCGCGTTGCTCTTTTCCAATCGGCCCGGGGCAGGAATCGGTGTGACCGTGACCGAGCCACCGACGGAGCCCGTAGCGCCGCTCGACGAGTACACACAGAAGGTGCGCCGCTCGCGTGCTCGCGGAACCGTCTACCCGTACGAGATCGTCCGGCTCCTCATCGGTGCCGATGGCACCTTCGCGGAGCACGACTTGGATGAGACTGGGCGGCTCGTCCCCGTCGATCGGCCTCCGGGTCGCAACCGGGCCGGGATCGTCGCTGGCCTCGTGTCGACACCCTCCGCCAGCCATCCCGGTGGCATGGTACGAGTCGGGCTGTTCGGTGACCCGACAAAGTCCCTCGGTTCCGTTGCCGAACCGGAGTGCGCGATGGTCATCGCCGCTCTCGACCTTGCCGAGGAGATGAGGGTTCCGGTGGAGTGGTTCGCCCTCTCCTCAGGCGCCAAGATCTCGATGGACAGCGGCACCGAGAACATGGACTGGGTAGCACGCGCTCTGCGACGGTTGATCACTTTCACCGAGGCGGGTGGCGAGGTGAACGTGGTCGTAGCCGGGATCAACGTGGGGGCACAGCCGTACTGGAATGCCGAAGCGACCATGCTGATGCATACCAAGGGCATCCTGATCATGACGCCGGACAGCGCGATGGTGCTGACCGGCAAGCACTCGCTCGACTATTCCGGCGGAGTGTCAGCGGAAGACAACTTCGGGATCGGCGGTTACGACCGGGTCATGGGTCCGAACGGACAGGCGCAGTACTGGGCACCCAACCTGACAGCGGCGTGCGGCACGCTGCTTGCCCACTACGAGCACGCCTACGTCGTTCCGGGAGAGCGCTTCCCCCGCCGCGCCAACAGCAGCGATCCGCACGACCGTGATGTGCGCAACTACCCGCACGTCCATCCGGACAGCGAATTCACGACCGTGGGGGACATCTTCTCCGACGAGCTCAACCGAGAGCGAAAGAAGCCTTTCGACATCCGCACGGTCATGCATGCCGTGGTCGACCAGGACCACGCCGTGCTGGAGCGTTGGGCCGGCATGGCCGATGCCGACACGGCAATCGTCTTGGACGCCCACCTCGGGGGTTACCCGGTCACGGTGCTCGGCATCGAGTCCCGACCGATCCCTCGGCGTGGCGCCCTCCCCGCCGACGGTCCGGACCGATGGAGCGCAGGAACGCTCTTCCCGATGTCATCGAAGAAGACGGCGCGAGCCATCAACGCTGCCAGCGGCAACCGCCCGCTCGTGGTGCTGGCGAATTTGTCGGGGTTCGACGGTTCGCCTGAGTCGTTACGCAAGATGCAGCTTGAATACGGTGCCGAGATCGGTCGAGCCATCGTGGGCTTCGACGGCCCGATCGTCTTTTGTGTGATCTCCCGCTATCACGGAGGAGCGTTCGTGGTCTTCTACGGCGTCCTCAACGACAACATGGAAATCATCGCCTTAGAAGGTTCGTTCGCTTCGGTAATCGGCGGAGCGCCAGCTGCGGCTGTCGTGTTCTCCAGGGACGTGGTGACCCGCATGTCCGAGGACCCGCGGCTCGGAGCGATGGAAGCTGCCCTGGCCGAGGGCGACGAGGTCAAACGCGCAAAGCGACGGGTCGAGTTGGCCGACCTGCGCTCCACGTTGCATTCTGAGAAGCTCGGTGACGTCGCGAAAGAGTTCGAAAGGATCCATGACATCGACCGGGCGCTCGCCGTCGGCTCCGTCCACGCGATCATTCCCGCCCGCGAGCTTCGGCCCTATCTAATCGGCGCCGTCGAGCGGGGCGTAAGCCGGGCCGTCTCCAATGCCTCAGCGGCGGTAACCCCCTGACAATCTTGTGCTCATCTTCGTTTTGTCTCGATGAAAAGGTCGCTCCATGCAGCCATTCGTAGTTAATCGTCATGACCGTCTCGTGTTTCCTTCCAACTTTGTGCCAGAGCTCGACTTGTCCGTCATGCACGATCTCGAGCAGCTCGACAGCGTGATCAGACGCGACTTCGAGGTAAAAGCGCCGACGGGGACCGACATCCTGCACCGCGTTGAGGAGGGAGCTTATTCCGGCCGCTATGAGCTCATGCGGGACCTCGCGCTGAACCTCTTCTGGACGAACCGCTTTGCGATGACGTTGTATGAGAAGCGGCCCACCCGATGGTCTGACGTGCCCCGCCTCCGTACTGACGTTTTCTTGCCGATCCTGACCCCATGGCGCGACGGTGACCGCAAAATCGCCGCTGTAAAACAGGCTTACGAGACGCTGCCACCGACCTGGGACGGCGAGGTGGAGGACCGAATCTTCAAGATCCTTTTCGACGTCTTCGGGCACCGCAAACACCATGCGAGCGATCTGCCGACAATCAAACCCACGGTCGCCGAGATCATGTCCGATCCCACGAACCTTACCTTCCGGCTGCCGCGTTACGACGCAGACTTCCCGGTCTACGGTTTCACTGACATAGTCGACTGCTCCGAGAAGGTCGCTGAGCTGGAGGCGTTGAACCGCTGGGCTATGGTGCTGCACAACCAGTATCCGTGGGACCGCTCGGAGGCCGAGCTAGTCGAGGTTGGCCAGTTGAGCGGCGATGATTTCGTCGTGGTCTTCCACCCGCGCGACGAGGAGGTTCGTCATTTCCTCCGCCGGCTCGGCGCAGGCGGGAGGCGGGCAGCCCGCTCGCAACCCAAGGAATCCGCCCAGCCAGTGCGCCCATACCCGCCGGTGAACGTGCGGGCTCAATTCTCTATAATGCCCCGACTCGAGGCGCTCGCTGTCGTCCATGGTGATCTGGTGTGCACCAATGACGACCTCATCCGAAATGCTGCCTACAACTGGTCACCAATGACGGCGAACGAGATCCTCGATAAAACCGGTATCGAGCAACGCCGCTACACCTCCCATAGCCTGGAAGAGATCGCGCTAGAGGCGGCACAAGCAGCGCTGGCCCACGCCGGCCGTGAACCTGAGGAGATTGGGGCAGTGCTGGTGTGCACGTGCACGAGCACTCGGATGATTCCCTCGGTAGCGACGTGGGTTTCCGGCCAGCTCGGCATCTTCCAGACGCACGCGTCATGCGACATCGTCGCTGCGTGTGCCGGCCTGCCGTACGGGCTCTCCGACGCGACAAGGATCCTCCAGGAAGTGCAGCGTCCCGTGCTTGTCGTGTGCGTGGAGAAGTTCTCGGACAAGATCGGCAACGTTCGGCCGTCGCGCATGATCTTCGGTGACGGCGCCGCCGCCATCGTCGTCGGGGTCGCCCCGACGGGCGAGCCGCCGGACATCGAGTACCTGCAGACCTACGCGAGCGGCCCGGTCAGCCAAGTGAACTCAATTATCTGGCCCAACCCCGCCTTCGACAACAACATCACCGTGTTCGGCCCGGACGTCAAGTCGCTCGCAAGCCGTTACCTCGTACAGATGATCGACGAGCTCAAGCTGCTTCCTGACCCAGAGGGGATCAAGAGTTCGCTCCTCGAAAGCATCGACCTCATCGTTCCCCACCAGGCCAACAAGACGATGGTCAGCCAGCTTGCCACACAAGCAGGCCTTCCGTCCGACAGTCTCTACTTCAACATCGAACAGGTCGGGAACTCATCCTCCGCAAGCATCCCGCTTGCCATCCACGACGCCGTCCGCGACGGCGTGATCAAGGAGCCGGCAAGGATCTTCACACCGGGCTTCGGGGCGGGAGCGGTGGCGGGATACGGCGTGATGTGGATCGATCCGGCCGTGGTGGCGATTGCGACCGATTCGCAAATAGAAGATGGGACACAGTTTCTCCGAGACGACCAGCCGCGTCCCGAGCCGTCCTCAGACGACGTGCAGTTGGCATTCGGGTGAGCTCCTGAGAAAGCTGCGCAAGCATCGGAATCCGTCCAATCGCAGGCGCCCGCGTCCTGGCCGTTTCAACCACGCAGCTATCGGCGTCCAGCCAAGGCGCTGCCGAGCTTGGGCTCGCTCAGCTGGAGACCTGCTCCAGGCGCCGCCCGCTTACCCGGGGACCGAGCAGTGCGATCAAGCCAGCGATCACTCCGGTCAGGCCGATACCGGCAAATCCTACGAAGAATGAGGCGGAGGCCACTACGGTGGGAAGCACCAGGGCACCAAGGGCGCCCCCGCCATGCCCGAGCCCGTCGGAGAGAGCAAACCCGCTCGAGCGAGCCCGCGTCGGGAAGTTCTCCGCCGTATAGGTGTACGCGACCTGAAGGAACAGCCCGAGAGCGAAGGAGGCGAGGAAGGAGCCGAGAATGAGGACCCCCTCGTTGGCCAGCGTTCTCACCACCAGCATCCCGACCAGCCACACCACGGTCGAACCGAAGATGAGCAGCTTGCGCTCGATCCGGTCGGCAAGGAAGGCCATCACCACGGCTCCCACCGGGTATCCGATGGCGCCGATGCCGAGGAACAGGATGGAGCTACCGATGGGCTGGCCGTGGGAGGAAAACAAAGTCGCGGCATCGCCGAGGAAGCCGTAGTTTCCGATGTACCACATGAACCACATACACAGCAGCATGACGACGCGCCCGAGGTAGGGCCGGACCAGGAGATCCTTGAACGCGACGGTGTTGCGCAGCAGCGACACCGCCTCCTCGTGCGGCTCGGGCAGCTCCACGCCCTTTGCGACGGCGGCAGCCTCCATGCGCGTCACTATCGCGTCGGCCTCGTCCGGCCGCCCGTGCAGGGCGAGCCAGCGGGGGGACTCCGGCAACTGGAAACGGGCGACGAAGCCGATGGTGGCGATGACGCCGCCGATGACGAACAACAACCGCCAGCCGATCTCGAAGTGGGGAACGAGGCCAAGCGCGACGAACGGCGTTACGGCTTGGCCGAGGATGCCGACCAGAAAGGTGAGGTTGGCTATGCGCCCACGCTTGGCCGCCGGGGCCAACTCTCCGAGGTAGGTCGAGACGAGGTTGAGGTCGGCGCCGACGCCCATGCCGGTAACGAACCGCCAGACGGACAGGGTGATCACACCGGTGGCCGTGGCGTCCAGGAAGGACCCGAGGCCGGTGAGCGCCATGGTGATGAGCAGGATCCGCAGTCGACCGAAGTGGTCGGAGAGCCCGCCTATGAGGATGGAGCCGACGGCGTAGCCGATTAGCCCGACGGACAGCGCCACGAAGGTGACGTCGGAGCCGGACAGGTGGAACTGCTTGCTGATCGCCGGCATGCCGTAGCCGATGTCAGCGATGTCGTAGAACGTGAAGAAATACCCGATGCCGATGATGACGAGGTAAGAGCCCGGCAGCGACCAGATCGGGATGCGATCCAGTCGAGCCAATACCTCGGAAGCCCCGGCCGGGGCACGGTGTCCGTCTTCTTTCCTGCCGTGGCGCTGGGGATCGAGCGATCCGGATTCGGTCAAAGTCTTGCCACCTCACTCCATGCACCCGCCGACGACTCCGGCGCCATTTGAGCTGCCAGTTCAGCCACTTCTTCTCACCTCACTACACAGAACAAAACCATCTTCGCACCTCATTACCCAGCTATCCAGATTGGAGTCATCGGCGATGCCGGAGACCCGGAAGCCATGGGTGGCGGCTACCGTGCGCGGCTGTGCCGAGCTGCGGTCGTGATGTCCGCCGCCGGTGGCGAGCCCTTGCTCACCCACATACAAGGGACACGGTCGATCACACAATTCGAACAGAGGCCCCCCATGTCCAGCACCACGTGATGAAGGTGTCGTCCAACGGCCAAGTCTCGATCCCGGCTGCGGCGCGCGCCCGTTGGAAGGTGGACCGCGTGCTCGTCGCCGATCTGGGCGACCGCGTGGTAGTGCGTCCCCTCCCGCCCGAGCCGGTCGCAGAGCTGCAAGGAAAGTATCGAGGACGAGGCCCCAGCAGCGAACGTGATCGTCGCCAGGCTCGGATCGAGGATGCCTCGCGTGAGCGGCGGGCGTGATCGTTCTCGACTCCTACGCCGTGCTCGCCCTCTTGAAGGGTGAGGCCGGCGCCGATCAGGTTTTCCAGTTGGTCGACGGCGAAGAGGAGACGGCCCTGACGGCACTCGGCGTGGCAGAGGTCGTCGATCACCTCATCCGCCTAGCGGACGCGGAAGAGACGACGCCGTGCTGGACATTGCGCAAATGGGGCTCGCTTCGCCGCCGCCCGTCGACACCGCCCTGGCGCTGCGAGCAGGCATGCTGCGCGCTCGCCACTACCACCGGAAGAATCGAGCAGTCAGCCTCGCCGACTGCGTTGCGGCAGAGACCGCTCGGAGCACCGGGTCGTCTCTTGCCTCCGCCGACCCGCACCTGCTCGACCTCTGCCGCGATGAAGGCATCGCCCTTATTCGCCTGCCCGTCAGCAGCGGGCAGACCCGGTCACCATAAGCGCCAGCCCGGTGATGGAACCGGAGTTTGTCGCCGCGGTTCGGCGGTCCGATGCTGGCGCCCGCTCGACGCGATTCTTGTTCGTGGAGAAGTGGGGACCCGCCTCCAGAGCGGTTGCAGCTGACTGGGAAAATGAGCCGCGGCGCCCGGCCCCCTGTCAGGAGCGGGTGGCGTGACCGGGCCGATCGGCTAACGGCATCGAGAGGGACCTCCGACCTCGGAGAAGGCGCTCTACGGGCTACGTGTCCGTGGCTGCACGACTGCGACGAGCCTCCGGAGTTGGACGCGAATAACTCGGCGATCTGCGAGAGCGACGGTCGCCCATAACGTGCGGCCGCACGAGCCGAAGTTGCGTCACCGAAGAGGCGCTCGTAAGCGAGCCTTGCATATTCAGAACGGCCCGCGGAACAACGCGGCTCGTTGCACTGGCAGCAGGGCGAGAACGACGGCTCGGCCTGCCTTTGTTGGCTTTCTTGTTGGATGGCGAAGAGACAACCTGGGAGCAGGCATGCCAATCGCGCGGAAATGCCTCTCTAGTAGGCATTATTCAAACAAAAGAAGCTGGCGGGGGAGGGCTCGAACCTCCAACCTCCTGATCCAAAGTAAATGACGGTTCGTCCCAGGTCGTGTCGGATGGTCGCGTGCCGTCGCGTTGTGGCTGGTCAAGCCGCCTATCTCCACGGTCGATCGTCACGGCATGCGACACCGTGGGACGCTCCGAGACGGGATTGTTGGCTCGATTGTTGGCTTTCTGCGAACCTCGCGCTCTCGGAGTAGGCGGCTCACACGCACTCGGAGAGAGGAGTACCGGTGCTACGCTGTCGCACATGGAAGTAGGTGTCCGGGAACTTCGCAACCAAACCAGCCAAGTCATCGACGCCGTTCGATCAGGCGAAGTGGTCACCCTCACCGTTCACGGAGAACCGGTCGCCGACATCGTGCCTCACGCCCGACGCGTCCGTTGGCTCGACGGGAGGCAACTTGGCAGCCAACTCGCTGACCGAGCAGCAGACCCGGCTCTGGCCGACGACTTAGATGCGTTGGTCGGGCAGAGCCTCGCTGACCTGTGACCGAACCAGCCGGGCTGCTTGACACCTCAGTATTCATTGCCGACGAGTCCGGCCGCCCGCTGAACGAGCTGCCTACACGAGTCGCCGTGTCAGTCGTCACGATCGGCGAGCTCCAGCTCGGCGTGCTCGCCGCCCCCGACAGAGCGACCCGCGCTCGACGAGCAAGCACGCTCGACTTTGCTCGGCGCGCCGACCCTATCTCGATCAGCGAAGCCGTAATGGTCACTTGGGCGCGCCTCGTCGCTGACTGCCGCGCCGCCGGCATTCAGCGAACAATCAAGCTCACCGACGCGCTGATTGCCGCCACCGCTGTGGAACACGGTCTGCCGGTCGTCACCCAGGACAACGACTACGACAGGATCGCCGCCGCACATCCTGCGCTCACGGTCATCAAGGTCTGAAGTCGCCGTCACTTGGGAGAACTGGCGGTCGGACTGCCAACCGAACGTTACATATCTGTGTGACCGGCAGATGCTTGACAAGAGATAGTTGGTCGCCTCGCTCGCGGGCGCGGGAGGCTCGAACCTCCAACCACCGTTTGTGTCACGCGTCGCGCTGGGCCAGCGTCACCAAGCTTCCGGCACAGTTGACGTAGCTGACGACAGGGGACGAGGCGGTGGCGGACCAATAAGGCAGAGCCTTCACCGGCGGATGGCGAGGGGATCGACCGCCCCTACCACCCCTGGGGGCTTGCAGGGTCGTGGCTCAGCGATCCCGCGGCCTTGGGGGGCTCCAACCCAGCGCGAACCCGTCGCTGGACGATGTCCTCGACGTCCGTCGTGGCCGGATGGATGAGTCGAGCACACGATCGCCGCCCTATGCCCGAGGAGCTAGCTCTGCTCCCGCCGATGAGCACCATCCGCGAGGCACTGACCGCTTTTGGGTGGCATGCGCGCTCGACGTGTTGCAAGCGACTCGCCGGATTGCGGGCAGTCAAGGGCGCTGACACGCCGGTGACCCGCCAGTTACACAGCTGCTCGCGACGATCCTCCAGCGGCCGCAACCGCGAGAGCATGCTGTCGCGCGGCGGAGTTTCCCGTAGCAAGTGGCTCTTGATAGGTTACCGCGGGACGCGCAACGACAGGCGTTAGTCACACCACTCGTGCTTGACCAGGGGGATCGACTGTGCAAAAGCGTGCATCTGGCCGGAAGCCACCTCGTTTCATCAACAGATGGCTATCGCTCGTCTGTGTTCTTGTTGTCGTCGGCTTCTTCCTCGTCGGGCCAGGCCAGACGGCTGCGCGCGCCCAGGGCGGCCCGACGATCACAAGCGTCTCGACGATCACCGCCCAGAACGACTCAATTACTGGCGAAGAGTCAGGCCCGGGGATCATCATCAACGGCAGTGGGTTTGGAACCACACCCCCCACCGTCTGCCAGGCAGACAACGACACCATGCTGGGCGAGTCGGCCATCGGTCTCGACGTCCTGACGAACAACCTTCAGATAATCGACAAGTCAGAAGGAATCTTCAACGACCAGTACATGGGCAATTGCAGTAACGAGCCTGTGGACGACTGCGACGTCTCGATCGGCTCGTGGTCCGACACTCAGATCGTCGTGTTGCTCGACGACACCGGCTTTCTTGACTGCCACAGCATCGAAAGCGGCGACGACTTGAGCGTGCAGGTCTTCAGCACTGACGCCGGCAACGCCGGCTCCAATGTCGTCGACACGACGGCCGTCGGCGAAGGCACCGTCGCGTCGGTCGCCGGGCTCAGTCCCGCCAGCGGACCTGTCGCCGGGGGGACCTTCAACGCCGACGGGTCGACGAACCCCAACGGCACGATCACCATCACGGGCTCGAACCTGACCGGAACGAGCATCGTCTGGTTCGGCAACGGCGGGGACGACGGCGCCGTCGCGACGACGAACTTCACCATGGGCACGGACTCGTCCGGCAATCCCGACATCATCGTCACTCCACCGCCAGCGCCGGCAGGCTATGACGAGGGGACAGATATCGTTTTGACCGGTGGCGGGGGCACCTCTGGCGGTGCTTGTGCAGCCATCGACGAGGGATGTGAGGGGACCTACTACTGGCAGAGCCCGTCCACGGTTCTTCCGACGATAAGCGGGAGCACCGGGCCTCTCAACATCAACGCGACGCTCTCCTTCAACGCCGGCTGGGTGTCTCAGAAAGGCGCATGTCCCGGCTCTTCCCCGGCCGGCGGGACAGGCGCCAGCTTCTCGGCCACCGCCAGCGTGACCGGCGGACCTCTCGACTTCTCCGGGCAGTTTCAGACGTCGGAGAACGACAAGTTCCTTTCCTCGCTACAGGCTCCTATCACCGTCACCGTCGAGAGCCCGGTCACGGTCGCGATTACCCTGTCCGGCTCGGTGTCCGGCTGCTACGCCGTGCCGATACCCGACCTGAGCATTCCGGGCCTCGGCGGCCTCTACATCCTCATCGGCGGCAATCTCTCGGTGGGGTACACGTTTACCGCGACGATCAATCGGGGGACCTTTGTCGTTGACGCCGGTTACGTCGCCAACCAAGTGGACGGCGCCTCCGTGGTGAGCCAGAACTGCACCGACGGAAGCGGCAACCCGGCGCCATGCATCCAGACCTCGAGCAACGGCGAGATCTCAGGAACCCTCACCTTCTCGCCGCTGTGGCTCGGTGTGGACATCACCGACATCCCCGGCCTTACCTTCTCGGCCGGCGCCGGTCTCACTTTCTCCGCCTTTGTGACCGACTCCACGACGACCGGCTTCGACTACGACGTCTGCTTCGGCGGCACCTACGCCGTCGTGGGCAGCGTGGGGGAGGGAGCGGCGAGCGTCAGCATCTCGACTCAAGGAGTGTTCTTCGGCCCCTTCAACATCTTCGGAGACGGCACCGTCTGCCCACTCGGAGCGATCGGCTCCACCCTGCCCCCAACGACCACGACACTTGCGTCATCCAAACCTTCGGGCGTGGCCGTGGGCAGCCCGGTGACGTACACGGCGACCGTGAACCCGAGCGACGGCAACGGGACGGTCTCGTTTGCCGCCGATGGCTCCCCGATCGCGTCGTGCGAGAGCCAGCCAGTGAACGCCTCCGGCGAGGCGACCTGTGACCAGACGTACACGGGCACAGGCAGTCATTCGATAGTGGCGACTTTCGGCGGTGACACGGCCGATGCCGGCTCGGTATCGAGCGCGCTCACTCAAGATGTAACCGGCTCTCTGACCTCTACCACGACGACGGTAACTTCTTCGCCGGCTGACCCCTCGACAGTGAGCCAGATGGTGACGTATACGGCGACCGTCAGCCCGACCCCCGACGGCGGCACTGTCTCGTTCAGTGACGGGGGGACACCGCTTTCGAACTGTCAGGGCGTCGCCTTGAGCAGCGGGCAGGCCATCTGCGACGAGACCTATCTTGGCGCCGATTCACACCCAATCGTCGCGAGTTACAGCGGTGACGCCAGCTTTGGCGGATCCACCTCGAATACTTTCAATCAGGGCGTCAGCAACTCGCTGACGGGTACGACCACCGGGCTCGCGTCCTCGGGCAGCCCGTCTACGGCCGGCCAGACGGTGACCTACACGGCGACGGTCAGCCCGACCGACAACGGCGGCGGGGTCACTTTTACCGACGGAGGTACGCCGATCGCGGGCTGCGAGTCCGTCGCCTTGGTCAGCGGGAAGGCGGACTGCCCGCAGACCTATACCGACCCCGGGAAGCACTCGATCGTCGCGACCTACAGCGGGGACAACAGCTTTGGCGGATCGGTCTCGAGCGCTCTCGACCAAGTCGTCAACAGCTCGGTGACAGCAACGACGACGGTGCTCACGTCGACGGCGAACCCGTCATCGGTCAAACAGCAGGTGACCTACACGGCGACGGTCAGCCCGACCGACAACGGCGGGACGGTCTCGTTCGCCGATGGAGGTACGGCGATCTCGGGCTGTCAGTCGGTCGTCTTGAGCGCCGGCGTGGCGAAGTGTCCGCAGACCTACACGGCTGGCGGCTCCCACTCGATCGTGGCCACCTACAGCGGCGACACCAGCTATGCCACGTCCACGTCTACGACCCTCGCTCAAGACGTCAACAGTTCTCTCACGGCCACCGCGACAAAGCTTGTGTCATCGGCCAACCCCGCCACGGTTGGCGTGGACATGACCTACACGGCAACGGTCAGCCCGTCTGCCAACGGCGGAACTGTTGACTTCACTTACGGGGGTACAACCCTCCCGGGTTGTGGGGCGGTCGCGTTGACCTCCTCGAAGGCGACATGCACGGTGAAATGGATCAGTGCCGGGACGGCTTCGATAGTGGCGACCTACGGCGGCAACGCTACCTTCGCCGCGTCGAGCTCGAACGCTATCTGCCAAGTCGTGGGCTCGGGCGCCGCACCTACGACGACGACGCTCTTGACCTCGGCCAACCCGGCGAAGGTGGGCGCGACGGTGATCTATACAGCCACTGTCAAACCGACAGCGACTGGCGGGACGGTCACCTTCACCTATGACGGGAAAATGCTTCCGGGCTGCGGGGCGGTGGCGCTCAACAGCTCCTGGCAGGCGAAATGCGCAATTGTTTGGATCAGTGCGGGGACCGCTTCGATCGTGGCGACCTACAGCGGCGACACCGACTATGGCGGGTCGAAGTCTGCGACTCTCGATCAGGTGGTCACCAGCACTGTCAAGGCCACTACGACCACACTTGTGTCCTCGGCCAACCCCATAGCGGACGGCGTGGCGATGACCTACACGGCGACGGTGAAGCCGACCGCCAACGGTGGAAAGGTCGACTTCACCTATGGCGGCAAAGAGCTCCCGGACTGCGGGGCGGTGACGTTGAATACCGAGTCGTCGAAGGCGACCTGCGCAATTGTGTGGAGCGGTGAGGGCACCGCTTCGATCGAGGCGACCTACAGCGGCGACTCCAAGTACGGCGAGTCGATCTCGAATATCGTCACCCAGTTTGTCGGCTTTACCGCAAAGGCAACGCCGTCCTCCACCACCTACGGCCACGCCGTAACCTTGTCGGCGAGCGGGCTCGCAGCCGCTGCCACAGGGAAGGTGATCTTCACCGACCCGTACGGGGGAAGCTTCTGCACGGCGACGGTCTCAAAGGGCGGAGCAAGCTGCGTGACGGCGGCGTCCCTTATTCCTGGCACGTACGACGTCGTTGCGGAGTACTCGGGCAACGAGGCTACAGAGACAACCGCGACGAGCTTTGTGACCACGAAGATACCCACGTCGATGAAGGCCGAGGCGACGCCCGCCTCGACGTCCACGGGCAAGGCCGTCACCCTGTCGGCGAGTGGCCTGCCGACAGGTGCCACCGGCACGGTGACTTTCGCCTCCAGCGGCAAGACTCTGTGCACTGCGACGACGGTTTCCAAGGGCGCAGCGAGTTGCCAGACATCGAAGACCCTTAAAGCCGGCAAGTACCCGGTCACGGCGACGTACTCCGGCAACGGCGACTACGCGAAGACGACGGCGACGACCACCTTCACCATCACGTAGAGCACGACTGCGTCGTCGGCCCGGGGGCCTAACTGAACACTGCGTCGCTGAGGTCATCTCTGACTGGAGCACTTCGGTCGCCGGCCGACGTGCGCGGATGCGGGCGGGGGATGGCGGTGAGAACAGCGACGACCAGCAGCGTCACTGCGATCATCACGGCCAGGCCGACGACAGAAGGGATCGTCGCCGTCCCCCGCTTGCCAGGGCGTCATAGATGCCGATCCCTCGGGCTGCCGAGCACGGCACCGGTCAGGGCCTCGCTGGGTGACCATGGCACAACCGCGGCCTGCCGTCCCGCCACTCGGCGTCGGGCAAGGTTCCCGTAATCTCACAACTGGCCTCGCGATAGTCAACTCTGACTGACGATGTAGCTGGGCTTTTGTGGCTGGCGGGGGAGGGCTCGAACCTCCAACCTCCTGATCCAAAGTAAGTGACGTTACGTGGCAGCTCGTCTCGGGCTGTCGCATGGTGTCCCGTTCTGGCCGGTCAATGCGGCTGTCCTATCTGTCGCCCGGCACGGCGTGCGACTCGGTGGGACACTCCGTGACGGGTTTGTTGGCTCGATTGTTGGCTTTTTCGTCCGCCCGGAAACGCCTCGCGATGCGTCGCTGAAATGGGCGAGCAGCCGGCGGAGTCGTCGCGTTCCGCGGCCCGGCCAATATGTTTGACGAACGTGGTCGTGCGACGCGAGCTGTTGCGGGGTGCCGGGCGGCTGAACGCGACGACCACGGTGCTGCAGCGCGCTCGCCTGGCAGATCCGCTCGGCGGCATGTGGGAGGCCGCCGACGTGCAGTGGTGGTGGCGCCGCCCCCGGGCGACCGACGAGCTGGCGCTGCCGGTCTGGTTCGACGAGGTC
>Ga0182024_10008830_pt1 | contig 21071 bp, 20 predicted proteins | sample P32metaG_FD_120480 | JGI IMG/M metagenome (GOLD analysis project Ga0182024, IMG submission 120480) | Permafrost microbial communities from Stordalen Mire, Sweden - P3-2 metaG (Illumina Assembly) | ecosystem: Environmental > Terrestrial > Soil > Wetlands > Permafrost | place: Sweden: Stordalen...
CGGAGGCGCTGCTTCTATATCGGGACGCCATCGCGCTCGACCGGCACAGCGGCGGGCCGCAACAGAGAATGTCGGATGCGACAGCGTTTTTGTGGCGTTCGGAACTCGCCGGCCATCCCCGCGACGCCGCCGCCTGGCGCGTGATGTATGACTACGCGAACAGCGCGCTGCCGCGGCCGGGCAGCGGGCTCGCCGACCTGCATGTCATCCTGGCGCAGGCCGTCACGGGCGATGACGCCGCGCTCGATGTCCGCGCCCGCCAGATGGAGGATCTGGCGCGCGAGGGGCGGTACCCGTCTGGCTCTTACCTGCCGGCGCTGTCGCGCGGCTTCGCGGCATTCGAACGCGCAGATTTTTCGGCGGCGATCGAGGCGCTTGCCCCGCTCGCCGGGGAAAGCGAACGCATTGGCGGCAGCCGCGCTCAGCACGACCTGATCGAGTTCACGTTGTTGAAGGCCTATCTCAACGCTGGTCGGCTCGAGGAAGCACGACATTTGCTTGGCGCGCGGCGACCGGGTGCTTCCGGCGTTCCCGTCACGGGGGTCGCGGCGGTGCATTAACCGAGCGAGCGGCCGCGGCTAAGCGCGAAGGTCGCCTGTGGGTGAATTTCGGTCCTTGCCTTTGCGACCTAGCCGATGTCGCCTTCGCGCCGACAACGGTCGTTCGTTCGCGAGTAGCAACGAGCCGTAGTCGGCTGCTTACTGGCTACTCGCTCCGGCGCGACGTGCAAACGCCTCGATGTCATCCACCCCTGATCTGATGAAACTGAGGAAACTGACCCCCTTGCATTTGCATGTTTCATTAATGCTCAGCAAGGCCAGGTACTCACGGATTCCCTTGGGCGTCCCGGTTGCCCCAATCACGTTGCGGAGCCTCGCGAATGCTTTGATTGCGTGCTCCGCATTGTTGTTGTTCCACGGCACCCCGTCATGATCAAGAAACGTGAATAGCCTGTTCCGGTTCTTCTCGAACCGCTTCTTGTACCCAATCGCGACTTCTGTTTTGTAGAGGCTTCTTGAGAGAGTTTGGTAAAACCGAGCCACCGCATGTTTATGTTTGCGTAGATGATGGGCCTTCAGGCCAAATCTATCGACCGTCGCCACCATCGGTCTGAGTAGACTCGCGAAGCCGTGTGCCAACTCTTCCATCTCAACGTTGAATGGTTCCTTGAGGACGTCCTCGTTGATATCCCTCAGTAAATGGATAAGGCACTTCTGCTGCGGACAGTCGATGGAATCATACCCAGAATAGAAATCGGACACTAAAATTCCCCGGAACCCGGTCAAAACCTCCTTTGCAGTGCTGGCATCGCGCGAGTCGCTGTACACGTACGCCACCTCTTCCATGTTGGTGAAAACCCAAACGTACCGGGCCTCGCGCCTGATCATGACCTTAGTTTCATCAGCGTGGACTACCGGGCCATCGACGATCCGCCGAAGTATGTCGGTGTAGGTCGTATTGTACTGCTTAGCAGCGCTGATCTTGATGCAATTGACTGAATTACCTGACATTGGCAAACCGAAAAGCGTACCAAGATTTCGTCCAACGGCATGCTGCGAAATGCGTAGTTCTATTACTTGATAGAGGACATAGGCCTTTAAATTTCTGCCGAACCGTTCTTCGCGTGGAAGTTCATTATATCCGTGTTTGCAGTTGCGGCACTGGTATCGGTAAAAGTAGTGCCGTACCACCCATCTCCTGATGCCGGCAGGCGAGAAGCGTAGATCTTGGATAACGTGGTTTAGGTGGCCGTTCCGGTAAAATTTTCTTGAACCGCACTTAGGGCAGGTATCTGGACGGTCTTCCTTGGCCTGAATCGACTTGTTTACCGGGGGGTTATTCGTGTGACGCTTACGCTTCGCTCGCGAGAGGCGTTTCAGGCGCTGGTTGGACCGAACATAAACCTTATTCCGCTGATAATCCCAGTATGCGGCTTCATTTATCGCTTTGAAGTCAGGGGTGACGTATTGCAGAGCGCCGAATCGCAATGGCCGGTCGTGCTCCAGGGTGCTCACGTTTACGCTGAGGGCGTCCGTCGGTGCAGATGGCTGCTCGGAGCAGATTCCCGCGACAGCCTCCGCTACCCGCTGCGCCGCTTCGCAGTCTTCCGCATTGTAGGTGATAAGTCTCCGTTTGAGACTTGGATCTTGGGTAGCTTCCCACTCCGACCGCCAGATGAGTGCATTCAGTCCGGACGCTTCGCTATTGGACCACTCAAAACCGAGATGCCGCGCTACTTCCTTGAGCCCATTCGAGTAGGTCGGAAAGTAAATACGGGCGTAGGTGAGCGACAATATGTTGAACGCCGACGCTATTAGCTTATCCACAAACACGTTGTCTTCTGGCCGACCTTCGTAGCGATCCCTCATGCGCTTGAGAAATACTGTTTCGTAACTCCCATAGTGAACCAAGTGGGCGCCATCGATCAGTTTGAGGGTACGCAAGCACGAAGCCCACATCTCGCGTTCGTCAAACAGGGTGTCGGCCCAGAAGGAGTGCTGAACATCACCCTCTATTCCGCGGCACCTTAGTCCGATTAGATAGTAGAAATTGGTGTCAGGAACCCCTTCCACGTCGAGATAAACTGCGCCTTCAGACAAGTTAAAGTCGGGAGCACCGACAACGTGGGCGCGGTTCTTCCGGATCGCCAGGGCCTTCAAGGCCGGCTCGTGTCTCGCGGCCCCAAGAGCTTGACGTCTTCGCGGACGGAACGTGTAGGACAGCTGAGTTACCGTAAAAATCCCCTTTCCATTCAGCTTCTGCCGTTCCTTTGCAGTCATATTCGCCAACAGGGTGAGGTCGTCCTTTTCAACGGCTACCTCACGACATCGCGAACGAAACTCGCATTCCGAACAATGTTTATTGAGGACCAGCGGGGGTGCTACACGGCTAGCCTGCTGCGTCTTCATCTTCGTGAGGGCGGCCTCGACGATTTCCAATAGTTTCGCTAGCGGCACGGTGGCCGTGCGAAATTGTGATCCATGAATCAATTTCCCGCTGCGCGGAAATCTGCCGGTGACGCGATGTATGACAAGAGCATCGAAGGCCAATAACAGTTTATCGGCACGTGACAGTTTCTCGGTTCTAGCAAATCGGACCGGGGTACTTTCGACGCTCTGGTCGCCGAGTTTCGAAGACATTCGGCACAGTGCATCCGGTTGTGCTTGAAGTCCCGATGCCTCAATTAAGGGTTCAAAGATGATTGTAAAGGTGCCTTGTTCCCGTATCAGTGAAGATGGTTTCCCGACATGAGACTCATCTTTTTGAACCTTTAGCTTCAACCATTCCGCAGCAGCTCGCTTGTATCTGTTGGATAGGTGGTGTTGTAGGCTATCTACCTCGGATCGAGCACCGGCGACGCCTTCACCCAGCAGGTATGCCTTGGTCTCGCACTGAAGAAACGCCGCAAAGATCACATCCGTTGTGGTCATCGTGGGGCTCGCGTGCTTTATCGCGCCTCGACATCGGACCTTTCCCAGATAATTGGAACTACCCCAGTTCTTGGCGGATATCTATCCGGCTAGTTCGGCCAAAACTTCTGGATCCGATCATAGACGGTCATACTCCTGGTTCTTAACCACGCGGTAGACCCTGTCCGGTTCTTTAGAGGGCCGCTTCACCACCCGGCACCGCTCGAGCCTCAACGGCTACTGTGAGGGTCCGGTTTGGGGCATAAACGGCCGTAGTTGCCAACCGCAGCGAGCGAACCCAAACAGGTCCAAAGCGGTCACTCGTCAGATGGGTACCACCGTTTGATCGTAGTACGCCCGACGCGTGGGCCCCGAACTGATGGGCCGCCGACGCCCCGCCGAGGGCCGTCGGGGCGTATCGTCGCCGAGGGCGATCTTAGGGGCGGCTGGGCGCGAGACCAGCACCGGAAGCCATCGTCGCGGCTCGTGGTCGGGATGTAACGAGCGACTTAGTGGCTTACGCAATCGTCGCCGGGATTGCGGTCCCGGAAAGAAACCCGGCGCCCCATCGGTCAACCGCACTTTCGGCCGCTTCGGTCAATTTCTGAGCATGATGCGGGTGGATCAGCATAAGGAAGGCGATCTGGGGCGTGCGAAAGCACCATAGCCGCGCGCCAGAGGCGTTGGCCACGAGTTTGGTGGCCAAGTCGTGGATGACCTGACCTCGCGGTTGGCGGGGGAAATGCTGATAGACAAGCACGGAGTGGCCGCGCTTGTAGGTCTCGGCAATCTCGTCGTGATAGATGAACTTCGATGAGGCGGCGCGGCCCTTCGGTGTCGAGGCCACTTCGAACCCGTTATCGGGGTCGAAAAAGATAAGGTCTGCGCTCTTCAGCTCGCTCCATGCCGCTGTGAAAAACACGCTCCGTAAGTCAGAGCGGTGGGAGAGGTGCTCGTTGAAGAACAGCGCTTTGGGAATGACGCCGCTGCGCTCGATCAATCTGAGGCGCCGCACCCCCGGGTAGTCGTGAACCGATCTCAGTACGTCGAATAGGTCGGGATCGTGGGCCCGCCACCGGTCGGGCCGCTTGAGGTAGGCGGTCTTGCCGCCATCGGACCCATCATCAGGCGGCGTGAGCATCCAGCAGACCCCGATGCGCACGCCTGCGTTAGCAAGCTGCCGGAGCAGAGCGTATTTGCGGTAGTCGTTTTCGTCGCCGACGTATTGTTCTTTCATTCCCCCCTCGACGGGCGATGCCGATTGAAGGGGAAATTGCCAGATTTTGCACCACCTTTACATACTATAGTTGATAAACCGCCAGTGTCGGCTCGGCCGAACCTCCGCGCATGGACATGCGCGAACTGGTTGGTGGAAATGTGAAGCGGGTCAGGGAGGCAAAAGGCCTGACCCAGGAGCAGCTCGCTGACCTATCCGGCTTCAGTCAGCAATATATCAGCGGGCTAGAACGGGGTCGGCGCAATCCGACGATCGTTACGCTTTACGAAATTGCCCTCGCTCTCGGGGTCAGCCATGTCGAGCTGGTGCAACCTGTAGAAGATCTGAATTAGGTCGTCGCGTTGTAGAGGAGGGGTATATGGTTGACGAAGCTATCGAGCAACGGCTCACGAAAGAAATGCACATGATTTATACTCGAGCGGTATCAGAGTGTGATTACCGGCCGAGCTACTTTCTACAGATGCTGGGTGATCGCGGAGCTTTAGCTACGGCTCACGCTCTGTTGTCCGGGCAACCTTCGGACGGGTTCGTCAAGCTCTGGCAACTGAGACGGCTCGACCTCACCGTGGAAGCGCTCGTGATCCGTGAGGACTGGGGTTCGCTGTTCAACGATGCCGAGCTTGCAACGGCCCGCAGACGGTTGAAAGACGCGGGCTTCAATGCCGGATAGACCGAAGATCCCAAAAGGGTCGCCGAATTTTTGCGGCAATCACTATCCGGCGGGGAGGAGCAGCCGGCCTTTGGTTTCGATCGCCTCGCGCCACACGAGCCGATCGAGCCATGTCGTGGGGATGCCGCGTAAACCCCACAACGCCCCGGCAATCTGTCCGGTGACGGCGGCCACGGTATCGGCATCACCGGCCAGGTTCGCCGCCAGCAGCACGGCTTCCGAAAAGTCCCCTGCCTGTTCGACGCACCACAATGCGGCCTCCAGGGTATGGACCACGTATCCGCTCGAGCTGATCGCGGAGCGCTCCCTGCCGCGCCAGGAGCCTTGAGCGACGGCACCAACCGCCGGTTCCGCACTATCTCGGGAACGAAGGGCCGCGGCTTTGTCGCCGGTCGCTATCGCGTCGATCAGGATCTCGGCGAGCAGGGCGCAGCCTTCCACCGCCGCCGGGGTGGCGTGGGTCGTCACGCTCTGCGCGCGCGCCGCCGCGACCGCCTGCTCGGGCTCGTTTGCCCAGCGCAAGACGACGGGCGCCAGCCGCATGATCGACCCGTTACCGGCCGCGCGCGGGTCGGTCGAACCGGCTAAGGGATCGCCCGGCCGGACAAAGCGGTCGAGCGCCTCCCGCGTCGTGATACCGATGTCGAAGCAGCTTCCGTTGTGCGAGTTCTCGCCCTCGCGCCACCAGCGGACAAAACGGCCCATCAGATCATGCTGATCGAGGCCGCCGCAGGCGATCAGGCTATCGGCCAGGCACAGCGCCATGCTCGTGTCGTCGGTCCATTCGCCGGGTGCCAGACCGAATGGGCCACCGCCGACCATGTCGGTGATCGGTGGCCTGGCGTCGCGCTGCTCGAACTCCAGCGTCGTGCCGATCGTGTCGCCGACGGCGAGCCCGAGCAGGCAACCGAGGGCGCGATCGGTGAGCGGATTGTCGGGCATCGCTCTACTTCGCAATATCGGCGCTCGGCCAGCAGGCAAGGATGTAGAGTTCCTGCTCGCGAGTTTGGATCGCGCCACGCCGGGCCTGCCGAACGGCACGGATCGCTTTGCCGGGGTCGGTACCAAACTCGACGAGGAGCCGAGCCGCGATCATCCCCGCGCGGCCGAGACCACCGCGGCAATGAAGGAGCACGCGGCCGCCACCTCGAACAACCTCGCGTAGATCCGCGCCGACGGCGACCCAGCGAGCCTCAAACCTGCGATTGGGCACGGAAACATCGACGATCGGCAGGTGAACCCATCGCATTCCGTGTTCCTCGACCACGTCCGGAAGGGCCGTGACTTCGAGGAACTCGAACTCGGCCGTTTCGATCAGCGAGACGACCACCTCGGCGCCCCAATCGCGGATTAGGGCGATATCCAGGTCGAGATCGCGATCCCATCCACGATTGTGGTCTTTCTTGCCCGGACAGAGGGTCAGGCCGATGAGCCCGGAGGCGCCGGGAACAACTACCTCGGCGATCTTCAGCGGGCTGGTCAGACTGGTTTGCAAGACAGGCTCTTCTCGGTTTCCAGAAATTACGAAGCGGACCTTCCCGTGGTATACTGGGAGCTGCGTTACCGCATTGAGATCGTTAGCGTTATTTATGGGCTTTCCGGGTCGTATTCAATGACCAAGGACACCATCAGAGGCATTATCGGCCTTTGTCCCGATCTCACCTATTCCGGCTTCGCCGTCGGCGGCGGGCCGAAGCGCAGTCTTCGCCAACGAGCGGCTGAAATCCGCGGCGAACGACAGCGTATGCTGACGTCGGCGGCCTGCGACGAGTTCCGGCGGGCGTGCCACTGGCTCGACGAGCAGCCGAGAACCCAGCACATCAACCGGAAATCGGGCAACAGCTACATCCTCAAGGAGGAGGTCGAGCTGGGGGGCGGGCACGTCAGCAGCGGCATGTTCATCGCCGCCGCGATCGCCTGCGGCTACGACGTAGAGCAAGCCGGCTTCAACTCCAGGCACGCCTGGCTCAACATCGGGCAGATCCGGCTGACCAACCCGAATCTGCATCTCACGAGCTCCAGGCGGGACCCGACCGCCGTTATCGCGTACTCACCAAGGCCACCACGGTTCAGCATCCCTGGTACACGGTAAGCGTCGGCGCGATCCGCCGGATAAGAGCTTTGCGATCACGCGATTTCATCTTGGCGTCGCGGCGGATCCGCCGCACGAGCAGCGCCAGACCTTCTTCGGTCTCAAAATGCGTGGTGAAGCGCATCAGCTCCTCGACCGCCTCGCGGGGGCTGTAACGGCCCTCGAACTCGATGGCCGGCAGGTGCCGACCCGAGTGGCGGACGGTCAGGTGGCCGTCGGCGCCAAGCGCGAGGACAGCGCGGGCGAGCTCAACGGCATGGCGCACTGCGGGCGTCGAGCGGGTCCGGATGCGGAGCTCGCCGGAAGCGAAGCTGAGATCGATGATCATTGAATTCGGTCAAAGGATGCGGGCCGAAAATCAAAACCTCCGCGGGTATGCGGCGCAATTATCCGTGACTAATCGGAAATGCGGTGGCCGAATCAAGTCCGGCCAGCGAGCCAAAAACATCGCCGAAACCCATGGGTTTCTGCCAAATACGTGAACAACGCTTACCCCACCGCTTACCCCTCGTCAAACGTGATGGGATGCTGTCATGCCGGGGGCTTATGCCGCGAGACCAACGTGCAGACCGGGATTGACGGCGTATAACATCTCGTCACCTACGTTAAGTATCTCGGCGTCCAAACGCTTCATGTTGTAGTCGTAATTACAGATAAATCGGGTGGAACCATCACTTATCGTAATACCAATCACTCCATACCAGAGCATCAGCCAGAGTCCTTGCTCCCATTGATTTTCAGGCAGTTGTCTTTTCTTAAAGGCACCAAAGATTTCCTCCTTCGTCAGAAGTTCTGTTACCCCAACAAATCCATACAAAATCCTCGCGTCGATACCCGATACGTCCCTGATTTCGTACCCGAAATCATCCATCAGATAGAGCGAATTTTGCCTAACCGCATCAATACAATCGTCTTCCTCGACCCGTTGATGATCCCGGTTTATGCCATTGGAGATCGAATATTCAATTAGATTAATCAGAAATCGCGGCCGCATTAAACAGTGATCGACAAAATATTCAAACGAGTCTCGGTTTCTTACCTTATCAACAAAAAATCGCGTCCATATTTTCTCAAAACTGCTTTCTCTATCTTTTATAGATGCCTGAAGACGACGGTATATTACCTGACGGAGCTTCGCCCTGTCAGTCCAGTGAATACGCGTCTCCGCAGCTTTTCCTCGGTCTGGCGTCTCGTCTACAAGTAATTCATAAATGTCGTTTCGCAAAAATACGACAAATTGAAATTGCCTATCATGAGCGTTAAAATCCCTTTTCACCTTATCCAAGGCTTCTATCAGCAATCTTACGATTCTGGCGTCTACCTTTGGGACTCCATTTGCGGGCCATCCCTTATCTATGTTATCAAAAAGAAACACTAATTCGGTGTTGGCGTCCGTATGTTTCTCTATCAACGGTCTTATTGTAGTTATTCCTCCCTCGAATATAATGTTCGTCAACTGTTGTGGAGAAAATTTCTTTCCTTCACTTGCCAGACGGCGGACTTCGCTCAGAAGGTGATTGCAAAGCGCGTTTAATCTCGAAGTGAAATCGCCGCTTTCGTTGATGCGAAGCCGCTGGATGTATCCGTCAATTTCAATCGCATTCGATAATGCACGACCGTCGTGTCGCCCCCGAACGTCCATGTCTCGCTTCAGCGCTAACAACATCTCTGAAAGAATGAGGTAATACCAAAAAGCCGCGAGCGTATGGTCAAAAACACCAATATCGATGTCCTTTAATATTTCCTCCCGGAATAGACTTAATTGATGCGACTCTGGCTTCAGATCTACAATAAGGGAATTCTTCTGCTGTCTGAAATTGTCTCGAACTTGGAAGAAAATTGCTGTTTTACCAGAGCCTTTCCGGCCTGCGACGATCCTAACCTCGCCCCGTAATGTGCGACCAAACTCGGCAGTTTGAACAAAGTACTGCTGAAGTGTGCGGAACTCGTTTTCGGCGGCTGACGCCCCAAGGGTTAGCCGTTGGAGGTCTGTGCGTTGCGCACGCGGAGTTGGGACCTCAAGGGATTGGCTCTCGACAATTGCAGCCCGCGCTAACTCCGCGACGAGTTCGTCGATTGTGCTTCATCGCGAACAGTGTGGACAAACTCTCGATAGTCGGCTGGAACTATCTGGTGCTCATGCTCTCTCTGAAGCAGCAGGGTTCGACGGCCCATGCCGTGACTCAGACCAGCCAACAGCGCTGCTCGAAGATTATGCCGTTCGGCGTCGTCAATGTGGGGGGCCAGAAGCGGAACGATAACGCCGCCAGAAGCCGATATTTCGGCGATCATGGATAGAGTGGAGAAACGGGGCGTCTCAACCGGATCAAAGCTGCGATAGAAAATCCGAGATTCCTTGACGGACGATATAATAGCGTTACGGAAGTCTGTCTTTCGAAAGGTATCTAAGACGAAAAGTGGTTGAGATTGATTGGCAGACTTTGCGTAGAGATCCAATAACACATTCCCAGGTATTTCCTTAAATATCTTTATTAGTTCTTCGCTATTTTCGTAGCCGCAGTAACCGATGTTGTCAAAGAGTCCATCTCTTTGTATATCTTCGGTCGCTTTTGCAAACGACGTGTTTAGGACTGGAGCAATGATTTTTCCTTGTCCAATCGCGAAACCGACTTCATAATAGACATTGAAATTGGCGATGGTGATATCGCAGATAAGTATGTCCGTTTCACTCAAACCATCGCGGATCTTATCGGCGATGTTAGCTCCAAAGATATCAAGGTGCGGCCAACCAGTTATCTTGATCGGATCACTGAGGGTCAGCGCTTTCGTAGCCCGCTCGATGGGGTTTCTGAGATCATCTGGCTTCGCCGGATAGGCAAAGAACGCCGTGCGGAATCTCATCGACATATCGAGCCTCCCTCAGCGGCGACCTCCAGCATTCACCGTGCTACTCACGCTCCCTGTCGATGGATAGCCTACCACCAATCGGCCGGAGGAAGTTAGGCGAACCATCCGAGCACTTCGACTGCGGAGGTAGCGGGCCTTTGCTCATAAATCCTCGAACCAAGCTGGCTCGACAGTCATCTTCTCGACCATCTCGGTCTTTACGCCGAGTTTAAGCAGCTTCAGCAAATCGCAGAGTTGGTCGCCGTCAATCAGATCGATCGCGGGTGCGCCGTCGCGGGTTGCTTCGCGCTTCGCATCCGGCGTGAATGTCGCCGTCGTGATCAGCAGTCCCTTGTCGCTACGCCCGACCATCGCGCCGCGGAAATCGCGTATCGCGCCAGCGCCGACGCTCGACTGATACCTCTTGCACTGGAAGGAGACCTGAAACGACAGCAGGTTCACCCGCAGAACTCCGAGGCCGTCAATCCCGCCATCACCGCTTCGGCCCGTCACTTCGACCTTGATGAAGCCCGCCTCGCGCAGCACTCTTTGGGCTAACCTCTCAAAAGCATCGGGGCGCATGCCGCGCAATACATCGAGAAGTTCATCCTTCCAGAACCGCTCGCCGACGACCTCCAGTTCCTCGGTATTGGAAGATGTGCTCTCCCTCTCTCGGCGTGCTTCCGAAACTTGTTTTCGGACACGAGCCGGTATTAGCCTGACCTCATCTTCCGTGAGGTTTTCTCCCTCCTTCGATATTGACCAGACGCCCCGGCTGCTGTTGTCGATAGCACCGACTTTTTTCAGGTATGTCTTCGCCCAAGCGAGGTTGTAATTGATTCGCGACTGCCGATGATCCGTGTGCTGGACGGACTGGACTTCCGGGGGGATCTGCTCCAATTCGACAATTTTAGCGAGCAGTTCTTCGTTGTTGCCCGAGCCGCCCATGGCCTTCAATGCCCGAAGCGTCGGCGACATCAGTTCATCAACCGAGGGCATGGCTTTGGACCACGTGATCCGAATTCGAGACTAACCAACCTAACCGATTACACGGCAGCCGCGAAGTGCTCCACAACTCGAGATAATCGCGGCAGTTGACCGAGGGTTGCGACCTGGACATTAGTTGCCGAAACCTTCGGAAACGAGATCCGTCAGGCCATGCGGATAGCTGACCTTGATCGTCCGGTGACGGCAGCCAAATCGCATTGGGTGCCGGGTGGCGTCTCCTTGGATTTCACGCCAGTGGGTGACTCGACCACCGCACGTAATGCCTGCACGACAGCGGTGAACCGCCAGGCGCGAAACGGCTGGATTCTTGATTATGTGACTCACGCCATCGATAAGCCGAACCCCGGCTACGAGGATTCTGAGGAATACCTTGAGGACTTACGGCGGCACGAGCCGGTAGCTGGCAAGATAATCGCGGTCCATCGGCTTCGAGCAGGGACAGGCAGATCGCAACGCGAGATCATCGGGGACGCCGCGTTCGAACGATCACAGGACATGTGGGCCAAAGATGGAAATCGCGTCCGCTGGTCTGTCGCGTTTCCGATCGTCGAATCTTATTCAATTCCCGACCAACCATTGGCGAACGATGTGTTCGGCGAGGCTTCGTATCGACGGTTATTCGCGCATCCGGCGACGCTTTTGCGCCCCTTGAACGAGAGCGAGCGGGCGAAGCTGGCCGATCTCGTGATCGAGCCACGGCCCGCAGCTAACGCGTGGATCGCGATCGAGGATGAAGCTAAATGGGCAATGCAGGATGAAAAGGAGATTCCCGACTCTATCCGCCGGAATATCGACATCGACCTGCGCGGTGCCATGGAGGGTTATAGCGAGGAACGGCGCGTCATGGTGCGCACGCGGGCGGCTTGGAATGCCCGCAAATTCGTTATGGCCCGTCAAAAGGCCAAGCGACTTCTCTGTGATGACTGCGGTCTCGATCCAGCCGATCGTATCGCGGGCCGGGCTATCCGCCCGCGCTCCCTCTTAGATGTCCATCATCGGGAACCACTCGCCGAGGGCATCCGATATACCGGCCCGACAGACGCTTATTTCAAGCTGCTCTGCCCCACGTGCCATCGGCTGGAGCATCTGGTTCTACGTTTGGGATAAATCCCCTCCACCATCCCGAACTCCCTCTGAGCGGCGACAGGTCCCTAAATAGCAAAATGGAACAGTCAATCGGGAGCGTTGCCCGCAGTGCCGTGGGTGGCTCCATGGGGCTATGCCTCGGCGCAGGACAAACCATCAGACAAACCGTGGACGCCTTTTACGTGGCCTCGGACTCAAACACTACCGGTCAGTTGGGGTGGCGCGTTCGCATCGAGATCGGAGAGGAGCCTGTAACCACGCGGTAACCACGGACCTTTTGCCGCCACTCGAACCGCTCGACTCGGAAATCGTCAGATACGCAAAAAGCCGCGGCTCTCCGCCGCTTTTTGGCATTGTCGATCGTGGAGCGGGCGAAGGGATTCGAACCCTCGACCCCAACCTTGGCAAGGTTGTGCTCTACCCCTGAGCTACGCCCGCATCCGCCGGTGGGAACCCCACCGAGGCGCGTTCCATATCATATCCGGGGGAGGGGCCCGCAAGGGGGAGAGGCCAACCCCGCGAGGACGCTAGGACTTGCGCTGCAGCCCCGGGTGCAGCCTCGTTAAGGCAGCGGCAGGACCGCCTCGCCGGCGCGCCGTCCGATTTCGATAGAAGGCGCTTCGGCGGCGCGGGCATAATCCGTCATGTTCAACGTCGCTCTCGTCCTGGCCGCTGTCGCCCTGCTGCTCGTTGTCGTCGGCGGCATCCAGCCGCTTGCTGCGCGCTTGCGGCTGCCGCCGCCCGTCCTGCTCGCGATCTTCGGAATCGCCATCGGCGCCGCGTCGAGTCTGGCGCCGCAAAGCGCCTTCGACGGCGCCGCTCGGCTCTACCAAGGTCTGCCGATAACCTCCGAGACGATCATTTATGTCTTTCTGCCGCTTCTGGTGTTCGAGGCGGGCATCGTCAGCGATGTCCGCCGCATCCTCGAGGACGCGGCGCCGATCCTGCTGCTGGCGATCGTCGCGACCCTGGTGACCACGGCGGCGATCGGCTTTGCCCTCTGGCCGCTCGCCGGCGTGCCGCTCGTGGATTGCTTGCTGCTCGGCTCCGTCGTGGCGACTACCGACCCGGCGGCGGTGATCGCGATCTTCCGCGACGTCGGCGCCCCGGCCCGCCTGACGCGGCTGGTGGAAGGTGAGGCACTGCTCAACGACGCCGCCGCGATCGCGCTGTTCGTCGTGCTGTTGGGCATGATCGTCTCGGGCCGCGAGCCCAGTGTCGCCGCCGGCACGCGCGAATTCGCCGTCGCCTTTCTCGGCGGTGCGGCGCTCGGTGTCGCCGCCGGCCGCGCCCTACTCTACGCCGTCAGTTGGCTGGGCGGCGACCGGCTGGCCGAGGCGAGCCTGACGGTGGCGCTCGCCTATCTCGCCTTCATCGCCGGCGAGCGCCTGTTCCACGTCTCGGGCGTCGTGACCGTCCTCGTCGCCGGGCTGACCGTCGGCGCGGTCGGGCGCGCGCGGATCACGCCCTACAACTGGGCGTTCCTCGTCGATCTGTGGGAGCAGATCGCGTTTTGGGCGCGCTCGCTGGTGTTCGTGCTGGCCTCGATCCTGGTGCCGCGGCTGCTGCTTAATCTGGACTGGCACGACATCGTCTTGACCGGCGTGCTGATCGGCGCGGCGCTCGCCGCGCGCCTCTTCGTGCTGTTCGGGCTGCTGCCGCCACTCAGCTATTTCGGCCTGACCCAGCCGATCGGTACGGCCTACAAATTGGCGATCGCCTGGGGCGGCTTGCGCGGCGCGCTGACCTTGGCGCTGGCGCTGGCGGTCAGCGAGAACCCGGCCCTCGACCCGAGCGTCCACCATTTCGTCGCCGTGCTCGCCACCGGGATGGTGCTGTTCACCCTGCTTGTCAGCGGCACGACGTTGCGGCCGGTGATCCGGCTTCTGGGGCTCGACCGTCTGTCGCCGCGCGACCGGGTACTGCGCGACCAGGTGCTGGCGCTCGCCTATCAGGAAGTCTGCGAGGCGGTGCGCGAGACGGCGACGCAATATGCGCTGAGCAAGGAGGCGGTAGCCGAGACGGTCGGCCCCTATGAGGCATGGATCGAATCGGCGGGGGTGCGCGACGAGGCCGAAGTGGCGCTGACCGGCCGCGCCCGCCTGGCGATCGCGCTGCTGGCGCTGGCCAACCAGGAGCGGGCGCTGGTGCTCGAAGCCTGGTCGCAGCGAACCGTGCCGGCGAGCGCGGTACAGGTGCTGCTGCGCAACGCCGATGCGCTGATAGAAGGCGCGCGCGCCGGGGGCCGGCTCGGCTATCGGCGCGGCGCCAAGGTGGCGCTGTCGTTTCGCTTCGGGTTTCGCGCCGCCTATGTCCTCTACAAGCGTTTCGGCATGGCGCGGTTTCTCGCCGACCGGCTCGGCGAGCGGTTCGAGGTATTGCTCTTCACCCGCCTCCTGATCACCGAGCTAATCGGCTTCACCGGGCGGCGCCTGCATCCGACCTTTGGCGCGGAGATCGCCGAGCTGGCGCGCAAAATCCTCTCCTCCCGGCTCGCCGCGACCACTGCCGCCGTCGAGGCGTTGCGCAACCAGTATCCCGACCACGCCGCGGCGCTGGAGACGCAATTCCTGCGTCAGTCGGCCTCGCGCCGCGAGATGGGCCGCTATCAGGCGCTGTTCGAGGAGGGGCTGATCGCGCGCGAGATCTATGACGATCTGCGCCGCAGCGTCGACGAGGCGCGTCAATCCGAGCATCGGCCGCGCTTCGATCTCGGCCTCGACACGACCCGGCTGATCGGCCGGCTCGATCTCCTTTCCGGGCTCGACAAGGCGCAGCTCGCCCGGGTGCAGCGGCTGTTGCGGCCGCGTTTCACCGTGCCCGACGAGGTTATCCTCCGCCAGGGAGAGCGGGCCGATGCGGTCTATTTCATCGCCTCCGGCGCGGTCGAGGTGCGCTTGTCGCGGCAGCGGATCCAGCTTGGAACCGGCGATTTCTTCGGCGAGATGGCGCTCTTGACCCGCCAGCCGCGCCAGGCCGACGTCGTCGCGCTGACTTATTGCCGCCTGCTCGAGTTGGGCAAGAGCGATTTCGAGAAGTTCATGGCCGAGAACCCGGACGCGCGGGCCGAGATCAACCGGGTGGCGCAGGCGCGACTGGAAATGAACCGCCGAGGCGTCGCAATCGTCACCGACGCCTAGGCGGTTCATCCATAAGGAGCGATCAGCAGTGGCCCCGCCGCTCACTCCCGACGACCTCTTCGCCCGGCTCGACGCGCTCGGCATCGCGCACCAGACCCATACCCACCCGCCGGTCTTCACCGTCGAGGAGGCCAAGGCGCTGCGCGGCACGCTGCCCGGCGGCCACTGCAAAAGCCTCTTCCTCAAGGACAGGAAGGGCGGGCTGTGGCTGGTCGTGACGCTGGAGGAATGCCGCGTCGACCTGAAGGCGCTGGCCGACGCGCTCGGCGCGCCCCGCTTCTCGTTCGGCTCGGCCGAGCTGCTCTACGAGGTGCTCGGCGTCAGACCCGGCAGCGTCACCCCGTTTGCCGCGGTCAACGACCTCGCCCGGCGCGTCACGGTGGTCTTGCAGCGGGCGATGCTGGAGCACGACCCGCTCAACTATCACCCGCTCGAAAACGACCGCACCACCGCGGTCGCGCCCGGCGATCTCGTGCGTTTTCTCGAAGCCGGCGGTCACCCGCCCGTGGTTGCCGATATCCCCGAGCGCGGCGATTGAAACCGCCGCCGCGACGCTTGTCATCGCCGCGCCATGTGGCCATGTTGTGAGCGAAAGCGGCAAAAGAGGCGGGAATGGCGGACGAACCATTGATCGGTGGAGGGCTCGGCAACGGCGGAGCCGCCGCGGCGCCCATCCAGGACGTGACCACCGCGACCTTCATGACCGAGGTGGTCGACGCCTCGTTCGAGCAGCCGGTCATCGTCGATTTCTGGGCGCCGTGGTGCGGGCCCTGCAAGCAGCTGGGGCCGATCCTCGAAAAGGCGGTGCGCGCCGCCAACGGCGCGGTGCGCATGGTCAAGCTCAACATCGACGACAATCCCGAGGTCGCGCAGCAGATGCGCATCCAGTCGATCCCAGCGGTCTATGCCTTCAAGGACGGCCGCCCGGTCGATGCCTTTGTCGGCGCGGTGCCGGAATCGCAGATAAAGCAGTTCGTCCAGAAGCTCGGCGGCCCGTCGGGCCCCTCGCCGGTCGAGGAAGCGATGGCGATGGCCAAGGAGGCGCTGCAATCGGGCGACTACGACAGCGCCGGCGGCATCTTCTCGCAGGTGCTGCAGCGCGAGCCCGACAATATCGAGGCGCTGGCCGGCCTTGCCCGGGTGCTGACCGCCAAGGGCGACCACATCGCTGCGCGCGAGCTGCTCTCCCGCGTGCCGAAGGAGCAGTTGGGCCACGCCGACATCGCGGCGGCGCATTCGGCTTTGGAGCTTGCCGAGCAGGCGCAGAAGGCGATGGGCGACTCCGACAAATTCCGCGCCCGGCTGGAGAAGGACGCCAACGACCACGAGGCCCGCTTCGAACTGGCGACCGCGCTGTTCGGCGCCGGCCAGCGCGAAGAGGGGATCGACGAGCTGTTGACCCTGTTCCGCAAGGACCGCGCCTGGAACGACGAGGCGGCGCGCAAGCAGCTCGTCAAGTTCTTTGAGGTCATGGGCGCGGCCGACCCCTTGACCCTCAGCTCGCGGCGGCGCCTGTCGTCGCTGATGTTCGCGTAGGCCCAGGGTGTTCAGGGTGTTCAGCGCATGAGCGACGCCGACGATTTCTCCGCCGCCGGGGATTTTCCCGACATCCTGCCGATCTTCCCGCTGACCGGCGTGCTGCTGCTGCCGCGCGGCCGCTTGCCGCTCAACATCTTCGAGCCGCGTTATCTGGCGATGACCCGCGACGCGATGGCCGCCGAACGGCTCATCGGCATGGTCCAGCCCTCCGACCCGCCGATCCGCGAGATGAACCCCGCCGTCTACCCGCTCGGCTGCGCCGGCCGCATCACCAGCTTCTCCGAGACCGACGACGGACGGTTCCTCATCACCCTGACCGGCGTCTCGCGCTTCCGCATCAAGGAGGAGCTGCCGCTGGTCTCCGGCTACCGCCGCGTCGCCGCCGAGTGGGGCGATTTCGCCGCCGACCGCGACCCCGACGCCGCCGGCTTCGACCGCACGCGGCTGGTTGAGGGCTTGCGCCATTTCTTCATCCAGCGCCAGGTCAATGCCGACTGGCAGGCGATCGACAAGGCGCCGGGCGAGCATCTCGTCACCTCGATCGCGATGATGTGCCCGTTCGCGCCCAACGAGAAACAGGCGCTGCTGGAGGCGCGCACCCTGGCCGAGCGCGCGCAGCTCCTCACCGCCCTCATCGAGATGACCGCGACCGCGCCGCCGCCCGACCCCGATGCCGGCGTGACGCGGCATTAGCGATGCTGTGTTCGGAAGAAAATTTGCTCGTCTCCCCCGCGCAGGCGGGGGCCCAGGGGCGAGCGACAGAACGGTTGCCCTGGGTTCCCGCGTTCGCGGGAAAGACGATTTAAGGGTTGGAGCCCGCGATGGAAGGTTCCTTCGACGTCGATCCCAAGCTGCTCGAGATCCTGGTCTGTCCGCTGACCAAGGCGCCGCTGCGCTACGACCGCGCCGCGCAGGAGCTGATCAGCGACGAGGCCGGGCTCGCCTATCCGATCCGCGACGGCATCCCGATCATGCTGGTCGATGAGGCCCGCCGCCTCGGCGAGGACGAGAAGCCGGCCAAGCCGTGACCTGCATCTCCATCGTTCCGGCTCGGTTCGAGCAACCGGCCAAAAAGAACCGCTTCCCGGCGAAAGCCGGGACCCATTCATCCGTCACTCGTGCGGTCGAAGCATGGGCCCCGGCTTGCGCCGGGGAGCGCACAAATTCGCGGCGCGGGTAATGCCGAACGCTTCCCCCTGGCCGGTGCAGCTCCGCCTGATCCGGGCGGAGAAGCGCATCGAAATCGAGTTCGACGACGGCAAGCGGTTCAGCCTCCCGGCCGAGTATCTGCGCGTTGAAAGCCCCTCGGCCGAGGTCCAGGGCCACGACCCCAGCCATAAGGTCACCGTCCCCGGCCGCATCCATGTCGGCATCATGGATTTGGAACCGGTCGGCAATTACGCGGTGCGGATCAAGTTCGACGATCTGCACGATACCGGCATCTTTTCCTGGGACTACCTCTACCAGCTCGGGGTCGAGCAGCCGAAACGCTGGCGCGACTACCTCCAGGCGCTGAAGGATAAGGGGCTCAAGCGCGAGCCTTGAATTGGAACGCGGGCGTCCTGCCCGCATGCGGCCCGAGACGGAAGCGGTCGCTGCTTCAGCTCCGCCGCACATAGGGCCGAACCGTCTCCATCAGCTGTTCGGTCGGTGCGAGGCGCGGGCCGTGGCCGTCGTCGACCGGCGGCACGATGGTCACGCCCCAGCCCGGCAATGTCCCGAGCGACGCCTGCGCCTGGGGGTGCGCCAGTAGCGGCGCGTTGAGCGACGGGCCGACGATAACCGGCGTGCCGCGTCCGATCGCTTCGGCGACCACCGACAGCGCCAGATTGTCGGCGATGCCGTGCGCTAGCTTGTTCAACGAGTTGAAGCTGCACGGCGCGAACAGCACCACCCCGCGCGGCGGCGACGGGCGGATCGCCAGATCGAAATAGGATTCGACCACCCGTGCCCCGGCGACATCCGCGAGGTCGCGCGGCGCGATCGTCCGCGACGCGTTCGGCGTCGGCAGCGCGATGACCGTCGCAAAACCGAGCCCGACGAGGCCGCGCAAAATCTCCGGGCACCGCGCCGCCGTCGTCGTGCCGCTCAGCACCAGATAGGCGACCTCGAATGTCTCGGCACCGGAATTCACAGCCGCTCCCCTCTCGCCAATCTCGGCCGGTCGCCGAGCGTGCCCATGGCGTGCTGCATCAACAGGCGCTTCAGCGGCGGCATCCGGTTGACCGCGGCGAGGCCGAAATCGCGGGCGAGCTTCACCGGCGCGATGGTGTTCGAGAACAGCCGGTTGAGCCCGTCGGTGACGGCGGCCAGGAGGATCGCGTCGAGCCGGCGCCAACGCTGGTAGCGTTCGAGCACGCCGTCGTCGCCGATGTCGAGGCCGAGCCGGCGCGCATCGACGATCGCCTCGGCCAGCGCCGCGACATCGCGGATGCCGACATTCAGCCCCTGCCCGGCGATCGGGTGGATCACATGCGCCGCCTCGCCGACCAGCGCCAGCCGCCGCGCGGTGTAGCGCTCGGCCTGCATCAACGAGAGCGGATAGGCCCAGCGCGGTCCGACCGGCTCGATCGCGCCGAGGAAATCGCCGAACCGCGCGCCCAGCTCCTCGGCGAATTCGGCGTCGGGCAGCGTCACCAGATGCGGCGCCAGCGCCACGTTCTCGGTCCACACGATCGACGATCGGTTCCCGGTCATCGGCAATATCGCGAATGGGCCCGCGGGCAGGAAATGCTCGACCGCGATCCCGCCATGCGGCCGCTCATGCGCGACCGTGGTGACGATGCCGGTCTGCCGGTAGCGCCATTCGACGGTCCTGATCCCGGCGGCCTTGCGCAGCGGCGACTCCTTGCCGTCGGCGGCGGCGACGAGCCTTGCCGACAGCGTCGATCCGTCGCCGAGGGTCGCGACCGCGGCGGCATCGTCGCGCGCCGCCGCTTCGACCGTCTGCGGCGCGAGCAGCGTGAGGCCCGGCAACGCGCGGGCGCGTTCGACCAGCGCCCGCCGCAGCACCCGGTTCTCGACGATGTAGCCGAGCGGCGTGTCGCCGCTTCCCTCCGGCCCGAGGTCGCGGTGGTCGTAGTGCAGGAACAGCGGCGAGCCGTCGTCGGCGACGCGGATTTCGCGGATCGGCTCGGCCTCGCCCGCCACCGCCGGCCACACGCCGGTTCCCTCGAGCACCAGCTTCGAGCCATACGCTATGGCCGACGCGCGCCCGTCGAAGGCCTCGCCGAGCATCGTCGTCGGGTCCTGGCGATCGACGACGGCGACCGCGAGTCCGACATCGGCGCAGGCGATGCCGAGCAGCAGCCCGTTAAGTCCGCCGCCCGCGACCAAGAGCTCGACAGTGTCGGTCATCCGCCAAACATGAGCAGCGTCACCGGCGCTGTCCACCTTTCGCCGCCTGGCTATGATAGGAAGCGCGATCTGCGGAGGGGGAAAATGGCGCCGAGCTTAGTCTTCAATGAGCGGGTTCGATTGGCGGCGATGGGGTTCAACAACCTTGGCATCATCTCCATGTCCACCGGCGTCATCGCGCCCGTGTATGAGTCTTATGTCAGTCACGAGCCGTTCGAAATCGAGACGAGCTCGTTTGTCGTTTTGGCTTTGGGGCTGGGACTCGTCGCCATCGCGCAATTCCTGCTTGGCAGGCTGCGGCAGTGTTAGGTGTTTGATCCCAGGTTTTGATGGTGCACCATTTTCTCCGGCATGGAGGGATGCACTATGGGCCAGGTTCTTCACGGCAGCGCCACCACGACGGAGGCGATCCGTCGAGCGATACAACATAGTCAAGCGGGCCTGAGGGCCTTGGCCAAGCGCTACGGGATCAACCCGAAGACGGTCGCCAAATGGCAGAAGCGCGGCTCTGTCGCCGATCTGCCGACCGGTCCGAGACAGCCCACGTCCACGGTGCTCTCGGTTGCAGAAGAGGCGATCATCGTTGCGTTCCGCCGGCACACGTTGCTGCCGCTCGATGATTGCCTTTATGCCTTGCAGGCAACGATCCCGCATCTGACCCGATCCTCGCTGCATCGCTGTCTGC
>Ga0182024_10008831_pt1 | contig 21069 bp, 18 predicted proteins | sample P32metaG_FD_120480 | JGI IMG/M metagenome (GOLD analysis project Ga0182024, IMG submission 120480) | Permafrost microbial communities from Stordalen Mire, Sweden - P3-2 metaG (Illumina Assembly) | ecosystem: Environmental > Terrestrial > Soil > Wetlands > Permafrost | place: Sweden: Stordalen...
ACAGCGCTCCGACCCGATTGTCGACCGCCGTCACCATCATGAGCGTGCCGCCGCCGGCATCAACCGGGTCAGGCCCGCGACCGCGATCAGGACAGCCGCCAGCACCCCGACGCCGAGCTCGAAGGCGTGCGCGAAGCCGTGGTTCAGGGCGCCGAAGAAGACGACCCCGATCACCGCCACCCCGATCGAGTTACCAACGTTCTGAGCGGTTGCCAGGACGCCCGAGGTGGCGCCCGCGTCCTCGGGCTTCATCCCGGCCATGATCAGCGTGGCCAGGGGCGTGATCCCGAGTCCCATGCCGGCGCCGACCAGCAGCAGGCCAGGCACCAGGACGGCCGCCGACCCGCTCACGCCGACGATCAGGACCGCCGCCAGAAGCGCCGCGTGACCGGCGGCGAGAACCATCGACCCCACCGCCAGCACCCGCCGGCCGTGACGCTCGGTGAGCTCGGGCGCGCGCATCGAGGCCGCCAGATAGGACACCGCGAGGATCGTGAACACGAGACCTGAATCAAGCGCGCTCAGCCCCCGGCCCTGCTGCAGGTACAGCGAGAGGATAAGAAAGAAGGACGCCTGCCCGCACCAGAACACGAGCTGGGCGACCAGACCCGCCGTGAACCCGGGGGCCGCAAACAGCGCCGGGGTGACCAGCGGCGCACCGCCGCGGCGGGCCAGCCGCCGCTGCTGGAGCGCAAAGGCGCCCAGGATCACGGGAGCCAGTCCGAGCGAGATCCACGTCCACAGCGGCCAGCCGCGGGCCCGGCCCTCGACCAGGGGCAGGACGATCGCCGTCAGGCCCAGCGTTACGAGCGCGGTGCCGGCGGCGTCGGCGCGTCCCCGCTCGGGGGCGCTGGACTCCGGCACCAGGCGCGGCGTCGCCACGAGCGCGAGCAGCCCGATCGGGAGGTTGATCAGAAAGCAGCTGCGCCAGGTCAGACCCGCGGGGTTGGCCTGGATGAGCAGGCCGCCGATGAGCTGGCCCGAGACGGCGGCCAGCCCCATCGCCATCCCGTAGGCGGCCAGCGCCCGGACGCGGTCCGCGCCCGTGTAGATGACGCCGATCAGCGACAGCACGTTGGGCATCAGGAGCGCGGCGGCAGCGCCCTGGACGAGCCTGCCGCCGACCAGAACCGTGGGGGTGCCGGCCACCCCGCAGGCGGCCGAGCTCAGCGTGAACAGGGCCAGCCCGAACGCGAACACGCGCCGGCGGCCGAAGCGATCGCCGAGACGACCGCCGGTGATCAGAAAGACGGCCGAGGTGAGGCCGTAGCCGGCGGCCACCCACTCCAGGGCGCCGCTCGACGTGTGCAGCCCCGACTGGATCGAGGGCAGCGCGACGTTGACGATGAAGAAGTCGAGGACGACCATGAAGGTGCCCGCCAGGACGACGGGCAACGGCAACCAGCGGCTGGCCAGCGTGCGGGCCAGGAGGCCCGGCCGGGGGGCCGGGGAGATTGGGTCAAGCGTTTGCGTGCTCATGGCCGAGCACGGTCGCAGCCCGCGGTAGGCCCGTCGATTACCCGCCGGGTAACGGCCCCCCCGCCCTAGCTAAGCTAATGACTGTCGGGTGAGCGCAGCGCGTCGATCAGCAGCTCGAGCATCCGCGGCCACTGCTCGGGTTCGACCTGCTTGGCGGCCCGAGTGGCCGCGAACACCAGCCGCAGGTCGAGCGCCGAAGCGTCGGCCCGCAGACGCCCCTCGGCGCGCGCGGCAGCCAGCAGCCGCTCCATCGCGTCGGTGGCCCGGGTCGTGGAGGCGATCACGTCGGGATGATCGGCGACCGCCATCCGGGCCGCGCCCAGGACATCGTCGGCCGACTGGCGCTCCACGAGCGTGCGCAGCATCTCGGTGAGCGCCGACCAGTGATCTCCCTCGCCCGCGCTGGACTCCTGCGCCGCCTCCACGATCTGATCCATGCGCCGGGTGACCAGGGCGGCGAGCAGGTCGTGCTTGGAGGCAAAGCAGCGGTAGATGCTGGCCACGCCCGCGCCCGCCGCGTCGGCGACCTCGCTCATCGGGGCGTCCAACCCGTCGCGGGCGAACACGTCGAAAGCAGCGCTGAGCAGCCGCTCGCGCTTGGCCGAGGGCTCGAGCGACGTCCACCCGCAGCGGCCTTCGGGCTCCTCGGAGAGAGCGGTCGCCTGGGCGGCCTCCAGATAGTCTCGGTCGCCGACCGGAATGCTCATTCCGCTAGAGTACCCGGTGTGTCCACCGAGCACGCGAGAGACCACGGGATCAACCCGACGCTGATCCTCGCGGTGACCGCGCTGGCCGGTCTGGCCTACGCGATGCTGAGCTCGGCGGTCATCCCGGCGCTGACCTCGATCCAGCACAGCCTCCACACCACCGAGACGGGCGTCACCTGGCTGCTGACCGGCTATCTGCTGTCGGCGTCGGTGGCGACCTCGATCCTCGGGCGCCTGGGCGACATGTATGGCAAGGAGCGCCTGCTCCTGATCACTCTGATCATCCTGGCCGCGGGCACCGTGATCTCGGCGCTCTCGACCTCGCTGATCCCGATGATCGTCGGACGCGTCATCCAGGGCGCCGGCGGGGGCATCTTCCCGCTCGCCTTCGGGATCGTCCGTGACGAGTTCCCGCGTGACCGGGTGGCCGGCAGCATCGGCATCCTGTCCTCGATCCTCGGCGTCGGCGGGGGGATCGGGATCGTGCTCGGCGGCCTGATCGTCGAGCACCTCGACTACCACTGGCTGTACTGGATCCCGCTCATCGCCTCGGTCGCGGCCGCGCTCGCCACCTGGAGGTGGGTGCCCGAGTCACCCGTGCGGGTGCCGGGGCGCGTCAACTGGCTGGCGGCGGCCCTCATGTCCGCCGGCTTCATCTGCGTGCTGGTCGCGATCTCGGAGACGATCACCTGGGGCTGGGGCTCGCCCAAGACCCTAGGCCTGCTCGCGCTCGGCATCGCCGGCTGCCTGGCCTGGGTGACCGTCGAGGTGCGCAGCGACGAGCCCTTGATCGACATGACGATGATGCGGATCCGCGGCGTGTGGACGACCAACCTCGTCGCCTTCCTGCTCGGTGCCGGGATGTACGCCTCGTTCCTGGTCTTCCCCCAGTTCGCGCAGCTGCCCAAGAGCACCGGCTTCGGCTTCGGCGCCTCGGTGGTCACGGCCGGCCTGTATCTGCTGCCGGCGGCCCTGCTGATGAGCGTGCTGGGCAGCGTCGCCGGGCGCGTGGCCCGCCGGTACGGCTCAAAGCTGGCGTTGATCGTCGGCAGCGGGGTGACCGCGGTCGCCTTCGGGTGGCTGGCCGTGGCCCATGCCCACCCCTACGACATGCTGATCAGCGCGGCCCTGCTCGGGATCGGGATCGGACTGGCCTTCGCCGCCCTCGGCAACCTGATCGTCCAGGCGGTGCCCCCGCACCAGACCGGTGTCGCCACCGGGATGAACACGGTGATGCGAACCCTGGGCGGCGCCCTCGGCGGTCAGATCGCCGCCACCTTCATCGCCAACAACGTGACCCGCGCCGGGGTGCCGACCGTGACCGGCTTCACCGCCTCCTTCGCGCTCGAGGCAGCCTTCCTGGTCGTCGCCGTGATCGCCGGCGTGCTGATCCCGACCGCCCGCCGGCAGCCGGCGCCGGTGGCACAGGAGCCCGAGCTCGCCGCGGTGCAGGAAGCGGGCTGAGCGCTGCGCTCGGCCCGCCACAACTCGACCTACTCGGCCACCCTGGCCGGCGACGGTAACGGGTCGGACCCGCGCGGCGACCGTTACAAGTGGATCGCGCTCTCCAACTGCACGCTGGGGGTGCTGCTGGCGACGCTCGACGCGTCGATCACCCTGATCGCGATGCCCGACATCTTCCGCGGCATCCATCTCGATCCGCTGGTGCCGGCCAACAGCTTCTACCTGCTGTGGATGATCCTCGGCTTCCTGGTCGTCTCCAGCGTCCTGATCGTCAGTTTGGGCCGCCTCGGAGACATGTTCGGGCGGGTGCGGATCTACAACCTCGGGTTTGTGATCTACACCGCGGCGTCGCTGTTTCTGACCGTCGACTGGCTGACCGGCCGGCCCGGCGCCATCTTCCTGATCGTATTCCGGATCGTGCAGGGCATCGGTGCGGCCTGCCTGCTGGCCAACTCCGCGGCCATCATCACCGACGCCTTCCCCGCCAACCAACGGGGGATGGCGCTCGGCATCAACAACATCGTCGGCGTCAGCGGCATGTTCATCGGCCTGGTGCTGGGCGGCCTGCTGGCGCCCATCAGCTGGCGGCTGGTATTCCTGATCTCGGTTCCCGTCGGGCTGTTCGGGACCGTCTGGGCCTACCTCAAGCTCGAGGAGCGCTCGACGCCCAAGCGGGCTCCGATCGACTGGGCCGGCAACGTGACCTTCGCGCTCGGACTGATCCTGATCATGGTCGCCGTCACCTACGGGATCCGACCGTACGGGAGCTCGGCGACCGGCTGGGGGAGCCCCAAGGTGCTGATCCTGATCGCGTCCGGGATCGCCTCGCTGATCGTCTTCTCGTTCATCGAGCGGCGCGTGGAGAACCCAATGTTCCGGCTGCCGCTGTTCCGGATCCGGGCGTTCACGTTCGGGACGCTGTCGACCTTCCTGTCGGCGATCGCCCGTGGGGGCCTGATGTTCATCCTGATCATCTGGCTACAGGGCATATGGCTGCCCCAGCACGGCTATGACTTCACCGACACCCCGCTGTGGGCGGGGATCTACATCCTGCCCCTGACCACCGGGATGCTGCTGGCCGGCCCCACGTCGGGCTTCCTGTCAGACCGTTTCGGAGCCCGCCCGTTCGCGACCGGCGGCATGCTCGGGGCGGCGGTCAGCTTCTTCCTGCTGGCCCTGTTGCCCACCGACTTCCCCTACCCGCTGTTCGCGGCCATCCTGTTCCTCAACGGGGTCTCGATGGGGATGTTCGCCTCGCCCAACCGCGCCGGGGTGATGAACAGCCTGCCGCCCGGCGACCGGGGCGCCGGCGGGGGCATGAACCAGACCTTCCAGAACTCGGCGCAGGTGCTCTCCATCGGGATCTTCTTCACGCTCATGATCATCGGGCTGGCCGCGACGCTGCCCCACGCCATGGCCAGCGGGCTGGAGGCCCACGGGATCCCGGCCGCCAGCGCCCAGCGCGCCGCCCATCTTCCACCGGTGTCGATCCTGTTCGCCGCCTTCCTCGGCTACAACCCGATCCAGCACCTGCTCGGCCCGACCGTGCTCACACACCTGAGCGCCGCCCAACAGCACCTGCTGATCGGGCGCTCGTTCTTCCCGCACCTGATCTCGCCGCCGTTTCGCACGGGACTGCACGAGGCGTTCGCGTTCGCGATCATCGCCTGCCTGGTGGCCGCGGTGGCCTCGTTCTCACGAGGTCGCCACACGGGAGACGCGCAGCCGTCAGCTCTGCCTGCGCAGACCGACTCCGAAGGCGAGGCGGCCGTCAACGGGCACCGGGCGGGCAGTCCGGTCGCCACCTGAGCAGGGTGGCCCCGGCTACCTGAGCACGCGGAAGCGAAGGCTCGCGACCTGCCCGGAGCTGGTCACCCCGATCGGCTCCAGATCGACCCTGGCGCCCGGACGCGGGGGAAACAGACGCACGCCGTCGCCCAGCAGCACGGGCAGGACGTGTACGAAGATCTGGTCCACGAGGCCGTGCTCCAGGCACTGGGCGGCGACGTCGGCGCCGAGGACCTCGACCAGCTTGCCGCCGGCGGCCTGCTTGGCGGTGGCCACGACGTCGCGGATATCGCCTGACAGGAAGGTGACCCCCCGCTCAGAAATGCCGGTCGGGGGCCGGTGGGTGAGCACGAACTCGGTCCCTGACCAGGCGCCTCCGTAGGCGGCTCCGCTCGGCTTGCCGGTGTCGCGCTGGCCAACCTCCCAGGTGTTGCGGCCCGCCAGCATCGCCCCGACGGTCGTAATCACCCGAGGGCCGACTCCGGTTCCTCGTACTCGAATATCCAGTCCATCTCGTGCTCAGGACCGGCGATGTACCCGTCGAGTGACATCGACCTGTGGACCAGCACCTCTTCATCGCTCATTGGCGTCTCCCTGCTTCGTGGTGGCCGGCGATTGCGCTCTGAGCTCCAGACTCGGCTGGGACGCCCGGCTCATCGGTCCCCCCCAAGCTGGCCAGCCAGCCAGTAAGATGGCGCCGGCTACTTCCCGGCGATGGAGATGGCCGGGCGCCCGACGATCGTCGAGTCGGGCTTCATCGACCAGCTCGAGTCGCTGCCGGTCCGCCTGACCTGAGCGCGCCGGCCGGCCCGTTCAGCGCCACTCCGCCCACGGTGAGCGGTCCTCGGCGGACTCCTGGTCGCCGCGGATGACGTGCATGACGGCGTTGATGAGCGCCAGGTGGGTGAACGCCTGGGGGAAGTTGCCGAGATGGCGCCCGGTCTCGGGATCGAGCTCCTCGGCATATAGCCCGAGCGGGCTGGCGTAGCCCAGCAGCCGTTCGCAGAGGGCCCGCCCCCGATCCAGCTCGCCGATCTCACACAGCGCCGAGACCAGCCAGAACGAGCAGATCAAGAAGGTTCCCTCCGGGCCCTCGAGGCCGTCGTCGGTCTCCTCGGGGCGGTATCGCAGGACCAGCTCGTGCTCGGTGAGCTCGTCGGCGATGGCGAAGATCGTCTTGCGGATGCGCTCGTCCTCGGGCCGCAGGAAGCGCATCAGGGGCATCAGCAGCAGCGCCGCGTCCAGCGCGTCGGTGTCGTAGTGCTGGACGAACACCCCGCGCTCGTCGAGGCCGTGCTCGAGCACGTCGGCGTGGATCTCGTCCGCCGCCTGTCGCCAGCGCTTGGACCGATCCCAGTCCTCGCGCAGCTCGGCCAGACGGGAGCCGCGGTCACAGGCCACCCAGCAGAACACCTTCGAAGAGGTGAAGTGCTTGGGCTCGCCCCGCATCTCCCAGATGCCGCGGTCGGGCTCGCGCCAGTGCGCGATGGCCTCCTCGACCTGGCGCGAGAGGATCTTCCAGACCCGGTCGTCAAGCGAGTCACGCGAGCGGGTGTGCAGGTACACCGAGTCCAGGAGCGCGCCCCAGACGTCGTGCTGGTCCTGCTCGTAGGCGGCGTTGCCCACCCGCACCGGGCGGGCCCGCTCGTAGCCCTCCAGGTGCTCGAGCACGTGCTCGTCGAGGTTGCGCTCGCCGTCGAGCCCGTACATCACCTGGAGGTGCTCCTCTCCGGAGGCCACGTCGGCGATGAAGTAGAAAAAGTCGTTGGCCTCCCAGTCAAAGCCGAGCGAGAGCAGCGCCCACAGCATGAACGTCGAGTCCCGGATCCAGCTGTACCGGTAGTCCCAGTTGCGCTCGCCCTGAGGCGTCTCGGGCAGGGAGGTCGTGGCCGCCGCCAGCAAGGCGCCGCTGGGACCGTAGGTGAGGCCCTTCAGGGTCAGCGCGCTGCGTTGCAGAAAGGCGCGCCATGGATGGTCGGGAAAGTTGCCCCGATCCAGCCAGTGCTGCCAGTGATGGGCCGTCCACACCATGCGCTCGTAGGCCTCATCGATGTTGGCGGGCGCCGCATGCTCGCTCCAGGAGAGCGCGCAGTAGACGGCCTCGCCCTCCTTCATCAGGTGGCGGGCGGTCGCGCGCGAGCCCTCGAAGCCGAGCCTGAGGTCGGTGGTCAGCTTGAGCTCCACCTTGCCGTCGGGGCTGGTGGCGACCCCCTCGTGGTACCCCTCGCCGCTGTACCGCCACGTGGCGGGCTCGCGCCCGTAGTCGAACTTGGGCTCGCAGTCGAGCAGCAGCTGTGCGGACCCGTTGACGCAGCGGACGGTGCGCAGCAGGACGTGGTCGGCGTCGTAGTCGGTGGGCGCGCGGCGGTGCGTGTGGGAGCGGTCGTCCTGGTGGTGCCACTCGCCGATCAGCAGCACGTCGCGCACGATGATCCAGCCCGCGCCCGTGCCCCAGCTGGTCTCGAGCACCATCGTCCCCGGCAGGTAGCGCCGGGCCGCCGGCACCGAGACGCCGTCGGGACCGAGACGAAACCAGCCGGCATCGCGATCCAGCATCGCTCCGAAGACGCTCGGCGAGTCGACCCGCGGCAGGCACAGCCACTCGACGGCGCCGCTGGGGGCGACCAGGGCGACGGCCTCGCAATCCGACAGGAACCCGTACTCGGCGATGGGCGGAAACGAGCTGGTGCCCAGGCGGGGGGCCGGCTCGCGTTCCCACGCGGGGGCGGTGGGCGCGGGCGCCGGAGCCGGCCGGCCGTCTGAATCCTTGTTGGAGGCGTCTTCGCGCAAGCGCGCAGTATCTCTACTGCAGGGCTATAGCGCCAACTTGTGGTGCGAAAGTCTCAGCCGGCCAGTCCACCGAGGAACGCGAACGGGCTCACCCGCCGGTGGTCGTAGGCCACGCGCTGGTTGAGCTCGGCGGTGACCTGGGCGTCGGCGGGAACCTCGCCCTGGAGGCGCTTGGCCAACTCGGTCGCGGTGGCCTCGTCATCGGCCCCGATCAGGACGTAGCTCCAGCGGTGCACGTTCGGGATGCCCTCGGCCTCCAACTTGCGCGAGACCTTGGCCGCCTCCCCTCGGCTGGTGCACTGCACGCGCACCTCGAACTCGGGGTAGCCCTGCTCGGCCGATTCCTCGCGCTCGACTTCGGCGCGCTCCTGGAGCTCCTCCGAGGTCTGGGCGGGCGTGGAGGGCAGCGGAGCGTCGGGGTCCTCCCACTGCTCGGCGGTCGGATGCCAGTGGGTGAGCTCGAGATCGATCGTCCAGCCGTGCTGGTCGGCGAGCTGGCGGATCACCTGCCGAGCGCGCTCGGCCTGGTCACGGGTGCCGGTGTAGCAGAACAGCTCGGCTCCGTCGACCGATACCACGACCCGCTCCTTGAAGGAGCGCTCGAGGTCGTGCTCGAGCTCCTCGGCCTGCAGGAGCTCGCTGAGGCGGCGGGCAATGCCATCCTCGTGGAGGTCGATGCGAAGCCGCCAGTCGTCGCTCATCGCCCTCAGGCTAGTGCACCGGCCGCCAACCGGGCACCCGCCGGCCGGGAGCCGGTCGATCTGCGATCGTCCGCGTGCGTGACCATCGACGCCCACGTCATCCTGCTGGCGGGCGGCCTGCTGGCCGCCGGGGTGGCCTCCTCGGTGGTGGCCTCGCGCCTACGCCTGCCGGCTCTGGTGCTGTTCCTGGGGCTCGGGATGGCGGTGGGCAGCGACGGGCTGGGCTGGGTCTACTTCGACGACTACGCGCTGGCCCGGCTGGTGGGGACCGTGGCTCTGGTGGTGATCCTGTTCGAGGGAGGCCTGGCCACCGGAGTGCACAGGCTGCGTCCGGCGCTGGCGCCCGCGATCTCCCTGGCCACGCTCGGGACCGCGCTGACGGCTCTGGTCGCCGGCCTGGCGGCCAGCCGGCTCCTTCACTTCTCCTTGGCCGAGGGGCTGCTGCTGGGCGCGATTCTCAGTCCCACCGACGGCGCCGCCGTGTTCGCGCTCCTGCGAGGAGTCAGCCTGCCGCGACGGCTGGCCCTGACCCTGGAGGGGGAGGCGGGACTCAACGACCCGGTGGCCGTGATGCTCGTGCTGGTGATGATGAAGGTGATCACCAGCCCGTCCTACGGAGTCCTCGACGCCGTCTGGTTCCTGGTGCACGAGCTGGTGCTGGGGGTCGTGGTGGGCGTGCTCGTGGGCGCGGTGGCGGCCGCGACTGTGCGCCGCAGCGGCGGGATGCAGAGTGGTTTGGTGCTCGTGGCCTCGGCCGCCACGGGCGCGATCGCCTTCGGGCTCGCCGGGACGCTCGGCGGCTCGGGCTTTCTGTCGGTCTACCTCGCCGCGCTGGTGCTCGGGAGCTTTGACCTGCCGGACCGGACTTCGCTCCGGGCGTTTCACGAAGGCCTGGCGGGAGTGGCCGAGATGGGCATGTTCTTCACCCTCGGGTTGCTCGTGTTCCCCAGTCAATTGGGAGGCGTGCTGGTGCGCGGAACGGTTCTGGCGCTGGTGGTGGCGGTCGTGGCCCGACCGCTGGCGGCCTGGCTGGCCACGCTGGCCTCGCGCCTGAGCCGGGCCGAGCGGGCACTCGTGGGGTGGGCGGGCCTGCGCGGCGGGGTCCCCGTGGTGCTGGCCACGCTGCCGGTCATCGATCACATCCACGACAGTCTGGAGTTCTTCAACCTGGTCTTCTTCGCGGTCCTGGTCTCGACGTTGCTGCAGGGATCGACGGTGGAGTGGCTGGCCGGCCGGCTGGGGGTCAGCGAGCGGGGCCGAGCTGCACCCCGAACTGCTCCCGCAGGCCCACCTGGCCCTCCTGGGTGATCCGCAGGGCCCGGCCGCGGCGGGCCCGGCTCACCCAGCCGAGCTCGAACATGCGCTCGGCCAGCGCCGCCCCCAGGCCCCCGGCCAGATGGTGGCGCTGCTCGCTCCAGTCCACGCAGTAGCGGATCACAGGCCGCGGTCGGGCGGCCAGCGCCTCGAAGTCGATCCCGAACTCGGTCAGCTCCCGCAGGCCATGTTGGGTGACCCGGTAGTCGAGGTCGGCGCCGGGCGCGGAGAGGCGATCCCGGCGCGCGGAGCCGGGATCGAAGCATCCGTCGCCGCCGGTCAGCAGCTCGCGGTCGATCAGCGACTGCATGAGCCCGGTGCCCAGCATGCCGGCCAGGTGGTCATAACAGGTGCGGGCCCGCCGGACGGCGTGGGCGGTGGTCCCCTGGCGAAGCGACCGAACCGGGGCCGGCGGAGCGAGCCGCGCCAGGGCCTCGATGAGCTCGCCGACATCGGAGCCGGCCAGGGCGAAGTACCGGTGGCGGCCGTGTCGCTCCACGGTCAGCAGCCCGCCATCGACGAGCTTTGACAGGTGGGCGCTAGCCGTGGAGGCGGCGATCCCGGCCTCGTCGGCGAGCACGCTGGCGGCCAGCGCCCGGCCGTCGCCGAGGGCGAGCAGGATACGCGCCCGGGCCGGGTCGGCGACCAGGGATCCGATCTTGGCGATGTCGGCGTCACCCTGCATGCTTCCTAGACTAGCTGTAACACACTTCGTTGGGCATCGAAACGTCGATCGGCGGACAGGCCGCCGGCGTGCGTCATCATGGGAGTTGAATGGGAACAGGAAATAGAGGATTTGCCGCCTCTCACGGCGCCGGTGCGCCGGGCTCGATGCGGTCGCTGCGCGGACCTGAGCGCAAGCCGCCGCCGCTGATGGATCCGTCGCGCAAGCGCGACGGCCACCGGATCCTGGAGCTGTTCAGGCCCTACCGGGTCCGGCTGACCGTCGTGCTCCTGATGATCGTGTTCAGCGCCGGGCTCTCGATCCTCAACCCGTTCCTGCTGCGCGCCGTCCTCGACAAGGGCATCTTCAAGCACGAGACCACGCTGCTGACCGAGCTCGTGGCCGCGATGATCGCGATCGCGGTGATCAGCGCCGCGTTCAACGTCTGGCAGACCTACATCTCAAATCAGGTCGGTCAGCGCGTCATGCACGACCTGCGAGCCGGCGTCTACCAGCACCTGCAGCGCATGTCGCTGGCCTTCTTCACGCGTACGCGGACCGGCGAGGTGCAGTCGCGGATCGCCAACGACATCGGCGGCCTGGACAGCGTCGTGACCACGACGGCCACGACGATCGCCCAGAACGCGACGACGGTGGTGGCCTCGCTGGTGGCGATGCTCGTCCTGGATTGGCGCCTGGCGCTGATCTCGCTGGTCTTCGTCCCGCTGTTCGTGTGGCTGACCCGCCGGGTGGGCAAGGTGCGCCGCAAGATCACCACCGAGCAGCAGCGGCGCCTCGCCGATCTCTCCGCGCTGGTGGCCGAGTCGCTGTCGGTGTCAGGGATCATGCTCGGCAAGACGATGGGTCGCGGCTCCGACCTCGCCGAGCGCTTCGCCGGAGAATCGGGAAACGTCGCCGACCTCGAGGTCCGCTCCCGGATGGCGGGGCGCTGGGTGATGTCGACGATCCAGATGACCTTCGCCATCCAGCCGGCGATCATCTACTGGCTCGCCGGGCAGAGCTTCGTCGGCCATTCGATCTCGATCGGGACGATCGTGGCCTTCACCACCCTGCAGACCCGGTTGCTCTTCCCGATCCAGTCGCTGCTGGGCGTGGGGGCCGACATGGAGGCCTCGCTGGCCCTGTTTGACCGCATCTTCGAGTACCTGGACCTCCCGGTCGACATCGTGGAGGCCGACGATCCGGTGAGCTTGCGACCCCAGGAGGTGCTGGGCGAGATCAGGCTCGAGGACGTCTCCTTCCGCTACGGCGCCCTCGTCGGGGGAGAGGGCGAGGCTTGGACGCTGCGGCACATCGATCTCGTGGTTCCGGCGGGCACCCGAACGGCGATCGTGGGGGAGACCGGCTCGGGCAAGACGACCCTCGGCTACCTGGTGGCCCGTCTCTATGAGCCCCAGGAGGGCCGCGTCACGGTCGACGGGATCGATGTGCGAAACGTCTCGTTGGCCTCGCTGGCGGCGACCGTCGGGGTCGTCTCCCAGGAGACCTACCTGTTCCACGCCAGCGTGCGCGAGAACCTCCGCTTCGCCCGGCCCGACGCCACCGACGAGGAGATCGAGGACGCCGCGCGGACCGCCCACATCCACGACCTGGTGGCCTCGCTGCCCCAGGGCTATGACACGGTCGTCGGGGAGCGCGGCTACCGCTTCTCAGGGGGCGAGAAGCAGCGGATGGCGATCGCCCGCACGGTGCTGAGAAACCCGCCCGTGCTGGTGCTCGACGAGGCCACCAGCTCGCTTGACACCCAGACCGAGTACGCCGTCCAGGCAGAGCTCGAGCGCCTCGCCGAGGGGCGGACGACGATCACCATCGCCCACCGGTTGTCCACCGTCCGCGACGCCGACCAGATAGTGGTCCTCGACCACGGCCAGATCGTCGAGCGCGGCACCCACGAGGAGCTGCTCGAGCGCGGGGGCGCCTACGCGGCCCTGGTGGCCCGCGACGTCACCGAAGTGCCGGCCGTCGAGGGCTGATCAGACCGTGGCTCGGCGGTCGCGGCCGGTCGGGATGCCGCTTCTGGCTCGACGGGCACTGCGCCGGCTGGGGGCCTCGGGCTCGCCACCCGCCGGCGAACCACCACCAGCGTGGCCAGCATGATCGCCGCGAGGATGAGCAGCGGGACGGCGTCGCTGGTGGCCTGGGAGATTCCGGCCGCCGCGGGCGCCCCGATCGTCTCACCGGTCGCCCACGCCAGGTTGAGCAGCGTGGTCGCGACGACCAGCGCGATGCCCGCTCGCTCGGCCGACTCGGTGATCACCGACATCGCCGGGATCGTGTAGGCGGTGAGCGGCGCACCGAGCGCGATCACACTGATCACGGCGAGTCCGAGCCAGGCGTGGGGAACGGGGAGCAGGATCAGCAGCGCGGCCGTCGTCACCAGGCCGGCGCACAGCGGCAGGCGCGCTCCGCGGCGGTCGACGAGCCGGCCGATCGTCGGCGACAGCGCGGCGCTGACCAGCGAGGCAAGCACGAAGGTGGCGCCGATCGCCCACGCCGGGGCGCCGAATCGAGCCAAACGCAGGGGCAGCAGCGTGCCGGTGGCGCCCACCGTGCACGCCTCGAGCAGGATCAGCCAGCCCCCAAGCAGGATCGCGGGGTTGCGCAGGACCGCTCGCAGCGGGGTGGAGGTGCCGGGCTCGGCCGGTGTCGGCTCGGGGTATCGCATCGTCCACGCGCCCAGGGCGAGCGACGCCGCGCCGACCAGCGAGAACACGAGCTGGGTCCCGGCCGCGACCGCGAGGGTGCCCAGGATCGGCCCGATCAAGGTGCCGAAGGTGGCGGCGCCGATGACAGAGCCGAGCATCCCTCCGCGACGCTCGCGCGGCGCGACCGCGATCACCCAGGTGAGCCCTCCGCCCCAGATGAAGCCGCAGGCCGCGCCCTGCACGAACCGCAGGGCGTCCAGGGTCACGATGTCGGAACCGAACCCGAAGGCCACTATCGACACCGCGAACAGGAGCAGGCCGATCAAGGCTGTGCGCCTCACGCCGACGCGCGAGGCCATCCAGGCCGCGAGCAGCGAGCCGGGCAGGATCCCGGCCGGGTAGGCGGCGGCGAGCAGGCCGACGGCCGGCTTGGAGGCGCCCAGAGTGCGGGCGTAGTGGGGCAGGACCGGCGTCACCGCCGAGTACATCGCCGACTCGAAGAGCAGCAGCGCCCGGACCAGCGCGACGATCCGGCGCTCTGAACCGCGCTCCCGGAGGGGAGCCTTTGGACGGAGGGCACGCAGCGCGCTCATGGGGAGACCACCAGGGCGTTCGCCAGCCGCCGCAGCCGGGGGCGCAGGTCGCTCGAGCCTCCCATCGAGAGCTCCTCGATCAGGAGGCCGTCGGCGGCGCTGAGCAGGAGCTCGGCATCCTCACGGGGCCGACGCGAGCCGGCCTGCTCCAGCAACCGGCCCAGGGTCAGCAGGTAGGCCTCGGTCCAACGTCGGGCGACCTCGCGCAAGGCCGGGCGCCGCGCGGCCTCCACCAGGAGCGCGTAGGTTGCGGTCAGCGAGCTTCGAGGTGACTGCCGGGCGGCGTCCGGGGGCTCGACGATCGCGGCCACCGCGGCGTCCAGCGGATCGCCGCCGGAGCTCGCGAACGAGGCCGCGGCCTCGAGCAGCCGGGCGGTGTCGCGCTCGGCGGCGAGCTCCATGGCCTGGGTCAGCAGGTGCTCCTTGGAATCGAACCAGTACGTCGTCGAGGCCAGGGGCAGGCCCGCCTCCTCGGCAACGCGCCGGTGGGTAACCGCGTCGGGGCCAACCTCGGCCACGATCTGGAGCGCGGCCTCCAGGAGCGCCTCCCGGCGGGCGGCGCCGCGGGGTCGCTGGGCGGGGGCCGGGCGCCGGGTCGAGGCGCGGGATGTCGCCTGGGCGCGGCGTGTCGTCTGCGAGCTCATTACTGGTACAAGTGTACTAAATGGCGGTACGTATGTACCGATTTGCGGCCCTGGGGTGGTGCAGCCGCTCGGCCGCGCACGCGGCTGCGACTCCGGGATCGAGCACTGCGGATCTCGCATCGAGCACGATGAGCCAGCGAGATCGGGAGCATGCGCTATACGAGCACTGCGGATCTCGCATCCATTTTGGGCGCGGTGCGAGATCGGGAATGCTCGCCGACCGAGGGCGCGGAGCGCTCAGTCGACCCGGAGCTGCAGGTCCCCGAGGGTCAGGTGATCGCCGGGGTGAAGCCGGCAACGGACCACGGGAACGGCGTTGACCGTGGTGCCGTTCCTGGATTCGAGGTCCTGCAGCACCCAGGCGCCGTCGCGGAAGCGCAGCCGAGCATGACGGCGGGAGACGGTGGGGTCCTCGAGCACGATGTCGCAGTCGGTGTGGCGTCCCAGCAGCAGCTCCTCCTGAGCGCCTGACCAGTCGAGGGCCAGCAGGGGAGGCTCGGCCACCGCGGCGCCCCGGAGCCGCCGGCGCGCGAAGTCCACCGCCAGGGCGAACCGGGACCGGACGCCGCGCCGGCGATCGCGGACCGTCAGGTCGCCGATGAGCATGGCGGGATCGACCAGCCGGTCACCGAGCAGCAGGTCGATCCGGTACATGAAGGTGCTCTGGCTGAGCAGCCCGTCGCCGTAGGCCGCGTTCAGCGCCCTCTCGAGTCGGTCACGGGAGGCACCCGGGGCCAGCATCACCACAGTGTCCCGCGCGGGTCAATGCCCGTCCACGAACGGTTCAGGCCGACGCGCTCGAGATCAGCAGGTCCATGCCCAGCTGCGAGGACAGAAACCTGGCGACGAGCTGACCCTTGACACTGTTGCCGGCCTCATCGAGCGCCGGGGCGAAGGTACCCATCCCTCCCTTGCCGGGGGAGACGGTGACGATGCCGCCGCTGATCCCACTCTTGGCGGGCAGCCCGACGTCGTAGAGCCACTCGCCCGAGCTCTCATACAGGCCCGCGGTGACCATCACCGCCAGCGTGTGGTGACAGACCTGAGCGTCCACCACCAGCTCCCCGGTGACCGGATTGCGGCCGCCCGCGGCCAGGGTGGCGCCCATCACTGCGAGATCCCGGGCGCTGACCAGCAGCGAGCACTGACGCGTGTACAGATCAACCGCCTCCTCGGGGTCGCAGTACAGCCTGCCGTGGCGGTGCAGAAGCCCGGCGATCTCCCGGTTACGAGAGTTGGTGGCCAGCGCCGAGGCGTAGACCTCCTCGTCGAGCCCCAGGTCGCGCCCGGCGAAGCGCGCGAGACCCCGGGCCAGAAACCGCCACTTCTCGTCGACCGAACCTCCAGGGGCCAGGCTCGAGGCGGCGATCGCCCCCGCGTTCACCATGGGGTTGGTCCGAGCGTCGCGGGAGCGCTCGATGGCCTTCAGGGAGTTGAAGGGCAGCCCCGTGCTGTTGACCCCGAGCCGTTCGCGGGCCGCCCCCCGGCCCGATCAACCCGCATATCAAGGCGAACACGAACGGCTTGGAGACGCTCATGATGGTGAGCTCGCGATCCGCGTCCCCGGCGCAGAACACGGCACCTCCCGTGGCGACCACGCAGATCCCGAACAGGTCCTCGGGCACACGCGCCAGTGCCGGGTAGACCTGTGAGACCCGACCCCCGTCAGCCGAGCCGTAGCGCTCGTGAGCCTTGGCGAGCAGCTCCTGTACGCGCTCGCCGGCGGGCAGCCTTCCGGTCGAGACGAACGGCTCATCGGGGCGATCGTTCATGTGCTGCCGACCCCGTTGAGCGTATTGACCACCCCGAGCACGTCACCGCTCCGGAAGAAGTCGACAGCGACCAGGTTGGGAAGCCGATGGCGACGGCGCTGGCAGGTCTGAGCCCGGGCGAGCAGCTCGGATCGGGCGTTGACCTCAGCGGCCAGCGAGGCGCGCGGGGCGGGCGTGGTGTCGACCCAGTGGTTGAGCAGGAAGAGCGGTGCGGAAGCGGTCCCCCGGTTGTCGCGGCAGCTCGCGGCCAGCTTCGACGGCTCGGTCAGCTGAGAGGGGTTGGTGAAGCGAAACGGGGTCTCCTGAAGCCCGTGGGGGTAGGCCAGGCGGTACCAGGGGATCGTCCCGGCGTCGTTCTCGGCCATCACGACCAGCCTCTGGTTGGAGTCGATCATCTCGCGCAGGGTCGGGAAGGGCCCAAGGGGCCCGCGGTAGACGAGATCGACCAGTCCCGCCCGGTCGAAGGCGCGCTCGATGTCGGCGGGGGTGACGCCTTCATCCTGGTTGATGACGATCGCCACGTCCCCGGGGTTCGAGACCAGGAAGGAGCGCAGGTCCTCCAGCGCCGAGTCCAGCGATACGGCGCCGATCTCGCAGAAGCCGTGGCACAGGAAGATGCCCCGGCGGCCCTTGCCCTGATAGCCGACGCGTGATCGCAGGCGCTCGGCGGCCTCCACCGCGGCCGTGCCCACCAACTGGACCGCCGCCTGGCGTTTGGGCAGGCTCTTCAGATCGGTTCGAACCCCTCCGGGGACGGCGTCCCCGTAATAGGTGTCGATCAGGAACCCGCGAATCCCGTAGCTCAGCTGATCGGCGATCGTCCCGTCCTGCTGGCCGAACAACCACCTGGGGATCGTGACCGAGGCCATCGAATTGTGGGTGGCGGCAAAGGCGACGTCGTTGAGGGGGCGGCTGCACAGGGCGACGTACCCGTTGCAGGTCAAGGGGGCGACCGCCGGGGCGCCGTCGCCCTCCCCGGCGCCGATCGCCACCGCCACCAGAGCGAGCACAACGATCGCGACCGCGGGGCCGACGAATCGCCATCGACGCACCGTCGCCCGGCGTGGGGCGGTCGGCGCCGGGCGGGCCTCGGGCTCGCCTTCGAGCAGCTCGCGGGCCCCCCAGTAGAGGACGTACAGCCCTGCGCTCAAGATGGCGATCCGAAGCACTGCGGCGGGCTCGAGAAGGACGACGATGCCGAGGGCGATGACGCCGGCGGCCATGACGAGGCGCCGCGCCCGGGTCCAGGCGCCGGCGTCCAGACGCCGCCGGCGCAGATCGGCCCCCGTCGGCCAGAGCTGCCCGCGGCGCGGGGATCCGGCCGCGGCGAGGACAACGCCGGCGCCCGCCATCGCCAGGGCCTCCACCTGCAGTCCACCGAGGAAGGCTCGCCGGATCGCGTCCATCGCGAGGCCGCGCCAGCTGGGAACCAGCTGCCCTGACACTTCTGCTCCGACGAGGTAGAGACCCGCGACCGCCAGCCCTCCGAGCGTCAGACCGATGCCGAGCCGGCGCACGATACGCCGGCGATCGGCGGACAGGACGATGGCCGCGACCGCGAGGAGCACGGCCACGATCGCGAGCACCCAGCCCGCCGTGTCGATCCGCCTGATCAGGCGAACGATGCCCAGCACGGTGTCGCCCGGGCGCAGGGTGAGCAGCCTGGCCACGCGCTCGGCGTCGATTCGTTTGGCCGCGGAGGGCGAGAGTCGCTTGAGAACGGTGTCGAGCAGGACGCTGGCGTTCGCCACGTTGACGAACACGGTGCCGCCGTGATGCTCCACGACCGCCTCATGGGCCTCGAGGACGGCGCGATGAAGGAGAGCTCGAAACGGTTCGCTGGTGACCACCGAGCCGGCGATTGCCCGCACGAACGGGCGCACCGCGAGGAGGTCCCCGCCTCGCACGCCGGTGACGGCGTTGGTCAGCCGGTCCGCGACATCGTCTGAGACGGCCGGATCGCTGAGGGTGGCCACGGCGCGATCGGCGAAGCTCTGAGGGCGCAGGACTGCGCGGCCGGCGTAGGAGAGGACGAGGGCAGCCGTCGAGAGCAGGACCGCGAGCCAGACGAGCACCGCCACCGCCCACCTTCGGCGCGCATCCCCGGGGATGGAGACGGAGGGTCGATCGACCATGTCACCGGGTGCCCGTGGCGCGGGCGAAGCGCTCACTGAGCACCTGCAGCCGCGCGACGAGCTCGGGAGGCTCGACGACCTCGAAGTCGACGTCCAGGTTGGCGATGTACACGGCCAGGCCGTCGAGCCACTCCGCGCTGGTCTCGAGCACGCAGCGATTCTCGCTGAGCGCCTCGAGGGTTCCGACGCCGTATGGGATGCGGGCGGCCACGTTCTCGCGGGAGGCGTGGAGGATGACACGGGCCTGATAGCTGCCGCGCGCGGCCGAGACTCGGCGGGCGACATAGGCGGCCAGGTCGGCCTCGGGAGGCTCCCGGGCGACGAAGCGGCGCTCGGGCCTGGGTCTGGACCCGATGCGGTCGGCGCGAAACGTCCGCCACTCGGCGCGGTCGAGATCCCAGGCCACCAGGTACCAGCGGCGGCCGGTATGCACGAGGCCACAGGGCTCGACCAGGCGACGGCTGCGCTCCTCGGAGTGGCTGCGGTACTCGAAGCGCACGCGCTCGGAGTCCCGGCAGGCGGTAGCGAGCGCGAGCAGGGTCTCGGGGTCGACCGCCGGACCGGAGGCGGGATAGGAGACGACCGCCGCGTCCACCGCGCGTACGCGCCGGCGCACCCGCTCGGGCAGCAATGGCTGAAGCTTGGACAGGGCGCGCACCGACGTCTCGCCGATGCCGGCCACTCCCTGGCTGGCGGCCGCGCGGAGCCCCACGGCGATCGCCACCGCCTCCTCGTCGTCGAGCAGGAGCGGGGGCAGCGAGGCGCCGGCGGCCAGCCGGTAACCGCCGTCGACCCCGGGGGTGGCCTGCACCGGATAGCCGAGCCGGCGCAGGCGCTCGATGTCGCGCCGCACGGTTCGAGGGCCGACCTCGAGGCGCTGCGCGAGCTCGGCTCCGGGCCAATGACGTCGGCCCTGCAGGAGCGACAGCAGGCTCAGCAGCCGTGTCGAGGTCTCGAGCACGAATCGAGTCTCCCATTAAATGAGGACCAAAATGGACCGCAATTCCGCTTGGGGTCCCTCAGGTCAACGAAGCGGGTCGTCAGATGGCGGCGGCCCCGGGAGGGAGCAACGCGATGGACTTCAAGCTCGAGCTGGTGGCGCTTCCGGTCTCCGATGTCGACCGGGCCAAGGCGTTCTACGAGCAGGCCGGCTTCAACGCCGATCACGACGTCACGGTCAGCGATGAGATCCGGTTCGTCCAGCTCACGCCCCCCGGCTCGGCGTGCTCGATCGCGATCGGCAAGGGAGTCGTCGACTCACAGCCGGGGAGCGTCGCCGGGATGCAGTTGACCGTGCCCAGCATCGACGAGGCCCGCGCCGAGCTGCTGGACCGCGGTGTCGAGGTCGGCGAGGTGCAGCAGTTCCCGTGGGGGAGGTTCGTGTTCTTCGGCGATCCCGACGGCAACCGCTGGGCGGTGCAGGAGATCCCTGACCGTGGTTGAGAGTCCCGCGAGAGGCTGCGGGTTGGCTACTGCTGAAGGACCGCCCGCACAGACTGCTTCACCGATTTGATGGAAGCGATAACCGCCGTCGGCTCATAGCCGCAGTGCGCCATGCAATTGGCGCACCGCGGGTCGCGGCCGCGGCCGTAGGCGTCCCAGTCCGTTGTCTCCAGAAGCTCCTTGTAAGTGCTGACGTAGCCGTCTGACATCAGGTAGCACGGCTTCTGCCATCCGAACAGGGAATAGCTGGGGATGCCCCACGCCGTGCACTGAAGATCGATCTTGCCCTCGAGGAAGTCCAGGAACAGTGGCGAGTGGTTCAGACGCCAGCGCTTGCGGCGGCCGTCGGCGAATGCGCTTCGGAACAGCTCCCGGGTCTGACGCACCCCGAGGAAGTGATCTTGGTCGGGGGCCTTCTCGTAGGCGTAGGCCGGGGAGATCATCATCTGGTCGACCTCGAGCTCGTCGTTGAGGAAGTCGAGCACCGACCGAACCGTCTCAGGCGAGTCGTGAGTGAAAAAGGTCGTGTTGGTCGTCACCCGGAATCCGCGGGCTTGGGCTGCCCGGATGGCGTCCACCGCCTTGTCGAAGACGCCCTCACGAGACACCGACTCGTCGTGGCGCTCGCGCAGCCCGTCCATGTGAACCGCCCACGAGAAGTAGGGAGACGGCGTGAACTTGTCCAGCTTCTTCTCCATCAGCAGCGCATTGGTGCACAGGTAGACGAATTTGCGGCGGGCGATGATGCCCTTGACGATTTCCGGCATTTCCTTGTGCAGCAGCGGCTCGCCACCGGCAATCGAAACCACCGGGGCATTACATTCGTCAACTGCACCCAGGCATTCTTCCAACGACAGGCGCTGGTTCAGGATGTCGTCCGGGTAGTCGATCTTGCCGCAGCCCGAGCAA
>Ga0182024_10008832_pt1 | contig 21067 bp, 26 predicted proteins | sample P32metaG_FD_120480 | JGI IMG/M metagenome (GOLD analysis project Ga0182024, IMG submission 120480) | Permafrost microbial communities from Stordalen Mire, Sweden - P3-2 metaG (Illumina Assembly) | ecosystem: Environmental > Terrestrial > Soil > Wetlands > Permafrost | place: Sweden: Stordalen...
CCCGACCCCCTGGTTCGTAGCCAGGTACTCTATCCAACTGAGCTACGGGCGCGCTGTAAGAAATCGCATGGTGAATCAGGACTGATTCTACGTCACTAGTATGCTCGCACAATCCCCAACTCGCTGAAAAATAACGAGTTCTGCATCCCTTATAATGGTCCTGATTCCGGGGAGCCGCACTTAAAAGCTCTGCCGCAGCGCGGGCGGGCATCCTATCATACCTGACTCCGAGCTCTAGGCTGGTCCTGGGCGGAAGCCGCCAGAGCATCGAGTTCCAGAGGAATACCAAAACGTGATCGCTATACACCAAGCAACAGCTCATGACCACGAGCAGCTGGCGCCGCTCTTTGACGCCTACCGGCAATTCTACGGCCAACGCAGCGACGTACCCGCGGCTCGAGCATTTTTGCTCGACCGTTTTAAGCACTCTGAATCCGTCATCTTCATTGCAACGCACGACCGTAAAGCCGTTGGCTTTACGCAGCTTTACCCAAGCTTCTCTTCGATCTCGCTCGCCCGAATCTACGTGCTGAGCGATCTCTTTGTTGCGAGTAACGTCCGCAAAAAGGGGACCGGGCGCAAGCTCCTTGAGGCCGCCGTCGACTTTGGACGCCTGGTTGGGGCGTACCAGCTCACCCTGGAAACTGCCAAGACAAATATGACGGCACAATCCTTGTACGAAGCGTGTGGCTGGACGAGGGATACCGAATTCTACGTGTACCAGATCACGTTATCGCCGACGTGAAAATCACCATTGCTAGTATGGCTCCGCGAGACAAACGGTGGCTCTTCTGCGACAAGACGAGATGTCGGAACGTGACCCGCGGATAAAGTACGCCTACATAGCCAGTAGGCCATTCAGAATGTCGCTAGCTCATGTGAGACAGGGTTTCGGTTGCGTCAGACCCTATGTATATGGCCCGCATTCGCTTTGGACCCTTCTAAGAGAGGCGTCGGTGCCAGCGAGCGCGAACGACAACAGATGGGACCCAACGCGGTTCATATCGAAGCTCAGATAGGCGATTCCATGATCATCCTTGAGTTGCGCGACCCGCCGCACGCAAGTGCAACTCGCGCTTCGATCTATGTTTACGTTCCAGACGTCGATTCTGCTTATGAGATTGCGCTCAGGCATGGCGCCGAATTTGTCGCTGCACCGGCTGACAAGCCCTATCGGGAACGATCGGCTGGCGTGAAAGATGGGCTTGGAAATACCTGGTGGATCTCAACGTTTCGTGCTTCGTAAGATGAATTGAAGCCTCGGCAAGCCATGAACCGCATTCCAGGTTCCGGCGACTTCCAATGAAGGAGAAAAATTTCATGCTTCTCGTACATGGCCGCCAATCTCGGTCGTTTATATTCATCGCCGCGGCTGTTCTCGTCACGGGTACGGCAGTCGCGACGCTCACCACAGCCTCCTCGCCGCCCCCGACTGAGCGCCGTGATGTCACGGAGACGTTTTACGGACAGAAGGTCACCGATCGGTATCGCTGGCTTGAAAACTGGCACGACGCACCAGTTCAGCATTGGCTGAAGGCGCAGGACGACTACACGCGCGGTACATTGGCTCGGATTCCGGGGCGCGATAAGTTTCTCGCACGAGTGAAGGCCCTGGATACGGCAAGCACCAGGGTGCGAAACGCCCAGGTGTGGGGCGGCAAGACGTTCTATCTCAAAACCGAGCCGGGCGGTGACAACCTCAAGCTCTATGTACGCGACCGCATCGCCTCGAGCGAGAGGATGCTCGTAGACCCCGAGCGCCTAACGACGAACGGTGTGCACTCTTCGATCGACTACTTTCAGCCGTCGCTCGACGGGGAACTAGTCGCCTACGGAATCTCGAAAGGCGGTTCCGAGAGCAGTGTCATCCATGTGATCGAAACCACCACCGGGCACGTGCGGTCGGACGCGATCGACCGAGCCCGCTTCGGCAACGTCCAATGGCTGCCCGGGAACAAGTCATTTCTCTACAACCGCCTGCAGGAGCTGAAGCCGGGAATGCCCAAGACCGCCTTCGAACAGCGCAGCCGTGCGTACGTGCATCAACTTGGAACTACGCCCGACCATGATCGCTTCGTGTTCGGCTACGGCTACTCACCGGCCGTTCCCATTGTCGATGACGATCTAAGCTTCGTGATCTACTCCGTGGCGTCACCCTACCTCTTCGGACTCATCGCTCACGGCACTCAAAACGAAGCCACCGTCTACTACATCCCCTTAGGCGAGCTCAGTTCCTCGCAGCTTAAGTGGAATAAATTGTTCGACGTCGACGCGGCGGTCGTTCGGTTCGACGTACATGACGACACTATCTATATGGTGACCCATAAGAACAAACCGCACTACGAAATAACACGTGCCAGTCTGAAAACTCCCGACATTGAACATGCCGAGGTTGTAGTTCCGGCAAGCGCTGTCGTGATTCAAGAGGCCCAAGTGGCGCTCGACGCTGTATACATTCGCGACCTTGACGGCGGCACCAGCCGTCTGCGACGGCTGTCCTTCGATGGGAGAGTTGAGCCGATCGCGCTCGATGCCGGTCAGTCGGGTGCGGAAATCTCTGCGACACCGAGCGAATCCGGCGCCCTGATTCATACTGTCTCGTGGACCACCGCTCCGCGCTGGTTGGCCTATGACGCCACGCGTAAATCCGCAAGCGATACGGGTCTTCAGCCGCCATTACCGATTGATACATCGGGGTATGAGTCGCTTGAGGTCAAGGCCAAGAGCGCCGACGGCACGATGGTGCCATTGTCAATCATCCGCGCGAAAAATCTTAAGCTCGACGGCAATCGACCCACTCACCTCATTGGCTACGGTGCTTACGGACTTTCGTATGAGTCTTACTTCGACCCGGTGTGGGTAGCATGGCTGGAACGCGGCGGCGTCATAGCGTTCGCACATGTGCGCGGCGGCGGCGAATACGGCGAAGAATGGTATCGGGCAGGGTACAAGCTCACGAAGCAGCACACGATTGACGATTTTATTGGGAGTGCTCAGTATTTAATCGACCACGCGTATACCAATGCGCGCCACTTAGGGGGCGAAGGCACGAGCGCCGGTGGCATCCTGATAGGGGGAGCCATCACGCAGCGCCCCAATCTATTCGCGGGCGCGCTGATTCGAGTCGGGTGCTCGAATGCGCTGCGCATGGAATTCACGCCCAACGGACCCCCGAACGTCATCGAGTTCGGATCGGTCACGGACGAGGCGGGATTCAAGGGACTCTATGCGATGGATGCCTACCAGCACGTCGTCGACGGCACGGCATATCCCGGCGTACTGCTGACCGCCGGCATCAACGATCCTCGTGTAGATCCATCCCAGCCGGCGAAAATGACGGCGCGCCTGCAGGCGGCTACGTCGAGCGCGAAGCCCGTGTTGCTGCGCGTCGACTACGACGCCGGGCACGGCATGGGATCAACGCGTGGGCAACACGACCTTGAATACGCTGATGAGATGTCTTTCCTGCTATGGCAGACAGGAGATCCAGAATTTCAACCTGCTCGGCAATAGCAATTCTGCGAATGGCGGGCTATTCCAGCGGAAAGGGGCGTTCCCACAGCTCACTCGGACTTAAAATCATTCGCAACGCTCGGTCGGAAGATCAAGCTTGCCTAGTGTGAGGCGGCGCCATTTCATTTCCGCGGTTGATTCTCAGGGCGAATGGGCGAGCGTGATGCTGACCGGGCAATGATCGCTACCCATCACATTCGGGTGAATTTCAGCCGATTGGACCGAGTCTTTGAGCTGTTGAGAAACCAAGACGTAATCGATCCGCCATCCGATGTTGCGCGCGCGCGCATTGGCGAACGGACTCCACCAGGTGTAGTGCCCGTTACCCTCCTTAAACAGGCGCAACGTGTCGACGAAGCCTGCATCGAGAATGTTCTGAAAACCCTTACGCTCCTCGTCGGTAAAGCCCTTCTTGCCGCGGTTTGATTTGGGATGAGCGAGATCGAGCTCGGTGTGAGCGACATTGAGGTCGCCGCAAAAAACGACCGGCTTTACTTTTCCGAGCTGACTGCAGTAAGCAAGAAATGCGGGATCCCAGTGGCCAAAGCGTAGCGCCAGACGGCTCAAGTCGTCCTTCGTGTTCGGTGTGTACACGGTGACGACATAGAAATTTTTGAATTCCGCCGTAATGACGCGACCTTCTTCACTGCTGTCGCGCCGCAGTTCGTCCGCGAATTTGAAGCGCTTGGCAAAATCCTCCGGAAATCCCTTGATCACAACGATCGGCGCTTCTTTCGAGAAAATAGCCGTACCGGAGTAGCCTTTCTTGACTGCGGAATTCCAATGCTCGTGATAACCGGGCAGGTCGATCTCAATCTGTCCGCGCTCAGCCTTGGTCTCCTGCAGACACAGAATGTCCGGTTGGTGTTCCTCGAGAAACGGATTGAATCGGTCTTTTCTCAACACGGCGCGAATGCCGTTGACGTTCCACGAATAGATCTTCATTCGAATTACTCACGGACCAAAAGATGCCAGAAACCGCACAACGTGTGTACGTGCACAGGACGGCGCACTTTAATGTATCCAGCCTAAAGAGAACCAGGGGCCGGTCGCGTCCAGAAATCACTATCCTATTGATTTTATTAATTACTCGGGCCGCCCGCTACCACATGACTCGCACCGCAGATGCTCTGCGGCGCTATGCTTGTCACGCGGTAGGCTTGACTCCTCGGAGGTTGCCCGCCGTCGCGGGTCATCGGATTTTGGAGCAGTTCTCATGACAGACATTCCCTACCGTTCCGTCCTCATCGTCGGAGCCGGCAGCGGTATCAGTGCTTCGCTCGCGCGTGCGCTGTCTGCAGCGGGCCTTAGGGTTGGCCTCGCAGCGCGCGATGTCAAAAAGCTCGCGTCGCTCGCCTCAGAAGCTAAAGCGCAGACCTTTGCAGTGGATGCCTCGGATCCCGCCGCCGTCGCGAATATGTTCGAGGACGCGGATCTGAAACTCGGAGAAATCGACATTGTGGTTTACAACGCGAGCACGCGCACACGTGGCCCGATTGCGGAACTCAATCCCGAAGACGTCAGGCGGGCGCTGGAAGTCTCCGCGTTTGGCGCCTTTCTGGTCATTCAGCAGGCCGCGCGCCGCATGACGCCCCGCGGCCACGGCGCGATTTTGCTCACGGGTGCGTCTGCCAGTGTGAAGGGCTTTGCGCTCTCCGGCGCCTTCGCAATGGGCAAGTTTGCCCTGCGCGGCCTTGCACAAAGCGCAGCCCGCGAATTGGGACCGAAGGGCATCCACGTTGCCCACTTCGTGATAGATGGTGGAGTCCGTAGCGCCACGCGACCGGATGCAGACGATCGCATGCTCGACCCGGACGGGATTGCGCAGACCTATGTCGATATTCTGCGACAGCCCCGCAATGCCTGGTCATTTGAGGTAGAGCTTCGACCTTGGGTGGAATCGTTTTGAGACGGCGATTTAGTTTTCTCGAAATTAACGCGAGATCCGCGCGCCTGCAGAGCTTCGCTGCTGCTGGCCCGGCAGGGCCGGTTTCATGGCAAGGTCTCTGCGGCGGCAGCACTTCATCGCCGAACTACGGTACTCTACCAAGGGGTTCTTGCTAGGCGCACGCCATATCCGTGTGGGTGCCGTCACTCATTGAATTTGGCACACGACGGAATTATCTATGGCACCACGATTTGTTCAAGCGTCCGCAATTGCACTCCTAATCATTACGTGCACGGTCCGTGCACATGCGGACGAAAAACCTCTTTGGGAGGCTGGACTTGGCATTGGCGCCATTGCATTTCCCGATTATCGCGGCTCCGACCAGACCCGCTTCTACCCCGTCCCAGTGCCTTACTTCGTATATCGCGGCGACTTCCTCAAAGCTGACCGCAACGGCCTGCGCGGTGAGTTCTTCAATCGCGACTACGTTGAGCTAAATCTCAGTGTGAACGCCACGGTGCCGGTCGAGAGCAATGACGATCACGCCCGCCGCGGCATGCCGAATCTGCGACCAACAATAGAGGTCGGACCGTCGCTCGATTTTCATCTATGGCACTCAAGCGACCAGCATTTTAAGCTTGGTGCAGTGCTGCCGATACGAGTGCCCGTCACGATCGAAAGTTCGCCACAGGTTATCGGTTGGAATTTTTCTCCGCGCTTGAATCTCGATATACAGGACGTCGCAGGGCACGCCGGCTGGAATCTTGGCATCGGCGCGGGGCCGCTGTTCGCGGCGGCCAAGTACAATCAGTATTTTTATTCCGTCAATCCACTGTACGTCACTGCCGATCGGCCTGCCTACACGGCGAAAGGCGGCTATTCCGGCACGGAGTTCATAACCGCCCTATCGAAGCGCTTTCCCAAATACTGGGTCGGCGCATACATTCGCTACGACACCTTGCAGTCCGCCGCATTCGACGATAGTCCGCTCGTCAAACAGAAATACTACATCGCAGGGGGTGTGGGTATTGCCTGGATGATTGGTGAGTCCGCGCGCAAGGTGGAAGCGGAGGATTGAAGGGGCTCGAACACAGGGGCTAAAGATGCGCGCACGCAAGCTATTGAGCCGATCGAAAGGCCACCGGACCTGTTTGCCAACCTTGGTACTCGCCGCCGGAGCGCTGGTAGTACTCTACGATCAGCGGCCTGTGGCACGCGCAACGGAAGTCGCAGGCGGCGGCGCGTCCGCGATTGCATCTGAGCTCCGGCACACGACACAACTGCTGCTCGATGGCATCGCGTCCGGGGATGTTGCCGTTTGGAACAAGTGGCTTGACCCTGCGGTGCTGCAGGTCGATGAAAATGACATCGTCCGCGGTAAGGCTGAGATATTGGCAGAACTCAAACCCCTAGGGCCCGGGTTAGTCGGCCATCTTTATATCGATGACTTTCGCGTCGCCGTGAGAGACAACGTCGCAGTCGTCACTCACGAGGATAATGAAACTCTCGACTATCACGGACAAATGCTGCTGAGCCGTTTCCGAATGACGGATACCTGGCACAAAACGCCGGACGGCTGGCGGCTTCTGGGGCAGCAGGTCCTGGCAGTGCTGCAGGATCCGCCGTCCGTCACCCTTGATCGCCCGACCCTCTGCAGTTACACAGGTCGTTACGCGCTGACCGGTGCGATTGTGGCGACCGTCCGTTGTACTGAGGATCGATTGGTGGTTGCGCGCGAGGGGCAACCAGAGCGGACTTTCTTCGCCGAGGTAAAGGATGTCTTCTTCGAGCCTGGCCATCCGCGTACGCGACGTATCTTCGTGCGGGATTCCGGCGGTCACATTACTGGATTCGTCGAACGCCGCGAAGCGCGCGATGTACGCTGGGTGCGGCAACCCGAGAGCCCAAGCTGAGGCCGGCTGGGTCTTCCTCGCGATGACCCAAGGAGGGGCTCGGTCACCCCAGAGGCGATTCGCAGGACGCCGACGGGTTTAACCCTCTACGAATGCCTTGAGCCTCATCAGCGCGTCGTCCCATTGCCGTTCAATGAGCTGCAGCGATCGTCGCGCCTCTTCGAGCTGCGCGCGCTCGCATTCCCACAGCCGCTCGCGTCCCGCCTTGACGTCGCGCACCAGGCCCGCATCCGCAAGCACTCGCAAATGCTTCGCGATGGCCTGCCGAGTGATGTTCGTTCCGGATGTCACTTCCGCGATCGACATCGCGCCACCGGCGCACAATACACCCACAATATGCAGCCGAGTCGCATCCCCAAGAGCTGCGAAAATCGAGACAGCATTCTGCAGTGCCGCAGAGTTCCTCAGCGACCCTTTTTTCGAAGTTGCGCTACGGCGCATTGAAGTGCGTTGCAATGTTGTCCATCTGTCCGTCCCAGCCTCCACTGTTAAGGCGGAATGCCTCCGCACGGCGCGCCGTGGGAACTTTGTCAAAGCCCGGCTCACTGATGCTCAGAAGCGTGCCGTTCTGCGTCTCTTGCAGTTCGAATACCACTAATGTCGTCGGCTCGTGCGAGTAGTCGACCGCAGGATCAACCGCGGCCGGATGCCAGCGCCATGATAACAAGGTCTCGGGTTCCATGCGTTCGATCAATACGTCGAAAATCACATGTTGGTAGCCAGGGTAAGTCACATGACCCCGCACCCGCTCACCGGCTTTAAAGGATTTTCCTTGCAGTGCAACACCAAACCAGTTACCGAATTCCTCTGCGTTCGACAACGCACGCCAAATGTGCGCACGCGGTGCCTTAAGCAGGATCTTTCTCTCGATTCGGTCCGTCGGTTAATTCATATGCAACTCGTTAGCTGCATATTACTCTTCCTCCTGCCTGATGCACCTTCTAGGTTGCTTCACTACCGGCTTTGCCGCACGCGGCCCTGTGGAACCGAGCTGCGCAGATTCAGGCCAACGAACTCGGGGGGTCCCGCGCGATTAGTCGGCTTCCAATTGAGCGCGGACCCAGTCCTGAAACTGCAGCACCACATATTCCTCGGGCATCAGCACGCCCTGCCGGTGGGGTGCAGCATGCAGACCCCGTTGGTTCAGCTCGCAGATTTGTGCGTCCTCCGTCATGACGCGGTTGGCGAAATCGACTGCATTGCTCATATCGAAATTCGGATCGGCGAGCGTTTGCGGAGCGAAGAGATATTCCACGCACATTTCCGTCTGCTCAGGACCCAAAGGCCGCAGGCGCACGATGCGCACGTAATCCGGATGACCGACGAAAAATACCGACGGCAGGCTCGTGACGTAGACATGCGCGGCTTGCCGGTCCTCTGCGGTCAGGCCAGGCAGAGGCGGACCGATGCCCTGTCCGTTCATGGACCACGTCGTCGCACCGGCGCGTAGGCCGCCTTTGAACTTAGGATCGTTGCTACCGGCGTGCTGCATCCAGTGCGGATCGTCTCGTTCTTCCAAGAGGCCACGGCCGAAGATGGGCACGAGTTGCACAAGCTGCAGGTGAACTCCGGGGCAATGCAAGCATTCGTTATAGTTCTCCCAGAAAATCTTCCAGTTGCACTGCATCGTCTTGACGAGGGTATGGCCGAGCCGTAGGTCGCCTAGCGACCAATTGTTAAGGCGATCGAGCGGCTGATCGAAGTTCTGCTGCAGCGGCGGCGGATTCTCACTAAGGGCGATGAACACGCACCCGTTCCACTCCTGCACGGAAATTTTATAGAGCGAATAATCGCCGACATCAAATCCGTGAGCATGAACTTTGGATGATGTGCGCAACAGTTCGCCATGCAAGTCGTACGCCCACGCGTGATAAGGACAGATGATGGCGGGTGATCGCAGCTGACCTTGCGCCTCCTGGCACAACGCGGCTCCGCGGTGGCGGCAGGTATTGTAAAAGCCTTGCAGCTGTCCCGCGTCGTCGCGCACGAGCAAAAGGCGCTGATCGGAGATCTCGAAAGTGCGGAACGAGCGCGGTGCCGGCAGCCCCTCAGACCGGCCGACGTAAATCCAATTGCGAAACCAGATGCGGCGCAATTCGCGCTCATAGTGCGCGCGATCGAAATAATAGTGCGCCGGTAGAGCCTGCCGCTGTTCGGTTAACCCGTTGTAGCCGGCCGCACGCTGCTCCGGCGCATTCTTAGCCTCCATCGCCCTCTCCTCAATCGATCTGTGCAGACGACTTAACCTGGCGGGCCCCACTCGCCTATTGATCTCTTCGATCGTCACCTGGGGTTATAAGCAATAATCGCATTCGCGCTAATGCTCCGCAACGGCCCAACAAGGGCAAATTCGTGGCCAATCACGGCGCACTAGAATCGCGCTGGCTATGTCGCTTGAGCTTTAGATCAGAGCTCGCTGCGTGCTGCGATATTCAGGGCTTGCTGAAACCCGGCCGCCTGTGCGCCGAAGCCGATGCGAAAATGTGCGGCGGCCTCGAAACAGTCGCCTGGCGCGACAAGTACGCCCGCGCGGGCGAGTGCCTCGCACATCGGTCGCGCATCACGGCCATCCAGGCGCCAGGGAAAGGCGACGGTTCCGCCGCAAGGGCGCACCCAGCCGAACCTGCTCTGCTGCCTCTCCATGAACTCATCGAGCAGCGCCAGATTCGTCCGCGTGACTTCCTCCAAGCGCGCAAGAATCGCCTGCCGGTGAGCGAGCGCATGCACGGCGATGGCCTCCGTGATCGGGGATCCCGAGACGGTGAAGTAACTGCGCAGGTTAATGAGCTGCTCGCGGCGGTGCGCATCGCGATCGATCAGCCATCCAATGCGCAGGCCGCTCAATGACAGCGCCTTGGAGAGATCGCTCACTACGATTGTGTTGCCAACGCTTGCAACCGATGGCATCGGAGGGCCGAAGTACAGCGGGTGATACACCTCATCCACAACTAATGGAATGCCGCGCTCGGCGAGCAACCCAGAAAGCCGCGCCACTTCCGCGGGCAGCATGACGCTACCCGTTGGATTATGCGGCGAGTTGACGATGACAAGACGCGTTTTGTCGTTGACCGCGGTCAGTACGAGATCCGCGGTTTGTGCGAATTGCTGCGTGCGATCGAGCTCATAGGTCGTGACTCCCAGGCCCCAGGCACGCGCCATCGTCGCGAAAGCCGGGAAACCTGGATTTGGCAGAGCGATCGAAGCACCAGGTTCGGCCGTCAGACAGTAAAGCACGGAGAGCGCCTCCGAGGCGCCCGTCGTCACGACCACCCAGTCTGGCGAGACGTCATGCAAGAGTCCGATGGCTTGCCGCAGCTCTTTGGTGCCCTCGGGCGGAACGTATGAAACCTTAAGCCCCTCAAGTGCCGCAGTGAGCCCCCTGACGTCAAGTGCCACGAGTTCGGCGAAGGTCCAGGCAGGGCCGGTGCTCGATGCCAGGTTGTAACGGATCGGCGGCGAGGCGAACTCATGCGCCGCGAGCCATTGATCCAATAGAAACGGTGGAAGATGCACGTCAGCGCTCCCGGGGGCAACTCATCAACTGTCGCAAGCCGTTCGACGCCTCTAAGTTGCGAACAACCGCGCAATATTCTTGAAGGCTTTGAATTCGAGCGCGTTTCCCGATGGGTCCATGAAAAAAAGAGTTGCTTGCTCGCCCGGTTGCCCCGCGAACCGAATGTATGGCTCAACGACAAATTTTATTCCATGTGTCTTGAGTCTCTGCGCCAGCACCGTCCAGTCGTCCATAGCAAGGACCACGCCGCAGTGCGGCACCGGCACGCTGTGGGCGTCAACAGAATTGTGGTGCGCGGGGATTCTGCCCTGCGGTCCAATAGACGGATTCAGATGGCACACTAGCTGATGGCCATAGAGATCTAAATCAGCCCATTGCGCGGCGCTGCGCCCTTCGGCGCACCCTAAGACGGCCGTATAGAATTGTCGTGCCTCATCGATATCGCGCACCTGCAAAGCCACATGAAACGGTGTCAGAGGCATATGCGTATCTCCGCGGTCACTGCTGTTCGCTTAGTCACGTGATAGGTCATTGCCTGGCATAGCCGGGGTTCTTGGCAACCTCGCGTCTCAACGGACCCGCCCCCGGACGTCCTTCGTATCGGAACAAATCCTATAACCGGGTATTCATTAAACTCTTTCTTGAAAAGAGGACGCAACAGAGAACCGGAAGAAGCGTCTTCAGGAATCTTGAGGACTAGGTAGTAAGTCGACGGCGTGGGGGAAGACTTCGATGCCGGCCCGCTCGTTTCGGCCGTTCTGTTACGGCTACCCGCAACGTCATAGCTTACTAATTCTTGGTGCGCCAGCGTACAGACGCACGATGTCGGTCCCCTAAGAATTCCGGAGAGCGAGTCGGCCGCGGCGCATGTCCGCCACGGGTAAGCCGCTAATCCCCCCTCTTCCGAATGGAGGGTCATCCCTGCGTTGCGCGTCAAAGTGGTTGTTGCGCCGATCGCAGAAGTGTTATCGCATGCAATTAGAGAGGCACGCCATGCTCAAGTCTTTCGCTATCAAATGCTTCGCCGCCCTTCTGCTCATAGGAACCGCTGCGGGAGCGCTCGCACAGGAAGATCCCGTCGCCGTGCAGCAGCAGCTGTTTGAATCACTCGCCCGAGGTGATGTGGGCGCTGCGCTCGCCTTGTTTACTGAGGATTCGGTGATCGATGCGGAAAGTGGCCTTTGCGCGAAGGCACCGTGCGTAGGCAAGGCCGCCATCCAGAAGGACCTCGAGCGTTTCGTAGCGGACAAAAGTCGACGCGTTACCCCGATCAATACCTATGCGTCCGGCAACGTTCTGGTCACGCGCTTTGAAGCACGCAGTGCCACTATCCAGAAAGCTGGAGTCGAACGCATCATCCTCTGGGGAATTCGAGAGATGCGCGGGGGCAAGATCGCCTCTACCCGCTGCTGTCTGCCGGAGCGAACCGACCCGCAGACGGCCCGCTTTCTCGAATGGGATTATGCACATCCTTCGACCTAATAAGGCGGCCGCCGGGCGCGAGTGTTAACCGATATGTCGTTCAGTTCGTGCATCCCCACGGTTGTCACACTTGGGGTGTACGATACGTTCAAGGAGACGAGTGATGCGTAAGTGGGCTCTTGCATTATTGATCCTCAGTAGCCTGGTGAGTGGCTGCGTTGGGTTTGTTGGATATCCAGGTGGCGGAGGTGGCCGTTACTATCATCATCACGATTGGCGTTAAAAGAGCACTCGCTGAAACGCACCTCGGCTCAGGCGGCGCTGGGACCTGAATCGCTTCGACGCCCCAACAGCGATCACTGCGGATTGGTGACCGGCGGCTATGAGCGCACCCATTGTGAGAGTGTCACCTTACGTTGCCCAAACCGTTCTGCAGTCCGTGAACAAGTCGGTCTAAGGAGCGCATGTAGAGCCTGCGGAATGCGACGCGTGGCAGCGTTATCCGTCCGTTGAGATAAAGCGTTATGAGGCCGTGCGCGTGCGCCCAAATGCTCAGCGCCGTCTCCCCCGCGTCATCCTTTCCGAAAACACGCCGGTCCATCAGCTGGGACACAACAGTCTGCAAAATATTGAAAGTCGGTGATTTGTTTCCTTTGATGTCATGAGGAAACGAAAATGCGTCAGCACGATGGCCGGAGAACATGTATCGGAAGAGCTGCGGGTGATCGAACGCGTAGTCCAAATACCCCAGCATTCCGCGCAAACCTGCAACGTTCTTCTTCGCATTGGCCCGTTCGAAGTATTTGGCGATTCGCGGGTACTCGGCGGCGGTGACGGTCCGCAGAAGTGCGTCGCGGTCTTGATAGTGTTTATAGATCGCCATCGCAGTCATACCGACCGATGTCGCGACGCCGCGCATGGTGACCGCGTCTGCGCCACGCGCACTCTCCATTAGCTTGAAAGTGGCGGCGAGGATTTTCTCTCGCGTCGAGTGGCTGGTCGTGCGAGGCATCGTGCTGGTGGTTCCATCTCCTACTTTTGGTATACATTGTATACCCTAGGAGATGGAAGATGAAACGCATCCTAATCTGGGCTCTGGGCTCTGTGCTTCTCTGGGGCATGGGGGTTGCCGGACTGATCGTCTTTGGCACCTCGAAACCAGCCCCTGCGGCTGTTGCGATCACGGGTCCATTTTCGGCCATTGATGACCGCGACTTGCCGGAGTTGCGCCGCTATCAAGCGCGCGACGGGGCGCAACTGTCTTTCCGAAAATACGCTGCCGCAGGGCGGCAAGTCGCCGTCTTGATCCATGGCTCAGCCGGTAGCAGCAGGGATATGCATCCGCTCGCCCTGGTACTGCAAGGCGCGGGCGTCACCGCCCTGGTGCCGGATCTTCGTGGCCACGGATCGAACCGGCCTCACGGCGATATCGCCTACATCGGACAACTTGACGATGACCTCACGGACTTCATCGCCAAGGAGAAACCAGGGCTTCCCGACACCGTGTGGACAGCCGTGGGTTTCTCCTCGGGAGCTGGTTTTACCCTGCGCGTCGCCGCTGAAACGCCCTTGGGGCAGGCTTTTGACCGGTACATTCTGGTGTCGCCGTACCTGCGATATAACGCACCGTCCGTGCGAAATACCAACTCCGGCGCGAAGCGCGAGGCCTCTGGCTCGGTGCCGACCGCGGCGCATAGCTGGGCAGCGGTGTCCACCGGCAGGATTATTGGGCTCACTATCTTAGATTTTCTTGGGGTGCACGTCTGGGACGGCTTGCCGGTTATCGCCTTCCCGGTACGAGCGGATCTGGACTCCGTGACTCGAACGTACTCGTGGCGCCTGCAACTAAACTTCGGCGCCGATCAAGACTATCTCGCCGACATTCGTCGGGCCGCTCGACCTGTCCGTGTGTATGTGGGCGGAGTCGACGAACTCCTGGACGCGGAGAAGCTGAAGAACGAATTTCAATCGCAGCGCCCCGATGTTTCTGTTTTCGTTCTCCCGGCCTTCGGTCACGCTGATATGGTGACGCGCCCGGATGCGATTCGCGCAATTGTGGCCGGGTTCCTGTAGTTCCGCATCGTAGAATGACGGCTATACGGAAGGCCGTTTTACCCCCTACATGACTGGTCTTGGCGGTCGCCGACCGTTAGGCCAACCGCTTCAGGCATCTTGGGGCTGGTCCCCGGCCTCGGCGCCGATGTCACGGCAATATTGAATGAAGCTCGATACACGCAGATTCGTCATGGCGCAATTAGGGACACAGGCGGGAAGGCGCGATAGCGACCCACGTCGCGCGTCAGCAGGGGCCATTGCATGACAGCCTCATGCGCGCCGATGTAAAAATCTCGCAACACGCTGCGTTTTGTTCCACGACTGCGCCGATATCGGAGAAATGCCTTGCCTGGGAGAAACAGGGCTTCGCGGGGCATGTCCTCGATAGCCAGTGACGCCTCCTTGATGACCGCCTCGAGTTCTTCAATACGGGCGAAGCCGATGGAGAGCTCGGAGTAGATGATAGGGTTGATCGCGAGTGTATCGGTGGCGCTGGCGGGCACTTCTTTAAATCAAGTATTGACGCGTTTCTCGACGAATAAGGAGGTTTTCCGTGTTGACGCCCATGGAGGGACGGGCGACCTTCGTCACCTACATGAGGGCGCAGCAGTCGGCCTTTCGTGAGGGCTCATGAAACCAGCGTTACAGCTCTTTAATCAAATTATGGCGCTCAGCGGCCTTCGGCAGGTTTCTATGGCGACGCATTAGCCGCAAATATGATATTTCAAAAGACGGAGTCATCGGATACGACGCAGCGCATCGAGATTCTCTGCTGGAACACTTGGAAGAAGCCGTAGCCAGTGGCGGTGGCTCACTGCGTACGGCAACGTACAGACGGAACTGCGCCTGAAGCGTAGCTTTTCTTGACCGCGGGGAAGTGAAGCGCGGCGCGCGACACCGCTGAAGATTCGGGCGAACCGCTTCACGATTGCCAAGGACTGGCCTTGGAATCAGGAGAGCGTCATGCAAATCCAATCTCAATCGACTCGTGACGCAATCGCAGTCAAACCAATACCATTCAGCGGATCATTCGAGCTCCAAATCGAAGCCAGACACTTGGGGCGCGACGGCGTCGCTCCAAAGGCTGCGCGCCAGACCCTGCGGTCCCCACAGCTGTCGCTCGCGGAACAGCTTGCCCTTACTTATCGCACGAGGGACGACCGGCTGGCAGTGATCGCCCATGAGCTGCTGAATTCCCTCAGCGTAGTCCGCAACGGAGCCCGACTGTTCGGCGCGCAGCAGACAGTACCTGGGATCGTCGAGACTGCGCGCCTCCTCATCGAACGACAGGTCAACCAAATGAGCCGGCTCATCGAGGATCTCCTCGACGGTTCACGGGCAGCCGGGCCGGAATCCTTGCAGCGTCGACGAATCGATTTGCGCGTTCTCGTAATGCAGGTGACAGAGGGGATCGAATTGGATTTCCGCAGGCGCGGGCATCGGCTCACAGTTAACCTCCCGGATGATCCCGTCTGGCTGGACGCTGATCCTGGTCGATTGGAGCAGGTGTTCTCGAACCTCCTCATGAACGCTGCAAAGTATTCCCACGGCCGTGGCGACATCACGCTGACGGTCGAGCGGCGACTCGAGTACGCGAGTGTGCGCATTAGTGACGCAGGAATCGGCATTACGGCGGAAATGTTGCCGTGCGTGTTCGGGCTCTTCGTGCAGGCAGAGCCGTCCGCGCCACACTCCGAAGCGGGACGTGGCATTGGCCTCGCCGTGGTCCGCAGTTTAGTCGAGATGCATGGTGGAGTTGTGACCGCCGCGAGCGACGGTCCGGGACGCGGGAGCGAATTCACCGTGCTGCTGCCCGCGCTGTAGACATGATCGAAGTGGCATTAGCTTTTGCGGTATCAATCACCTAGAAAGAGGGGAAAACGAAATGCTTTGGACAATCGCAGTCATCCTAGTTGTTCTTTGGCTGCTCGGAATCGTGTCCTCATACACGCTTGGAGGATTCATTCACATTCTGTTGGTCATTGCTATCGTGATTATCGTCATCAATCTCATTCAAGGGCGCAGGAGTTTGTAGCCCGTCGTAGCTGTAGCATTTCGCCTGTCTTGAACATCTACAGTATGGAAACCCGGGAACGCGATCGCCACGCGACGCTGTGAAGCTCCCAATCCAGCTACCGCGTACCCAGAATGACCTTGAGGAGTTCGCATCATGATTAAATCGAAATGGTTAGCGGCAAGCGTGACTGCCCTGATTGTCTTTGGGTGCGCGAGTCAGAAAGAGCCGGCCGAACAAGCTGTGGCGAATATCAACGCGGCGCTCGGGGGCGTACATGATGCGGCAGCGAAATATGCGCCCGAAGGACTCCAGTCTGTCGAAGCACAGGTTGCCACTCTCAACGACAACCTCTCGAAGGGAGACTACAAGAAGGTGCTCGCGGACGCACCCGCGGTTACCACCGACCTAGCCAATCTGCAGCAGGCCGCCATAGCCAAGCAGGCGGAGGCGGACACCAAGCTCGCGCAAACGAAACAGCAATGGCGCACCCTTAGCGCTGATGTGCCGAAGATGATCGCATCGATACAGTCGCGCGCCGAAGAGTTATCGAAGTCGCGGCGGCTCCCGAAGGGAGTCAGCAAGGCGTCCTCTGAGTCCGCCAAGGCGAGTCTCGACTCGCTCAACTCAACGTGGACCGAAGCCACCACCGCGGGTGCAAATGGAGATTATGCGGGCGGCGTGGCCAAGGGCCACGCCGCGAAGGATAAAGCTACAGAGATTATGAACAAGCTCGGCATGACATCGAGCTGATCCCCACGGCCGCGCAAAGTGAAAGCGGGCCGTCGCGCGCACAAACTTCGGCGCCGCGCATGCACCGTTTCAGCCGGCGATGATTAATCGCTCACGGCAGCGCACCCCACGACTGCCTCGCTCGATTGCCTTGTGCGCAGATTGGCCAGGGGTGCGTAAGCCGGTGTCACGATCTGTTGGGCGCAGGCGCAAGACAAACACGCCGCAGAGCCAGGATCACGCTCCGCGGTGTGCCGAGATCTGTCCACCCACACGCCGGTGCGGTGCTAACGCGAAGTGCCGATTCGGCGGCCTGCACAACAGCGCGAGAAATCGATCATGGGTAGACGTCCGTAGAGCTCACCTAGTGCGCGCGTGCCTTCTTCATCCGTGCGGTGGCGCCCAAGAGCATTCGTCATGTCTTGGACGACCTTCGGTAAGGGGCTGCGCATGAGCACGAGCTAGGTTGTCGCATTCGCACAGAATATGAAAGTGTTCCAGAGTGCGCCGCGCGCGATTAGAGCGCGCGCTACAGCGTCCGTCGGTTTTTCGACGAACTACGTGACGTAGCGGGTACCGTCACATGCCAGCTCCGCCGGGCACGATGTAACCCACTTCGGGATCAATGCCGATGAGCGTGACGTCCTCGCAACTGCGGCTGACGAGGCTCGCAGCCGTACGGACGGAGTCTTATTTTACACGTGGGCTTTTCTGCCCGACGATTTTGCCTGCACGACGCACTGGACGTTGGCATGACAACAGACACGCGGTGTGGGTGCTTCGCGGCGAGCTACAGAATCGCTCCGGCCCAGTTCGCGACGCCCCGCACCGTCTCCCAAACCGCGACTGAGGCGACCGCCAGCACGGTGATCGCAGCCAGTAAGGCAATCAAAAGCAGCAACCCGTCCTCCTCAAGATAGGCGAGTGAAATAAGAGCGATGACCAAGGCGGGAACAACATTGGTCAGGGGAATCGGCGCGAACACAATAAGCGCGTCCAGAATAATGACGACGATACCGACAATACGCTTAGTTGCCTCGAGCGGGTGTGCCAGCGCGGATGGATCATCTTCTCGAGATATCTCAGCAGTGGTACAGCTCGCCGCACCAGAGCCACGAGGTGCCGCGTCGGTAACTGGCGATTAGCGATGCGGCGCGGGAAGAGCGGGGCAGACCGACCCGCGACCATCTGGAACGCGGGGATCATGAGCAGCAGACCCGCCACGATCGAAACACCCGGTACGACCGCAGCCAGCGAAAGAAGCAGCATGATCATGCCGAAGGAGCGCTTACGCAGGCTCGCCATTATCCAGCCCAAAGTGAAGTGGTCGATCGGCGCCCCGTCGTACAGACGTTGTAGAACAACGGAGGTGTGGGTGGACGTTCTTCCGTTCGGAGACGGCATCGACTTCGGCACCGGTGCCCCCGGGTAACATGCTGTGCCTGTGCAGAAACTCGATTGTGCATCACGCCAACCAACTGCGAGCTTTCTGTGGCTGCTTCATGATGTTCCATGGAACGTACGAACTCTTGTGCCGTGCCGGGACGTGCGGAGACGCGCTCCTGGTACATTTGATTCTCGAAGCTTAGACAGAACTCAAACGCACGTCGGTTCGGTAACTGTCATAACTCGTCTCAGATAAGTACGTGTGGTGGCGTGGGCCCCGTCCCTTGAGACTGTGTACGGTAGCGCCCCGACGGGTCGACTCTCCGCGTGCTCTGATGATGCCTTAGATTGAGTTACCGGAGATTCCTATGTACATCGGCGGCGGCTTATTAGGTACCCTGCTCCTCGTTTTTCTCGTGGTTTACTTGCTGCGCAGGGCCTGAGTTGTTTCCGGGGGCAACGCTGCCGCAGATGCTGTAGCGCGCGTAGAAGCACGCCCCGCTCAGCTCTTAGCCATTATCAAAGAGACGGCTCAAAATGGAAGCGGCGAAGATCAGAAGCATAAAAGTGCAACGAATTGTGCATCTGATATGAAAACGTCTTCCCCGACTGATCAACGTCGGCCAGAGCAAAACGCCCTTATCGCTGCATTGCCAGCGATAGAATGTAAGCGTCTCGCCAAAGATCTGGAGTTGGTTCCTCTGACACTGGGCCAGGTCTTATATGAATCTGGTCAGACGATGAGCCATGCTTATTTCCCAATCGATTGCATCGTCTCCCTGCTCTATGTCATGAAAAATGGTGAATCTGCAGAGATCGCCGTTGTAGGAAACGAGGGCATGGTCGGGATTGCGCTGTTCATGGGCGGAGAATCAACATTGAGCCGAGCGATCGTGCAAAACGCCGGTCACGCCTACCGCCTGAAAGCACAGGTATTGAAGGATGAGTTCCAGCGCGGAGGGCCGTTGAGCCGTGTCCTGCTGATGTTCTCTTCGGCCTTAATCACGCAAATGGTACAAACCGCCGCGTGCAACCGGCATCATCCAGTGGACAAACAACTTTGCCGTTGGATGTTATTGAGTCTGGATCGACTGTCTTCAAATCAAATTAGCATGACGGACCAATTGATTGGAAACATGCTCGGGCTCAGCACCGCGGATGTGACGACGGCTACAAATCTGTTGCAGAAAGCAGGACTGATTCACTACAACGCCGGTGAGATCACGGTACTCGACCGGACCGGCGTCGAAAAACGCTCCTGCGAGTGCTACGGCGTCGTCAAAAGGGAAAGCGATCGACTCCTTCCTCGTTCCGTTCGGGACGCTGCCTGACGCCTCCAAGAAGGTTGCGAGCGGGAGTCCCGCACTTGAGGGATCGTGCGAGCGCAACGGCGCTCTCTGCGACGTTCGCTCCGTGGATTCGGATCACTCGTCGGGCTCAGGCTGCACACCCAAGCGTACGCACTCGGTAAGCGGCTTACTGCTTCTGATTAACGCATTCACGTCCTCCTCGGTGCTGTGCTCCCACGCGCCAAGTTGATCTCTAATAGTTTTGCTCTGATGTCGTATGTGCGCTAGCGTACATACCATATGTGTGCTTCATTCCGCTGTAGCACCGCTTAAGCTCTAGGTTGGACGCGCATGATGATTGACTCATCTGATCAACAAGGCAATCTGCTGTTGGCTGGGCTGTCGCTGGAGAAGCGCAATCGACTCTTCCCACACCTACAGCTTGTCGCAATGCCGCTCGGCAAGAGCGTGTACGAGCCGGGCACCGTCCTGCGCCATGTTTATTTTCCGGTCGACTGCATCGTGTCGCTGCTGTATGTGATGGAAAATGGCGAATCGGCGGAGATCTCGGTCGTGGGAAACGAAGGGCTCGTCGGCATCGCCCTCTTCATGGGCGGTGAAACCACACCGAGTCGGGCGATCGTGCAGAGTGCCGGATACGCTTACCGGCTAAGCGCCCAGAAGTTGAAGGATGAGTTCCATCGCAACGGCAACCTGCAGGTTTTGCTGCTAAGTTACACGCAATCTCTCATCACACAGATGTCGCAAACTGCAGTGTGCAATCGGTATCACTCGGTGGATCAGCAACTGTGCCGCTGGCTGCTACTCTCGCTCGACCGCCTGCCTTCCAACAAATTGACCATGACCCAGGAGCTTATCGCCAATATGCTCGGCGTGCGGCGTGAAGGCGTCACCGACGCTGCCGGCAAGCTGCAGAAACTCGGGGTGATCCAGTACCACCGCGGTCACATCACGGTGCTTGACAGGCCGAAGCTCGAACACCTTTCTTGCGAATGTTACGGCGTGGTTAAGAAAGAAACTGACCGCCTGCGCGGCGCCCCAATCCTCGTTACGTAGTATTTAGGATCGCGTGCATCGTATAGCACGAGGTCAGAAGGACGCGACACCACTACGCTGTGTTTGTAAGTCGGCCTACGGAATTTTGCCCGACTGTCCGCGGCACATTGAACATCGTCTTGACAGCGTAGTACCAAGACGGCTTGCTAGGATTTCCGTGGGGAATCTCGATGTCGACATGGCTCCTAGCCGTCCTTGTACTTACCACGTGATTCGTAGTAACCATCGAGGTCGCTTCCGCGGTCTCTATCACGCACTACAACG
>Ga0182024_10008833_pt1 | contig 21066 bp, 22 predicted proteins | sample P32metaG_FD_120480 | JGI IMG/M metagenome (GOLD analysis project Ga0182024, IMG submission 120480) | Permafrost microbial communities from Stordalen Mire, Sweden - P3-2 metaG (Illumina Assembly) | ecosystem: Environmental > Terrestrial > Soil > Wetlands > Permafrost | place: Sweden: Stordalen...
GCGCGAATAAGGCAACATGAAATGGAAAAGCATGTGCTCAAACGGTTGGCCGGCAATGGTAATCCCTAGCTCGTTGCACCAGGTGTAGTCACTTTGACTCTGCATGCCAGGGCGGATGTTCTGAGGAAAGAAGATTGTTTTGTCGGGACGCGTTGGAGCGTCCTCAAATGTGATTGTTTGAATTGACCAGGATATGCTTCCTGAAGCCATTCCAGAAGGGTTTTGGCCTCCAACCCTGCGTCTGCTTTCAGCATGTCATCTAACTGCTCCCAGACAACAGCGAAGGGGTCGTTCCGAGTTCGGTAATCGCGATCTGGCTTTGGCAAACACTTTCCTCCCATCTTGGAATATCTGCGTGCGGTGTTCTCTGACATGCCGGCTTTAGCGGCGGCTACCTCCAGCGAAAGCGTCTTTCGATACTTCATGAATTTGCGAATTTGCTCTTTAGTGCAAGTCATCGAAAGTCCCCAAGCCGGATTGTGACGTAACCAAGGTACGTCATTGCAGCCCGGTGGGCTTTTCGGGGATTTCAAACCCGCAATTCTAGATACCGTTCTAAAAGTCAACATTAAAGGGGCTTGGCGGAATCAGAGCAAGATTTGGCTTTACTAGCCACTGCAAGTAGTGGCAGCTCTGCTGTCACTACTTGCAGTGGTTGATTTCGGAAGAGTGGCTTTTACTTCGCGTTGATCAAGTTGCTATCGATCTAAACGAGGTCTGCGATTTTAGTACGCCAAACATAATGTGAAGCAGCTTCCGCATAGAAGCTATTACTCGAGGCATCGGCTTTATGCCATTCACAGTCAGTCTGCGGGAGAATTCAGAGACGATCGGATTAGACATTTCCGCCACCATCGCCGGGAAATAGAGCGCTTTTCGCAACCGTGGATTTCCGATTTTTGAAATATGAGCGGGCTTCCGAAGTGATGTTCCAGATGAGCGCTCTGAAGGGGCTAGACCCGCATATGCGACCAGCTGTTTTGTATTGCTAAAGTTTCGCACGTCACCAACTTCACTTAGAAACGATATTGCTGTTCGTTTTCCGACGCCAGGAATTGACAGCAGTAAGTCGCACTGCAATTTGAGATCTTCATGTGAAGCGAGCAAAACATCGATGTCCTTTTCCAATTGCGCTAGCTGGATGTCCAGAAACGTAAGATGCTCTTCCGTTAGGCAGATCACAGAAGATGACAAAACTCCAGATTGAAGTCTATTCTTTTCTCTTTGGATTGTTTGTCGAAGATGTGATTGGTGGCGCACCAACTCTTGGAGCTCGCGGCTATGAGCCGCTGGCGGCTTCCACAGCCGCGGTTTTAACGCCTGGCAAAACAATGCAATTACCTCTGAATCCGCTTTGTCCGTCTTTAGCCGAGACAACAGACTTTGACAAAAGCCTTTAATTCTCGCCGGATTGATCGCGCTTACCAGATGCCCATCGTGATACAGATGTTCGGCCAATTTGTCCCAATATCGACCGGTCGCTTCTAAACAGGCATGGACGTGATCTGCCCCGCTCGCTCGCAACCAGTCGGTGAGTTGCCTGAAGCCAACGGCACTATTCGCAAAGCTCCGGTGTTTGGGCTTTCGATTACTGAGAAGGTAAGCATCAAAATTGGCTTTTGACACATCAATTCCGAGATAGTATTCCATTCTCATCCTCCAACTATCGCTGACGATGATGCATAACCGCACTCGAATCAAACTTGTTCAATTGAAGCTGACAAGATATTGCCGCCTTAGATACCGTCCGATCTTGTGAATGGGCTTTCCAGTGATGCAAACTTTTCTAAAATCCAAGGTCAAGCCTTTAATTGTCGTTCAGTTCAGTTTTGTCACCACCGGTGCACCTAGCGTCCCAGATGGTAGGGCAATTGCCCTACAAAAACGAGGATACAAATTGTCGTCGTTCACCTCTCCGTTCGCAAATAATTTGAGCCCGAGCCGGCCGATGATTGCGATCCCGTTTCTACGATCTCAATCCCTTAACCGGATGATCGCAAGCCGCTACATCTAGGTTTAGACAGGCTTCTGTTATTTTGCTAATCGATTTGTGAGCTTTTAGATCGGATGACGTTCTGACATTTTCATATTGGTGCTATTTGCACCCTAACTTGATATTGACTTGTTTCTCTGGCATCGAGCGCTGACAAAATGTTTAGCGGTTGTCGCTCGTTCCAGTTTGAATGAATCTATAGACGCCGCTATAGATGCCGCGTTCCAGCTTTGATATGAAGAAAAGATGTAGGCGCGTGTGATTGTTGAACCGTGTTGCGATGCCGTAAAAGTTGCTATAACCCTGATGCTGTCTGCATCTTGCTCGGTCATTAGTCTCGCGGGCATTTTCTGTAAATGTGGGAATCACTGAAGGCACTTTAGTATAAAGATCAAATGCCTATGTTGCTGCCAATAGCCAACATCGTTGATGCATTCCCAAAGTGACCGGCAACGAGCTTTGCGGATCAAACTAGACAGGCCCGTTATCTACCAACCTTTTTGTCACGAGCTGGACCGAATAACGATGCAGGATTAAGGTTACGGCTTCTTCGGCAGCTGATAGCGTTTCTTGTGTTGCCATGCTGGCAATTCGGGAACGCCGACTCTATACACCTCTCGAACTATCCATAACAATAGCTCCATTCCTTTCTCTGCCTGCTCTTGCGAAACATTCTCCCATTCGGGGTGCGCTCCATTGCGCCCAAGTGTCCGCAATACTTGCATCCTTTGCGCGACCTCCGCACTTACCAGATTTCGCCGAAGTACGTCTTCTATTTGGTTGTGCAAATCTTTGTTCTCGTATGCACCTTTATCAGCGCAGATAGAGTGAACAACACGTCGGGCCATTGCACCAAATGCATTATAAAGCTTGGCATGATAGGACCGATCGGCTTCGCGCAAATCTGCACGAACTAGTAGGGGAAGCGCTGTATCCCACACCAATTCCGTAACTTGTGGGAGAGGCCAAACGACTCCCTGAAAGGCAACACCGGTTTCATTACGTTCATCTAAAAGTTCGACAATTGGCTCTCTACACTTTGGACACTCGTATAAGCGACACCATCCAACCTCGTACCAGTCGTCATAATCGCGATCAAATTCTGTACCCGAGTCTTTTAATGTGTACTCACCTTTCAGGTTCGCATAAGACTCGGTGTGGCAGGTCGGACACTCAACTGGGTCATACACATGTTTTTCCTCTGGCGGTCACTACATGATAATCTGAAAGTTAGCCTTCGAAAAGCATGAGTCGGCTGTTTTGGCCTTGCTTGTGACCGCTGATCCGCTGCAGGACGCATTGAACTAGGCTTGTCCGCTAAAATGAATAACCAATATGGGAAAGCAAAAGAGGTGCTAAGTGGATCCTGCCAGTAACGATTTGAGACGGGTATTCAATGTTTTTGCAATGCTAATTGAATCTTGCAATCAATGCCGTGACGATGACAGAGAAAAAAAGACAAACTTATACGTGGATGCAGCCAGGCAGATCAGGGATATTGTTCAAGACCTTGACGTTGCAAAACCTGACACCAAAGAGGAACCTTTTGATCTTATAGGGTTCTTCGGCACGCCGGGCGCTCTCGATCTGATCAATAAACACATCAAACCAATCGCGGACGTAGTCCAAGCCGGTGGAACAATGGAAGCCCGAAAAGCGGCCGCACGAAAAGCCATGCTCGCTATGGCCGATGATCTCGACGCCATGGCTAAGACCATTCGACAAGGTAACTAATCAAGCTCCTGCACGAGAGCTGAGGATTGGTAATTTTTGCCGAAAACAGCCGTTTTAGGGAGACTTGCCTTCACTCCAATAACACCGTTTGCCTCGAATCAAGTAATCGAGACAATAGCTGTGTTTTGTTCACAACCAGAGCAGGCGCCCATTTGGCTTGCGCGCTTGCGAATACCCCCTGCCCGGCTGTTTTCTGATGCTTGTGTCCCAAATTTATTTTGAAACAGCAAACGCCTCCTTGTTCAACAGTTATAGGATAATGAACCACCTAAACAGTGATCCCACTTCGCGAACAACAAACTATGCAAAAAAGTTTGGAAGAAATCAACGGAATGGTTATGTCCGGTGAAATATTCGGTCTATCTATTGACACCTGTATTTTCTCGCAGCACAAAAACAGACTGGAAACAGGTTGGTTTGCTCGCCTATCCCAGTTTTACTTAGGTACACGGCTTTTGTATTTGCCAGACGTCGTGAAACGCGAGGTTGTAAATCACATCGCGGCTGACGCAGAATCCGCACAAATAGCGTATCAGCTGGCACTCGCAAATGTTCGTAAAACGTGGAATTTGCGATCCGAATTAGTATCCGAGCCGTTCTCTGCAACGGCTCTTGAGATGGCAATGGAGCGCTTCAAGGAGTTTGAACAGAGAACTAGTGCAAAGATTTTGCCCGTGTCTACCGATGTTGGCAACATTTTTGACGCATATTTCAAAGCTGAACCGCCGTTTGAAAAACAGGACGCAAAGAAACACGAATTTCCTGACGCATTTGCCCTTAAAACGCTCGAGGAACTTTGCGAAGAAAAAAATGGAAGCCTTCTTGTTGTAAGTGCCGACAAAGGGTGGCACTCCTATTGCAAAAACAATTCTAGGTTGGTTTGTGTTAGCAATTTGGGGGAAGCTTTGTCTTGCTTCCAAGATCAAAACGCACTTTTCGCGGCCAGGCTTTTATCTTCTGAATTTGAAAAGGGAAACTTGTCCTATTTGCAAAACCAAGTCGAACACCTCTTTGAGCAAATAATTTGCAATTCCGAGTTTGACCTTGATGCGGAATCCAGCTCTTTCCGTCTCGATTACGATCTTCTGAGTGTGAAATTGAAATCCTTTCAAATAGATTCAAATGACGGGCATGCATTTAGTGCTGTCGATTTTGTTGCCGATGAACTGACACTGCAGTGCACAGCGGCTGTCGAAGTCGAGGTTGAGTTTGATATCTCCTTTTACGTCTGGGATCCAGAAGATCGGGAGGAATGGAAACTTACGTCCGAAGTGAAAAAATTCACTTCAGAACAGCGGTTCGACATTCTCGTAAGTTTTGATTTGCCTCAGTTCAGAGACGTAATTCCTGACAAAACCTCCGTCGTCTCAGTGGAGATCAAAGATAAAACGGTTTATGTCGAAGGTGGTCTGATTGAGCCATACTTTGGCCATCCTGATGATTAGCGTTGACGTGTACCACTAAGCATTAGCTTCTATGGTACGGTAGCGCTTAGCGGCAATTGCGCTCTACTGGGTCCTTTACGCGCTATATTGGAATAGGATTTATGGTACATCGAGCGCCGATTTTATGCGCGTTGCGCGAAAACGGATTGTAAAGCTGGTTTGAGGTTGCAATACAAGCGTAGCTTGCGATGACTGTATTAGCGATGTGTCGAGACAGATCTCGCTAACTGAATCAATCTGAGACTTGGCGAATTAAACTGCACAACCAGAGACTGAAGACCCCTATAGACACAATAACTAGGCACAAGTCGGCAAAATAATTCGCCACGTCTCAGAAACAATGAAGGCACAGTGAGGTTTAGCGATGAACTGGAACGAACTTGCTGCAAAGCTAACATCTGCCTGGGATTTGACAGCAGAAGAAAGACCGGATTTGTTTGCCGACATCGCGCATGAAGACGCGGTTCGCGGACAATTCGTTAAGCGGCTGCGCGTCGTTTTTGGTACGGAATACGATATAGATGAAAATTTCAATGTAATGAACTATCCCGATGGAACTCGTGGAATTAAGCGCATAAAGCCCGGAGAAGCTGACACGGGACGTATTGCAATCGACGTTGTCATTCATCATCCGGGCTCTGATGAAAGCGCCTCGAATCTACTCGCCCTGGAGCTCAAAAAGAAGACCGCAAACCGAGATTGGCCAGACGACATAGCTAAGTTGACTCAGGTAACCAGTGCACCACTGGGTTTGCGTTCGTTCCAATACAGCTACGGTCTGCTGATTCGCTATCGACCAACTGCCTTGTTTTCTCATGCAATTTTATTTCGCAATGGCTTGAGAAGCGAGTTAAACACTATAACGCTTTTGTAAGAAGGCTCAATAACCGCTGTGCAGATCAACAAAATCAGGATTATGAGCGATGTAGGTTTTCGCCCAGTCACCGTATTCGGGGTCATCTTTGATGGAGTCCAAGTATCGTGCAATCTTCCTTAGGATGCTCTTCATTTCTCCATTTTCTGCGAAGTGAACTGCATGCTCATAGACAGCCAGATCGATGAATGTTTTGAGATCGAGCCCTATTTTCTGTGCAACTTCGTCTGCCAATTCGATGTTTGGCTCTCTCCAGCGCCAGCTCAAAGCTTGAACATCAGCTCTCTGGAAATAACGTCCGGAAAGAACCCTTTTGTAAGTTGTGCAAGTAGAGTAAGAACTTTGTTTTTCCATGACACATCGGGAATAGACAGCCTGTCGGATGAATGCTTCCGTTGTCACATCGAGTTCGTCCGCTACAGCGTTGATTATCTTTAGTCTCTCGTAATGCCAAACGAAATTGAGTCTAACTACGGGTCTGACGTGTTTGTCCCAAGAGGTTCTCCGTTTCTTCGTTTTACGGCGACCAGCGGCAGAGAACTGCTCGTCCATGTCGATCTCTTCTCGAGTTCGACGAATACGTTTTTTCTTGTCTTTGCCAGAACCCACTGCGCATACCCTTTTTACCAAATGTGTCAAAAATGCGTATCGAACAATAAAAAATTGTACGTCTTGCTTGGCTTGGATTTTGGGCTTTTTAAAAAAAGATTCTCCCCAATAAAACTGGCGAGTTGAAAAGTGGGTTGAAGATTGGGAGGTACTTTCACAGGAGGACATCAAATGTCCCTTAGTTCAGAGCATTTCGACCACCACTTGACTCCCAGCGGATGGGTTGACGGCACCGAGCGCCTCGACTTCTCGAAAAATGTTATAGCAGTGCCAGCAGACACGTTAATGACAGTCCAAGAACATCGTAAGATTTCGCACTACATGGCCGACGAAGACGTGTGGTGTACTGAGACTTGGCGTTCGGCTGATGTCGAGGCAGTCGAAGCCGCCATTGCTAAATATGGTGCTGAGCCTCACACCAACCCACCGTTCAAGCACTCACGTCGATAGACTCAAGGGCGAATCAAGGAGGGGACTTTGTCCCCTCTTCTTTTTTGGCCTCTTTTTCTATGCTGTTATAGTGAACAAAACCGAATCTTGGAGAAGTTTTGTTCATATGCCTGGTCAAGCCAGAATCCTCACTCAAAACGAGATCCGCGATCTCTTCCGTATACTGCGCAACAGCCGCGACCAGGCCCTCTTCGCCCTGGGCGTTTATTCTGGACTGCGGGTGGGGGAAATCATCGCCCTCAAATACAACCAGCTCTACACGGCTTCTGGAGGCGTTAGAAACGCCTTGAGAGTGACGCGACTGAAGAAAAAAACGACCGTCTACTCCGACATCCCCATCCATCCCAAACTGCGCGATCGTTTGCTCAAATACCAGGAGGACTGCCCCAAAGGCGCCTGGCTCTTTCCATCGGAGGACTCAACATCGGGGCATCTGGAGCGCGTGCGCGCACACTATATTCTGCGCAGCGCATTCGACAGTTTGCGCCTTGAAGACGCCTCGACGCACTCGATGCGCCGGACCTGTTTGACGAACATGAGCCGCGCGGGCATCCCCTTGCGCACCATTCAGGAAGTTTCCGGACACTCCAGTCTTAGCCAGCTGCAAGAGTACTTGGCTGTCGATCCCGCCGACAAGCACAAGGCGATCAACGTGCTTAAGTATTGATCCGCACTTTCTTAAGCGCGCTGTTGAGCAAAGTGTTTAGTTGAAATTAAGGCCCGCGATAGACTCTTCAAAGTGTTCGGTTGAAGAGGAGAATAGAGCCAATGGAAGACTTTTTTGATGATCTTCGCAAGCGCGAAGAAGGCGTTTACCGGGGATTGAAGGATATTCTTGGTGACTCCTATTCAATTGCCACGGATCTCGTTGATTTATATACGGTGGTTCTGAACGCTAGTCTGAAGCCGGTTTGCAAACTAGATGACAATAACTTTCAAATGCCCGCTTTGATGCACACATTGCAATGGCTCAAAAATGAGGCGATATCCGGCGTTCTGTCGATGATGCGGGGCCATATCAGCGACGCCAGCAATTTCAATCGCCGCGCCCTAGAGCTTAGTGCCTTCATATCGCTGATGTACAAAGACAAAGACTCCGCTGAACGTTGGATGAAAGCGGGCGTGAGCAAGTCCGCTCAAGACCGATACCGATCCCGTTTCGATGCGTTCAAGGTGGTGCGTGCTGAGTTGCCGGCGCCGCTTATCGAAATCTATAACCGCTGTTGTTTGGACGTCCATCCTTCGCCCTTTGCTGTGGTCAAACGGGCATCCCTCGATTCTGATCGGACTCACCGATTTAGCTTCTTTGATCTTGACGATGATGATCCACGGCAACCTTCGTTTGTGATGAACTTCTTCAATCATGTCATTTACCATGTCAAAATCATGGAGTTCTTGAGTCAGCTTTTCTATCCGAGTGGTCTTTTTGATTCACAAGCATGGATGGCAAGTTTCAAGCCTTTCCTCGAGAATACCGAATCGCGACGTATCGCGTTTATGCCGTTAATCGAAGAGCATCTGCGTAAAATCGACGAAGAGGCAGAAAAGATCTCCGGTTAGATAGCTGACTTTTGCATATACAGACTTAATTGTCACCATCTCCTGGATCCAACTTTTAAATTCGCTCACGACATGCTCCCGAGGAAGTACAATCTGGGAAGCGCAACTGAATTTGTTTGGCGCGATTCGAGAAGTTTGGAAGGCAAAATGTCAAACCAGCCATGGCTGTTTCTATTTAGTATCAGTGGTGTCAAACTTACTTCTTCGGAGAGTAATCCAGGCTATATTTTTCAGGATGCCACGCTTCTGTCCGGGGAAGAGGCAAGACATCTATCGACCCTTCCCAATGCTCTGCATCCCTTTTTCCAACACAACCAACCAGCGGATTGCTATATAGCGGTAAAGCGCGGATGCGATCCGGACGACGGTATTTCACACGAGAAAGCCCATAAATCCGCTAAAGAGCGAGCGGAAACGATTGCTTCGGTCATGGCATTTTGGCTCTTCGGAAGAACAAAGCAGACTGCATTTTGTGGATTAAGTGATAACATGACTTGGCGGTTTTCAAATGTCATTTCGTTTGGTTATCCGCAGCAACCGCTAGAAACTGCCGGCTCGGTAGCACGGAGCGGCGCAAGAAACATTGCACCACTTACTGTGGTAAATGCTAATAGCTATACCCGCGAGTCATTTCTGAAGGACATCCGCCAAGACAGCTTCAAGAATTTATTTGACGCGGTGGTGATGCGCGACAAGGCTATAGGTAGCCAGTTACAAGAGGCTCTAACCCGTGCCAGTGAACGGTTGGCGATAGGGCTTTATTCGCAAAATCTGGGAGAATTCATTGTCGCAACAATCACGGCCCTTGAAATACTTTTCGCAGAGAATGATAACAAAGAAAAGATAATACAGAAGCGCTACACCACACTGGTTTCGCATCCATTGGAGAAAGTGATAAACGTCTACACTGAAAGGAACAATTGGATACATCGTGGGACGGAAGTCTCTAAAGAACAAGCTTTTTCTGCGCTGGCTTTAGGCGTCTCCGCGCTGTTGAGCGTTGCGGATCTCGCATTCGACATGCCATCAGAAACAACACTTTCGACTTTTTTAGGATTTCTCGACGTTGTCGCCATCACAAATGTATTGCCTGATGAGGCTTTCCAGTATTTTCTCAAGAGAATGCCGAATGAACGTTCACGCATAAACGTGGCATCTGCACCTACGTAATTGTGCCGGCGGCATTAGTGCGTGCAATAACAGGAAGCGAAGGCAACTTCTGAATGAATATCCAAGAACTGTACGAGTCGATTGATCTACCCTACATCAAGCAATGTGTGGCAGAGAAAACTGTTGAAACTGAAGTGTTGGACTTCAAGGAAGCCAGCTCACAATCAGGCCCGATGGGGAAAGATGACAAGAAAAATCTGTCCAAAGCATTGAGCGGATTCGCGAATGGAGACGGCGGAATTTTAATTTGGGGCGTGAAAGCAGTCCAAACAACAAAAGACGGTCCCGACGCGGCAGAAGAGCTCAAGCCAATTGGGAATCTAAAAAGATTTTTGACTGATTTGAACTCGCTTTCGCCTCAACTAGCATCACCGTTTCTTCAAGATGTGAAGCACAAGATAATTCTCGAATCAGGCGAGACGGATGTCGGATACGCGGTTTCTCTTATTCCCGAGGGCGGAAACGAGCCCGTTATGGCGACCGGGACTGATCTGCAACGATATTATTGTCGAGTTAATTCTGTATGTATGCCTATGTCACATTCTATGGTGGCAGACAGATTTCATAGAGTGGCAAAGCCAGATCTTCGGGTTTGCATTCAATTTTGCGAAGCTCGTGGCCAATTTGGTGACCGAATCTTCATTGGATTAGCAAACGTCGGACTTGGTGCCGCGCACTATCCGGGAGTATCATTTGGACCTCGCTACAACATTCCCGTAGGGGATAGTTACGGACTTAATAACTCATTGGAAATGATTCCACTGGTGTCGTTGGACATGCAGAATGGACAAGTCTTTCAAGCAAAACAGGAAATCATCATTCATCCCAAGACTAGTTTGAAATTTATGCGCTGGGACAAAGACGTCCCAACGGATCCGGCGATCAGTATCTACACAGACTTTGAATTATTTGCCATGAACTATTACAAGAAAGGATTCTTCTATACGACCTTGCAGGAAGTAATGGATGCCAGACCGGGATTTACTCTCGGAAAAGAGGCATCACCGAGCGATATAACTCTGGCTCCGGCTAAAAATTGCCAGGCGGATTGACTGATCAAAATATCTCTATTTGCAGTCCAGACAAAGCTCCGGGCCGTGTTCAATTAATTGCCACAAGGTTCGCAGCCGTGTACGGCCACATTTGCCTTTTTCTGTAGTCGTCCATAAATTCAGAAAGAGCTATACAAGGGAATTCCGATACAAAATAAGAAGCCGCGATCGAAGCATAGGTTATAAACGTCGTCAAAATTCGATCTGGATCGCCAACCTGTCCAGCGCAGATTCAATTTGTTTGCAAAAGTGATGCTGCAAAAGGTTTGCTCCATTTAACAAGATTGGCATTTTCTGTAAGGTTGAGGTCCAATTATTTGCTGATTACCAGATCTTTCTCGCTTATTCCTTTTACCAATACTACGGCTTCGCATGCTGTCGTCAGCACTTGCTGTTTGTGTTCGTCAAGCTTTGGCATCGACAGAATTGCTCGCACTAAAAACTCAGGAGCCTGCATGAGAGCTTTAGTAAGCGCTGTTAGTTCGGGCGGTCCGGCGCCTTGAATTTCGATATAGTTTGTCGAAGCAGGTATTTCCTTGTATAGCGTGTGTGTTTTCAACAAGCTTTCCTCTGCCTGGTGATCTCCTATGCCCAGATAGTTGTTCAAAATAATGGACCAATAATGACGTTCCCGAGGAAGAACATCACCAAGCTCTGGCTTGATCCAGCAGTGGAAGTCGGTTCCTTGCTTTTGGCAAACAATAACTTCCATGTACAAATCTATTAGCTGGAACAGAGTCTGACAGTCATGTTGGTTGTAAAACGGCTCGTCACCCAGCATATGCAAAATAAAATTTCGGTTTAATACCGAGTCATGGAAGGACTGCGACGCTGTTTTCCCTCCGCAGAAGAAACGCTTGTCAAGAAACGTTGTTAGAAAGTTGCGATAGTTCTCAAACCTTGTAACCATCTCTGGCTGTCGATATTCCGTTACCAGTGCATCCAAAAAACCTTTGAGGGCAGACCATTTTTTAAAGTCGCTTATAGGCGTACTTGAATGTCGAAGGATGATTCCCTCTATCACTGGCACAAGAACCATGATCGAGGATAGATAGTCTTGCCGGAAGTAATGAAAAGTGGCTCTCTCAATCATGTGAGAAAAGTTTTGAACAAACGGAATCTCAGAAGCACGATGGCACTGCCAAGATCTCATCAGAGGTGAAAACCAATGAATGGAAACAAGGTGATCGATTTCTGTCAAAAGTTGTCTAGCTTCTTGATCGTCGGATTCAAAAGCTAACTCTGTGCAAAGATCTTTTACTACCATTGCAAACTGGTTCTGCACTAAGATTGGAGCAATAAATCGTCCGCGCTCAATGAGCGGGTCATTTATCTCATGCATCAATTTCATAATTTCGTCGATCATTTTGTCAGCTCTGCTGCCAGTCTTTTACACGTCTTCGTCCGACTATTTTTTCCCTACTATTAGACGTCTGAAAGAGCTGATAAAATGTCGTCCACCAATCGATAAACAGTACTTCCGACGTCTCTTGGCCAGTCTCTGCAGGGAGGTTGATCTTTTTTCTTGGCTCGTGCAACCGCAGCTTTTACTTGAGTCAGACTGAATTTAGAAGGGTCGATTTTCTTGTTGTAGCTGGGAAGATATTTCCGAAGGCGTCGCAGGCATTCGCTCTTAGTAGTAACTCCAGCACCATCCTCAAAATGCAAGAGGAGCCAGTATTCGAACAGCGGATTGCTTAACGCAAAGCCATAGTTTTGCTTCTGCTGAGACCATGCATGAATTTCGATTAGTTCCTGGTGTTTCCAGCTATCGCGGTCAACAACGACCCATGCTTGATCTGAATCTGCAATTCCTTGGGATTCAATATGTTCTGCCAATCGAGCCAATACTTGCTTCGGAGAATTCTTGCTGTTCCCCTTCAGGCACTTCACCTGGACTATTACCGAGCCGAAATTCAAAAGATTGAAGTAACCTGGCTCAGAGTTTATTCCTTCCGCGGCAATAAAAAACAGCTTTCGATAACGACGTTCGCCTAAAGGCCGCTGATAATGACGTCTTGAAGTCATTGAATCTGTTTTCCAACGGATGGAAACTCGACAGCTGAAAGTCTCGGAATTCCTCCCAACCTTCCCTGTAGATAACTCTTCCTTATGTCTTTGTCGTACCTTACATCTCTGTATTCACTGAAAGACGATAGCGTGGAGGCTCCGGCCCGACCTCTCTCAGTAATCCACATTTCATCGCGACGCAGCAAATTTTGTTCCATAAGCAGTACGTCATGCGTTGTGAACATCAATTGAGTTCTCGTTTGCGCGGTGCAACCATGTAGATAGAGTTCAAGAAGGTGTCTGGATAAGACTGTATGTAAACTGCGATCGAGCTCGTCGATAACATAAACCTTGTTGGAACCTTTTTCGCACAGGTCAATGAAGGCAGGTAGCAGATCTATGACGCGCTTAGAACCATCAGACTCGTGACGCAAATCGAAACGAGCCATTTCCCCATCAGTTGTGGAATGATAGGTCATCAATTTCTTAGCTACTAGTTCTCCATTATGTTTCGAGATGAAAAGTCTTTCGTCGAATGGTGAAACAAGTATCGCCCGACCATTTTCTTTTAAATCATGAAACGCATCTTTTATCGACTGGGGAATTGAATCCATTGGCTCATAATCAAGATGGGTTATCCCCGTATCAAGGCGCTGAAGTAGCATGTCCAACAATGCGCCTTTGGGATCTCGTGAAAGCGATTCAAATGGTTCAAATCGGTCATCTGGGGCTATTAGTTCCAGCGTATTGTCAAACCAACTGTAGATGGGATTGAAGATTTCGATTCGCTGAGAAACACAATTACTTAGGTACAGCTGCCCTTCGCGAGTTCCTTCAAACGCATACTTCATCCGCGTTGTGTTTAAAGACTTAGCCAAGCGTATCTTTCCGAGCTGTCGTCGATATAGCTCACGTTCGCTCGTACTAGTGATCTTTACAAGTTTTTCTTCAATTACTTTGCCATTCTGTATCGTAAAGCTCAATTCATAAATCGTTTCATCAATGAGCATTTCGATTCTAAAACGAGTTGGTTTTTGAATAGATTTTGAATTTAGCCTAAATGGTTGTGCAAATGCTTTGGGAGATTCTCGCTGCGATTGTCTGGTGACAAGTGTTTTGACAAAGTGCAACGCCCGAAAGAGATTGCTCTTGCCAGAAGCATTGGCCCCATATACTGCTGCGATTGGCAATATCTTCAAATCATATTTGGATACTCGAGAAAGCCGATCGGAGTGCTGCCTTTCAGAGCTAGCGACCATCGAAAAGACCGCTTCCTTTTCGAAAGACATCCAATTTTCTACCGCGAAGGTTAAGAGCATAGCTATAGCTCACGAGAGAATTTCTCATTCATACCCCTAAAATAGCGCAATACTTCCCAAAAGTGGTAAAACTTGAGGAAAATTCTCAATATAACGGATAACTCCAAGAAGTTTATCTCTGACAAAGGTTCCAAAACCTCTAAATGGCTTAGGCGCTAATCTTGGATGGAGCACCTGTCTAGCCATTATTGTGTCCCAGGTCCCAGGTGTTGCCGCGTCCTCCGTGGCTCGATACATAGAAGCTACTTAGAAGCCTTATTACGGTTTGAAACGGCGTCTGGACGGTGGCGTTTCACATCCTTCCACCCGGTAAATCTTGAAACGGACGCTTGAGTATCAGCTTCACTCTCCATTCTTGAGAATGTGCAAATAGTTCGCTTCAAACAGCTGCTGAATAGCTGGGAGCGCCAGGGATCGGCAATTGCGACGAGATCCTCTGTTTTATCGCCGGAAAATCTACAAGCGGCAGCGTCACACTTTCGAATGGGAATCATTTATCGAATCTTCTTCCAATTTGGAGAGTGTCTCATCAGGAAGTTCATGAATCTCTTGTCTTAGGACAGATTCGCGCCCCTCAAGAATTGATCTAATGGATTCGCAAACAGCTCGTTCAAGTACTGCCTCTCAATACCTCAGCCTGTGCACTGCCTGCCGCGTGTCTTCCGGGTCGACCGCTAAGTATGCCTGCAGTTGCGAGAGTGAAGAATGCCCGGAAATTTCTTGCACCGTCCGCAGTGGCACGCCGGCGCGACTGAGATTTGTCAAAAATGTCCGGCGCATCGAATGTGTAGATGCACCGTCCAAGCGCAGAGTGTCGAAGGCTTTGCGAAGAGTGTAGTGCGCCTGGACGCGCTCGATGTGGCCGCTGAGCGAGTCGCCGGAGGGAAAGAGCCAGCGGCCCAGGACGGTGCTGTTGCCGTAGTCGCGAATGAAGTCGCGCAATTTTGTGTGGATGGGGATGTCGCTGTAGACGGTGTTTTTCTTCTTCAGGCGCTTGACTTTGAGGACATTGCGGACGCTGCCGTGTTCGGTGAAGACTTGTTCGCGAGTGAGGCGAATGATTTCGCCGATACGCAATCCGGTGTAAATGCCGAGCGCGAAAAGCAAACGATCGCGAGGTGTTTCTAGAACCTTGAATATCGATTGGATATCTCTTGGTTGCAAAATGCGTGCTTGTCCTGCCATTGAACGAAATCTTTCTAGAATGTGATTTCGTTCAGTATATAGGTGCCAGTTTTAAGTGACAAGGGCTGTGACTTTGCAGCTAACTTGGCGCTTTTTTGAGCAACTTGGCACTTTTTTGTGCAGAGTAAATGTCACCATGACTTTGTTGCCGCCGACTAAAGATCCTTTCCAAAACCCTTGAAACGAGTGGACTCCAGCTTCGTATAGGCAACTGTGTGCTGGATGTTCTTGTGGCCGAAATAAGCCTGGATGGACCGAGTATCCATGCCTTTCGAGGCCAGTTGAAACCCCTTCGCATGGCGCAGCATGTGCGGATGAATGGGAAACTCGAGTTCAGCCAACTGTCCAGTCTTCGCCACCAGTTTGTAGATAGCGCTAACCGTCAGCGGGCCCTGCCGCTCCGAGCAGAAGACAAACACCGACTCAGAGCGCCGCCGCAACTTTCTCAGTGCGCGCAGCTCTTCGCCCTCCAGAAAATGAACTGACGAGTCGCCATTCTTAAGCCGGTTCACGTGCAGCTTTGCATCATCGAAGTCCACTTGGTCCCACTTCAGATCGACAATCTCGCCGACCCGAAACGCGTGCCGATACATCATTAGGATGAGCAAGCTGTCGCGCAAACCATAGCGGCCGTTCGCGCTGGCTGTTTCAATTAATAGCTTCACTTCTTTAGGCGTTAGATATTCGCGAGAGCGCCTCTCGATATTCTTGAGCTTGGTAGGTGGATTGGCCATCGGCTTTTGTAACTTTCCCTAAAATGATGGTCGGCACTTTTCGCTCTTGAATGCTAAATGCTGATAGGCTTTGACGAGTTTTGCTGAACTTTCCCTAAAAGGGTTCTTTTCGGGAAAGTCTATTTACTACCTTACAAGACGGCAGTCCTAATGTCCAATGATCCCAGTTTGCCACTGGCTTCGCTCTCTGCTGCTGGTCGAGACCAAGCCCTGAAGCATTTTTATATCATTCAACCGTTTTTGCAGGGCGATGCCACCCTTGTGTCCATCAGTCACTCCGCTAACATTCCACTGCGGACTCTGCGACGCTGGGTCCAACAATTTGAAGCCCATGGTCTCGCCGGTCTGGCACGCCGCAATCGCACGCTCGGCCCCGCATCACTTCCAGAAGATATGCGACAACTGATCGAGGCCTTGGCGCTGCAATCTTCAGGCCGCACGATAAGCAGCATCAAAAGAGAGGTGGACGCAATAGGCGCAGAGAGAAGTTGGCCAATCATTAGCTATCACTCGTTTCTAAGAATCACGCAGAAGCTAGATAAAGCGCTCGTGTCACTCGCTCACGAAGGAGCGAAGGCTTACAGCGAGAAATTCGACTTGATTCATCGACGCGAAGCGCGGCGACCTAACCAAATTTGGCAATCCGATCACTCAGACCTGGACGTGTTGCTAATCGATGATCATGGTCAACCAAGCCGGCCCTGGCTGGGAGTTATTCTCGATGATTACAGTCGATCGGTCTGCGGCTATAACTTGAGCTTCGAGGCTCCGGCAGCCCTCAGAACTGCCTTAATGCTGCGGCAGGCCATCTGGCGAAAGTCTGAGCCAAACTGGCACATCTGTGGCATTCCAGACCGCTTTTATACAGACAACGGATCAGATTTCACGTCCAAACACATGGAACAAGTTGCCGCCGACATTGACATGAAACTGATTTTCTCTACTAAGGGAAAGCCTCGTGGACGAGGAAAAATGGAACGGTTCTTCGGCACAGTCAATGAACTGTTTCTCTGCCACGTCCCAGGCAATACCATTACCGCGCCTTACAAAGCCAAGGCAACTTTGACCCTTGAAGAATTCAAAAAGCTGTTCCACGCATGGCTCCTGAGTGATTACCAGTGTCGAGAACATAGTGAAATTGAGACTTCGCCAATGGCTAAGTGGCTGGAGGCAGGCTTCCTGCCACGCATACCAGACTCAGTAGAACAACTTGATCTGTTGCTCTTGACCGTTGCCCGACCTCGACAAGTGCAACCAGACGGCATTCATTTCCAGAACCTGCGCTACACAAGTCCGGTGTTGGCCCCTTATGTTAGAGAATCAGTGATCATCAGATACGATCCCCAAGATTTGGCTGAAATCAGGGTCTTCCACAACAACCGCTTTTTGTGTCGAGCAATTTGCACGCAGCTTGAATCGAAGACCATTTCTCTGAAGGAACTTACGGCCGCCAGAAATCAGCGCCGCAAGCACTTAACTAAACAATTACACGATCGTAAAAGGCTTATCGACACTTATGTGCAGTCACATTGTGCTTTACCGCCTCTGCTGCTAGACGATAAAGAACAGCCAAGCAGCAAATTAAAAAGGTATTTCAATGATTGACAATATCAGCGCATCGATGATCAAGCTGCCCGATCAGCAGTTTATTGAAACCAGACAATATCGCCGTTTCGCTGAATTTTGTCAGGCCACAAAACACAGCAACTACATCGGACTATGTTACGGACCACCCGGCGTCGGTAAAACAATCTCGGCTAGACACTACTCAAACTGGGACTTTCAGGAAACATATCTCGAACACGGTATGAAAAGATTTCTCGCGCCAGCCGAAGTAAGAGACTACGACACCGTGTTCTTCACACCGCCAGTAGTGCACACTGCCCGAGATTTAGTAAATCGACTGACCAATCTGCGGAAGTGGCTATCCATCTTTGTCGTTCACACTTATGCCCCCGAAGAGCTGACACAGCTGAACACGAATGTCGATCCGACAAAACTGATCATCGTGGATGAGGCCGACCGGCTCTCCACACAAGGATTGGAATACTTTCGTTCGGTTTATGACGAGGACGAAATCTCCGTCGTCTTCATGGGAATGCCGGGTGTGGAAAAACGACTTGCCCGGTATCCACAACTATATTCGCGCATCGGCTTTGTACATGAATTCAAAACTCTCTCGCATGACGAAATGTCATTGGTCATTGAAAGCAAATGGAAGGAGCTGCTAACAGACGATGAAGTCGTCATCGAGGACGAAGCCCAATCAGCTTTGATCCGGATTACCCAAGGGAATTTTAGACTGCTATTGCGTCTTCTCATGCAAGTGGAGCGTTTGATGCGAATAAATGAACTGACAACTGTTACCAAAGGACTGGTCGAGGCGGCCCGTGATGTTCTAATTATCGGGATCTCATAGCAATGACAGAAAAGGCAATCGTACTCAATTCCGTCGATATCCGAAGCATGTTCATGCTGCTCGACACACCCCGCAATCGCGCACTCTTTGCTATCGGTCTCTATACGGGATTGCGTATAAGCGACATCATCGCTCTGCCGCAAGCAGCTGTCTTTACTGCCTCCAGAGACGTTCGAAGCACCATAGTGCTCAAAAGATCCAAGAAAAAGATAGCTGTCCACATCGAGATTCCGATACACGACAACCTCGCTGCCCATTTGTCTGAACACAGAGCAACCTTGCCGTTTGGAACCTGGCTGTTCCCTTCCAGATCGATTCCTGAGAAGCACATATCGCGCATTCAGGCGCACAGCATCTTGTCCACTGCGTTCAAACAGTTAAAACGGGAAGGTGCAAGTACGCACTCCATGCGACGTACGTTTCTTGTCAGTCTCGTCAGAGCAGGTGTTCCCAAACGTATGGTTCATTCGCTCTCGGGACTCAGTACGATAAGCCAACTGCGCGATTACCGTTACGACGGTCCTTTCGACACAAATCGAGCAATGCTTTGTTTAGACTACTAAACCGCTGTCATGGGGACACGTGTCTGCAAGAAAAAGTGCCATTTATTTTGCCAATTCACAGGCAAGGGCAGTCAGCAGATAGGGTGAGTGTTTCGAGCTGCTCTTGACTGAACAAAATAGCTCTTTTGTTCAGCACCGAATTTCGTGCAATTCTTGCAGACGCGATCGCCAATCGATAGTTATCTGCGCTTGCCATCCAGACCCCTCTGCAAGGCGCTGCAAGCTCCGATTTCGCAATAAGGGCGCTACTCGCTTCCTCCTCGGTCACTTTTTCGGGCGCTAGAAGGGCGTAGTAAGTAACTAACGCTCAGCCCGCCTGTCATTACCTTTGCTCAGGACCAGCGGCTGACACTGCGGCTGCAACGCGCGCATTCGCCTATACGTTGGGGATCTGCGTCTATCAATCACATCTATTTACTATCTTCGAAATTCATATTGATTGGCTCTTTTTTGCCGCAGCCTTTCAGAGTTGCGAATGATCCAGTCAGTGGAGTATTTTTATCTACACGAGCCAGACTTACATCGTCGAGCCAGATGGTTCCAGTTCCAATGAGCATTAGCCCGAACGTCACATGATTTGCGGTTGATGGGATGTCTACCACAATGTCGTATTGAGTCCAATCGGTAGTTCCTTTAATCGGTCGATCATCCATGTTATCGAAGGTACCTGGCTTCGTTGAGTCGTTGTTCCACTCACCAGCAACTCGAGCCCATAACTGCGCTGTTCCGCTAGTCAATTGTGTTTTGACCCAAGCCGTTAACTTGACGCGTTGATCTAAGTAGCTGTTTGGTACGAATGATTGCATCAAGTTGCCGAACTCGTCAGGCGGTTTAGGACCGCGTGATTTGATATAAGCCGAGCGACTGCCACTGTGAAACACAGTCTTATCTATTCCGATTTCGTACCTTTTCTTGGCGCTATAGCTAATCCAGCCGGCAATGTCCTCATCGTATTTGTAGTCATTAGTTGTCTCTGTCTTCTCGTCAGATTTTGACGAGCCATCAGCTCCTTTAGGAGTTGCAATTTCAGATTTTTGATATTCTCCTAGCAGCATGCTTGGGTTTGAAAAATACGCCGGTTGTGAGGTTTGATTTATACCCACAATGTCAAACTGCTAGCGTTCGAGGGTGCAACATAATCCGAAGAAAAGCTGGTCCACTCCTCTTTCCCTACGGTAAGCACTTTTGACCAGTTCTTCAGCAGCCGATTTGATGAGTCATACGCAAACGCGTTTACCATCATCTGCTGCCCCGAGTGAGTACCACGTAGTCGACAGGAAAACGTCAGCTGACGATCAATGGGGATGGGCGTGATTTCGGTTCCTGCATGGGACCAAGAGTCCGGTCCTCGTTTGACACCACTAAGAACTACCTGTTTCAAACCGCCATCGGCTGGCACGATTGAAGCATCACGAAGGAACCAATCAGAACCCGGTGCTAGAGTGGTATTCGGCAGCAGCTCTTGCCCAATCGTTGCGGCAATAGCGGTCTGAATCCCCAGTAGCAATGCGAGGATAAAAATCAGAGTAAAGAATGGTCGAAAAGAACTCATAACCTGACACCAATCTAGTTCGTTTGTGATCCTATCATTCCCGCCGATCTTCCGGCGGGTAGTAAAGCCAAGACACAGCGATGATTCGCATGTACCATTAGATGAAGCGCGGCCGTTTATTCGGAATTACATCAGGTATTGCGCCTGACGCAACCACATTACCTTGCAAAATTTAGGCTGAACAAAACACATCATTTGTTCACCATATTTTAGAGCTCGCGCCTTCGACATTGTGCAAGCCAGCTATATGCTTTCTAACCGTTCAAGTGCCTTTATGTCTTTGATTGCTTCGACAGCATCCATGCCAAAAGGAATGCGATCACCAATCCACACTCTTAGCGCTTGTGCATCATCTTCTGCGAGAACAATTTCTCCCTTATGCCACTCTTGAAAGGCC
>Ga0182024_10008834_pt1 | contig 21063 bp, 15 predicted proteins | sample P32metaG_FD_120480 | JGI IMG/M metagenome (GOLD analysis project Ga0182024, IMG submission 120480) | Permafrost microbial communities from Stordalen Mire, Sweden - P3-2 metaG (Illumina Assembly) | ecosystem: Environmental > Terrestrial > Soil > Wetlands > Permafrost | place: Sweden: Stordalen...
ACCCGCCGGATCTCCGCGTTTTTCTGCGCGGCCACGGTTTCGTCGAGACCCTCACCCTCGATTGCGACCGCGACGTAGCCCGGTGCGAGCGTGATCCCGCGTGCCAACGCGTCTTCGCGCGCTTCGAGCGGATCCTCGTACGCGCGCGCCAGCAGACGATCCCAGAAGCCGCGCCGCCGCCCACGCCCGCCGGCCGCGTCGCGCGAGAGCTCGACCGCGATCTGCGCGGCGGTCAAACGAATCTGTCCCGTTCGGTCGTCGAGCCGGCGCGCTCCGCTCGGGAACACCGAAAGCCAGCCCAAGCGCGCCTCACCGGCGCGTAGTGGAAAGGCGCGAGCGTTCGGCGCCGCGGGTAAGGCGAGCGGAACGCCGTCCTCGCCGTCGGGGTCCTTGGGCAGCAGGTCGCGCACCGACGGCGGTGTCGCCCGCTCGGCGGTGCCGGCGACGGCGATGTGGCGCCACTGCGCGTCTTCGACGAGCACGGCTGCATCCGCCGCCACGGCGAGGTGAGCGGCCAACGCCTGCGCGCCGCCGCCGGTTGCCGCGACGCGGGCCAGCGCTTCCGCGTAGGCAAGCAGCGCCTCCGAGCGGTCGCGGCGCAATGGTCGAGCGGTCACTGCGTCGTCCTGCAAGGTACAAAGGTTTCCGTGCCGGGCAGGCTCTCCTGCGGGTCGCTTTTAGCCATTTGTACAACGACCGCCGCGTGACGCTGTTGACCGTACACCTCTGGGTCGGAGTCGCGGTCGTTCTTCTGGCGCTCGCCGCGGTGTGGCAGCGGACCGGCCGGCGGATCGCGCTCTACGCCGCGACGTTGCAGATCCTCATCGGAATCGTGCTCGTCGCCGAGCGATTCAACGCGCCGTGGTATCACTACGCCCTCGCCCTCGCCGGTTGGGCCGGGTACATGGTGGCCAACGCCATGACGCGGCGCGGGGCGGCGCAGCGCACGGTCCTCACGGTGACGGCGATCGCCTCGATCCTGATCCTGGCGGCGTTCGCGATCGGTCAAGCAGCGGTGCGCGCCGGCGGCACGGCGTAGCGATCGGCGTCGGACGTCACCGACCGCGCTCGGCGTGCTATGAGCCGGCGTTCATGATCAGCTGAATCGTCGATAGAACCGTCAAGCCGCCGACGGTGACTACCGTCGTCCAGGCGATGGCGTTGAAGGCGAGATTGTTCGTATACCTCCCCATCAGACGCGGCTTGTTGATCAGCAGCAGCATCAGCACGAGGACGAGTGGGAGCAAGACGCCGTTGAGTACCTGCGAGTAGAAGATGATCACGTTCTGGAAGGCGTCCGACGCGACGAGCACGATGCCGCCGCCGATGACGATCAGCCCGGCGTAGAGAGCATAAAACACGGGCGCTTGGCGGAACGAGTTCTCGACGCCCGACTCGAAGCCGAACGCCTCGCACACGTAGTACGCGGTCGAGAGCGGGAGGATCGAGGCGGTGAAGATCGCCGCGTTGAGCAGGCCGATCGCGAACAACAGCGAGGCGTACTTGCCGGCCAGCGGCTGCAGGGCGGTCGCGACGTCGCCGGCGGTGTTCACGCTCAATGGGTGCGCACCAGGTGCGAGGTGCTCATTGTGCACGTAGATCGTCGCCGCGCAGGCGACGACGATGAAGAACGCAATCACGTCGGTGATGATCGCACCGGTGATGACGTCGATCCGCGAATAGGGGTAGTCCTTGATCCTTACGCCCTTTTCGACGATTGCCGACTGGATGTAGAACTGCATCCACGGTGAGATCGTCGTTCCGATCACGGCGATCGCGGTGGTGACGTAGGCTTGCGTCGGCGAGAAGTGCGGTAAAACGGTCGCCTTGAGAACTGCGCCCCAAGGAGGGTGGACGACGAATCCGCTTACGACGTAGGCGAGGTAAACGACGCAGAACGCGAAGAAGACCTTTTCGACGACCCGATAGTTGCCGCGCGTCACCATGACGAACACGAAGATCGCCGCCGCCGGCACGAGTAGGTATTTGGTCAAGAACGGGATGTACTGCTGAAAAACGGGCGAGGCGAAGGCGATCCCGGCGAATTCCGCGGCCGTGTTGCCGAGGTCGGACAGCACGAAGAGCAGCAGCACGATCGTCGTCACCTTGACGCCGAAGTTCTCGCGGATGAGATCGGCGAGCCCCTTCCCCGTCACGGCGCCCATTCGTGCGCACATCTCCTGCGTCACGATCAGAGCGACGGTCACGGGGATGAGCAGCCACAGCATCGAGTAGCCGAACTGCGCGCCGGCGATTGAGTAGGTCTGAATACCGCCCACGTCGTTGTCCGCGTTGGCGGTAATGATCCCTGGACCGATGACGGAGAAGAACATCAGCAGCGTGCGCGCAAGACGCGGCCGTGCGGCGGCGCGGCGCACATCGAGGCTGCGCGATCGGTCGGGCTCGGACATCGCTCAGACGGCTTTTTCTGCGCTGCGCTGGTGATGCCGCGTGAAACGGGGCAGCTTGCGCTTCAGCCGTTCGGGCAAGATCGCATCGATCGCATCGTCGACCGTCACCAGCCCGAGCATCGTGCCGGACGGGTCGAGCACTGGGCAGGCCAATAGGTCGTAACGCGCAATCGTCGAGGCCACCTCTTCGGACGACGTGTCGGTCGCGACGCTGACCAGGTCGGAGTCCATGAGGGAGTGGATCGGCGCATCCGGGTCGGCGAGCAGCAGCGTGCGCAACGACAGCACGCCGAGCAGATTCTTCGCCTGATCGGTGACATAGAGGTAATAGATGAACTCGGTCTCGGGCGCGATCTCGCGAATCTTCTGGATCGTCGCGGCGGCTGAGCGGTGGGGATAGATCCAGACGAACTCGGTCGTCATCAGGCCGCCCGCAGTGTTCTCGTCATAGGTGGTGAGCTCGCGCAGCTCCTCGGCCGTCCGCGGATCCATCTCGGCGAGCAGCTCCTGCTGTTTGTCGGCGGACAGATCGCCCAGCAGGTCGGCGGCATCGTCCGAGTCCATCTCCTCGATGATGTCGGCGGCGCGCTCGGTGCCCAGGTCGTCGATGAGCGTGCGCTGACGCTCAGGATTGAGATGTTCGAGCGCGTCGGCCGCCTGCTCGTCATCGAGCGAGCCGACCACGCGGGCGGCGTCCTGGGCCGATAGCTCGCCGATGATGTCCGCCAGATCGGACGGGCGCATCCGAGCCAGCCGGGCGTGGCTGACCGAGAGCCGGATCTGTTCGGGGTTCAGGTCGTGCAACGGTGCGACATTGTGCCAAGCGATCAAGTGGCGCGGGATGCGCGCGATCAGCCCCGGCGCGATGCGGTCGCCGCCCAGGCGCCGGAGCAGCCCGGCGACGCCGATGTCGGCGGCGACGACGCGCATCGCTCCGGTCGTTCGGGCGAGCTCGAGATCGTTGATGCGCACCACCTTGCGTCCGTTCACGTCGACGATCTGCTTGTCGAAGAGGTCCTCGACCAGATAGAGCGTCTCGTCGTCGGGCGGTGCGTCGATCGTCGGCGGGGCCGAGAGCAGCAGGGTCCCGTCCTCCGAGATCTCCTTTACGTCCGCGATCGGGGCGAGCTTGCGGCCTTCGCGCGTCTTGACCGCGACGGCGTCGACGCGCGGGAAGCTGTCTTCGGGGTGCTCGACCACGAAATCGACGACGCGGCCGACCGGCGTCCGCTCACCGTTACGGTCGAGCATCGCGGTGCGTCCGACGAGTTGCGAGACGAATCCGTCGTGGAACGCCATTCGATCTCACCATTCCCGAAAGAAAAACCGGCAGGATCTCCCCGACCGGTCGCTCTGCGCGATGCCGCGGTCCGGATGCCGCGGCACCGGGATCGCGTCCTCAACGTCGAGCTTCAGCACCACACGCCATCGAACCGAAGGAGTTCTTCGAATTCAGCCGCGTTAAGCGCCGCCTTGATTCGGCGGAACCTGGTCACCACGTCGGGGTCTCTCGACCTTTCCGGGCAGCGGCGTATCTGCGTGCGGACGCCTCACCTAACGAGGAATCCATTCCAAGTGTACGCTCCCGCGTCAAGCTTTCGTATGGGAATCCACGGGAAGGGCGAACGCGCGCGAGAAAGTCGCAGCGATGTCCAACCGGATCGCAGCCGTCCTCGCGGCGGCCGCGTTGCTGTGCGCGTGCACGGGGCCGAAGGCGGCCGCGACGTACAGCGGCCCGAAGAACTCACCGGTATCGATGGCCGGTCAACCGGGCCAGGTCCCGCTCGACGACGCGCAGCGTGCCCAGGTCGCGGCAACTGCCGCCAAGGCGCCGCCGCCGCAGCGGGCTCGGTTACGCTACGCGCTGGCGACCGGCGATGACGGACAGCGTCATCTCGTCGTCTATGACGGTGAAGGGCTCGACCCCGGCGGACACGGTCCCAAGCGCCATGGGTACATCGTCTTTCTCGTGCTCAATGCGAACAACGGCGAGCACTACGATCCGCAGCAGAACAGCATCATCGCGCCGATTCCGCCGCCGCCCGAACGCGACAACGTCCCGACGAAACCGTAGTTACCTGACGATCGAGTCGGCGACCAGGGTCGCGACGATCGCCGACATGCGTTCGGTCGCCGCAATGAGGCGCGTCTGGAACGAATTGAGAATCTGATCCTTGGTGAAGGCCGTCGTCTCCGCGCCGATGTTCGCATCCCGGATCGCGCTCTCCGACATCTGATAGTTGACGGCGGCGGTGTTCCCGGCGCTCACCGCTTCCTGCAGTGAGACCATCTGCGCCCCGACCGTCGCGCGGATTCCGCTGAGCGATTCGATCGCGTAGTCGACGCGATATTCCGCACCTTGGTTCTCGAGGTCGTCGCCGAGGATGACTTCGTTGACGCCCAGGTTCACGGCGCTCACGCCGGGGATGTCGATGCTGACGATCGAGCCTTCGCCGTCGCCGCTGTTTACGTCGAGCGCCGCGCCCGGAGCCTTCGTTTGTGCCGGCAGCGTTACCAGCAGCGCGACGGCACCGACGTCCGCGGGCGTGAGCGTCCCGATGTTGAAGCCAAGCACCTGCGGCCCCGATCCGCCCTGAGACTGCTGCACGAACGTCGGGTTCCCGGGCGTCGGAGCGGAGAAGCCCACCGGGAAGTTCGTGCCGTTCGCGACCGGCAGCGTGATCGTCTGCTCCGGACCGAAGGACGTCTCCTGACTGCCCAGCGTGATCGTAACGCTCAGGTTGTTCGAGGTCGGATCGTACGAGTCGACCGAGACTTGCTGCACCATCTGCGGTGCGGTCGGCGAAACGTATGGCGCATTCGGATCGACGCTCGTGTCGATGATCTGTCCGCCGCCGCTGGCCTGGGGATTGACGACCAGCAGCGCGCGCGTCGGCAGCGTGAGCTGGCTCGACGCGCTGCCGTCGAGCAGGTTGCGCCCGTTGAACTGCGTGTTCTGAGCGATGCGATTGATCTCGAGGCTCATCTGCGTGAGCTCGGACTGCGTGTCGTTGAGGTCGGCAGTGCTTTGGAGGCCGCTGCGCGACTCGACCACCAGCGTGCGCATCCGCTGCAAGATGTCGGAGATCGTCGCCATCGCGCCGTCAGCCACGGTCAGCGCGTTGTTCGCGTTTTGAATCTCCAGTGCGCCCTGATCGAGGCCGGCGACTTTCGTCTGCAACGTCTCCGCGATCGCCAGACCACTCGGATCGTCCGCCGCCGTATTGACGCGCAAACCAGACGAGAGACGTTCCGTCTCCGTCATCAGCGCGTTCTTTGTCTTGAGATTCGCGTTCACCGCGATCCCAGACAGGCTTAGGACGTCCATGTGGCTGTGCGGCCTTCCCTCCGTGGAAGTCTGCGTTCCGTGGGCGTGAGGACCCCGCGGCCCTCTATAGTGTCCTATCGGCAGCGTACCGCTACAGCTTAGGATTTGTTCGCTTTCGGACGGCCGGCACGCGAGGGGCTACAGCCCGGCCAGCGGGGCGCCGATGGTACGGAGGTGCGACCCCAAACGCGCCGTGTGATAGCGGCGGTGGGCACCGCTATTTTGGCGCTTTCCGGCGTATTGTTGGCGTCAGATACGGCGCTTCGCGCGGCTCCGCTGCTCGCGGTGCGGCTGGATCTTCCGTTCCGGCCGCTGGTGCTTGCATTGGAGGTCCCGGCGGCCGCACCGAGCCCTTCGCCGGCGCCGTCACCGGCGGCCTCGGCGTACCCACGACGGCGGTCACTACTGGGGGACGGACCGATCGTCTTCAAGGGGACGGGGACGTACCAACTGGGCCTCAGCCGGTCGACCCGCAACGGCTTCAACGAGAGCCTCGACAACTACTCGACCGCGCTCTCGATCGTCGCCGAGCGGCGGACCGAGCAGACCGCCCTCTCGATCTCGAACGCCTTCGGCTACGGCGTCGGCGGCGCCGCGGCCGGGTCGCTGATCATCGGTTACCGCACCCCGAAGTACGGGCTGACGTATGGTCAGGTAACCGGCCCAAGCGACAGTCAGTTGCAGATCGGCGGCTTCGCGCGCGGGATCAGCCTGGCAGTTCCCGAGCGCAACGGGGACCTGTCGTTCCTGACCTCGACCGCGCAGCAGACCGATGGGACGACGTACCGCATCTTCGGCACGCGCCGGGACTGGAATCTGTTCGGCGGCTTCTTCTCGGCCTCGGAGTACCTGAGCGCGGGCGAGCAGGGCTCCGGCCGCGAGGCGATCACCGACGTGGCCTTCCATCAGTACGGCGCGAAGCTGTCGACGGACTCTGAGTTCGCGGTCTCGTCGGTGCACGGCGTGACCAATGCGCCCGACGGTGCAAACCTCGCCGGCGCCTTCCATGCCGACCTCAACGGAAAGACCACGTTCAGCAGCCTCACGCTCCAGTACTCGCCGAGCGGATTCCAGACGCTCACCGGTGCGCTGCAGGGCGGCTTCACCGGCGACATCGCCGTGCGCCGGCATTCCGACCGCTTCGGCGACCTCGACATCGACGTGGGACACAACGACGAGCGCATCGACTCATCCGTCCAGCACGACGATCACGTGACGCTCTCGGGAAACAAGAGCTGGAGCAACTTCGGTTTCCAATACACGGTGGGGATCGACGGACTCCACAGCGATACGGCAACCTCGATCCAGCGGAACGCCGCATTAACGCTCACCGAAACGGTGCACGGCCTGTCGCTGTTCGAGACGGTGCAATCGAGCGGCGTGAGCAGCAGCACCGGAATTGCCATGCAGCAACAAGTCGCGCTCGGCGCGAGCCGGCCGCTCCTGGGCGGCAGCGCCGCGTATCAGTTCTCGCGCAGTCTCTCGAGCGGCGGCGGCTCGAGCACCGGCGCCGGTACGTCGCAAACGGTGTCCTATCGCCGTTCGCTCGGACACAAGCTCGATGCGCAGCTCAGCCAAACCATCGAGCGTTCGTCGAACAACGGTGTCCCGTCGGCGCTGTTCGACACGACGCTCTCGCTCGTGCGCCGGTTGTCGAACGTCGTCGCCGTGCAAGTCAGCGGCGACTTCTTCCGGCAAACGGGGCTCGGAGGCGGGAAAGGTACCGCGTTCAGCGCTTCGCTGATCGGACCGTTCGGTTTCGGCCAGCCGTCGGCTGCGTCGGGCCGTTCGAATCCCAACCTGCCCGCCGTCATTCGCGGCGTCGTCACCTTCGCGACGGCCTCGAACGGGCTGGCGTTCAACGCGACGTCGACGCGCGGCTACAACAACGCGGTCATCATCCTCGACGGGCGCATCTCGCAGCGCACCGACTCCGCCGGCGAGTTCGAATTCCGCTTCGTTGCGCAAGGAACGCACACGATTCGGCTCGATTCCGCCTCGATCGCGCCCGGTTTGATCGCCGACCGTGAGTACCAGAGCGTTCAGGTGATGGGCGGTCAGACGACGACGGTGCAGTTCGCGGTCGGGAACTTCGCCGGCGTGACCGGCATCGTCACGTCGAGCGACTCGAGCGGCGCGCAACATCCGCTCGGCGGAATCGGGATCTCGGTCGACGGCATTCAGAGCGTGACGACCGCGCCGGACGGCCACTACTCGGTCGGCCGGTTGACGCCCGGTGCGCACACGGTCGAGATCGTGCAGTCGACGGTGCCGTCCACCATCGCGTTCTTGACCAACACGAAGAAAACCGTAACGGTCTCGGCCGGAACGTCGACGCCGCTCAACTTCGCGGCGACGCCGCTGGGATCGATCTCCGGCAGCGTCATGGCGCCGGGCGACGGCGGTTTCGGTACGCTGGCCGGTCTGCACAACGTGTACGTGGTCGCAGAGCCCGGTGAACACGCGGTGATCACCGACGACGACGGCTCGTACATCCTCGACAACATGCCGCCGGGGGCGTACACGCTCACGGTCGATCCTGACACGGTTCCCGACGGTCTGTCGGTTCTCTCCGGTCCGGATGGACCGGTTACCGTTAGCGGCGGGAGCACCGTCTCGGGGATCGTCTTCAAGCTCGGCGCCGGCGCGAAGGACGTCGTCTACACGTTCAGCGACGGGCGGCGCGTGCCGATCGTCGTCACCACCGATCCGGCGGTTGCCCCGCCGGGTGCGCTGCTGCGCATCGACGCGCGCACCGCCGCCAAGAATGTGAAAGACCTCGTCGTCGAGAGCGACGTCTTCGGCTCGTTCCCGCTGCGCATCGACCCGCACTCGGGGCATTGGATCGGTTCGGTACTGGTCCCGCCGCTGGCCAAGGGCGACTACGCGTTCAGCGTTACCGCCCATCGCAACGACGTCACCGACGCCGCGGCGCTCGTTCCGGTCGATCCGGCTATCCCGCTGCTGGCGGTGCGGCTGAGCCCGCGCGACCCGCAGCCCGGCCACACCGTGCGGGTGATGCTCAAGGCGCTTGCGGCGGTCGAAGAAGGCGATGCCGTCGTGTTCGAGGACGGCTACAGGATCGTGCTGCCCAAGCCGACGGGCCGGTCGTTCACCTTCGACATCCGCGTCTGGCACAAGGGCTTGCCGTATGCGGCGACTCTACTAACCAAGCACGGCAAGCAATATCCGCTAAGTCTGCGTTAAAGGCGACCGGTCGCTTCGAAGCGACTAAGCGTTCGTCACATTTCGGTCGATGAGGTCTTCAGGGGCGTCGACCGCCTCTCTCATTGCGTCCCTCACATCGAAAGGATTCGAACGTGAAAAGAGCAGCTGCTGCTCTCGTCATGCTGGGGATCGCGGCCGTGTGCACGGAGCCCAGCTCCGCCGCCCCGACGGTCTATGGATCGGCTCAGCTCAAATACACCGTGAACGCCACGGCATCTATCTCAATCGCCGTCAACTATGACGCCACCGGTGCGATTCAGCCTGGCGTAGCGTCTGCGATTCTCCCATCGGCCGCCGGAAACTGCACCGCAGGTGTGGCCGAAGCGTCGAACGCCACGCTGACGTTCGGCGGCATCACGCCGCCCGCGGCGGCCGGTACCTACACCAGTTGCTTCTACAAGAACGCCATCTCGGTCGGCGTCAATTCGAACGACTCGGCCGGCGTCAAGGTCGTCGAGTACGTCGATGCGGTGCAAGCCGGCACGGTGATCTGTGCCTATCCGCTCGACGCCACGCCCAAGCCAGCGCCCACGAAATCGTCCGCAACGGCGATCGCGGGCTCCGGCGTGTGCCCGGCGCCGACCGGCGGTGCCGCTGGAACGGCGCTGACGGGTCTTGGTGCCGTGACGGCCGGCGTGGGCTTCGGTGCGGCGGGCAATCCCGGCGCGCCGGCGACCGTCGTGACGGCCGGCTTGCCGACTGCCACGACCTACACGGCCGGTGGACTCGTGCTGTACAACCCCGCCGTCGCTCCGCCGGCAGGCTGGAACTTCATGGGGCAGGATGTCAGCATGAACGTGAGTCCGGCCGCACCGTCGGGCGCGAACACGCAGGTCATCACCATCGCGCTGATCCCGAGCTAGGACGCCACCTCAACCCGCCCGATGGAAACGCCGAGAATATCTGTGATGCGTACATCACGTGTTCTCACCGTCGTTGGTCTGCTCGCTGCTCTCGGGCTCGCGCTGACCACTCCGTCCTCGGCGGACATCTCGGTCGACGTCTCTCCCGCGAAGTACGAGCTGACAACGCAGCCAGGCAAGCAGGAGACTTTCCCGATCACGGTCCGAAACACGAGCGGCGCCGCGGTGCACATCGTGGCGTCGCTCTCGGACTACGCGGTCGGGCCGACCGGCAACTACGCGTTCACGGCGCCGGGAAAGTCGCCGTTCTCGCTCTCGAAAGAGATCTCCATCAACCCGCGCGAGTTCGACATCGAGCCGGGATCGTTCACCCAAGTGCGATTCTCGGTCGACGTTCCGGCGAGTGCGGCCGGCGAGTACAGCAGCCTCGTGTTCTTCACGACGCGGCCGACACGCCACGGCGGAGGCCTCTCGATCGTCGAGCGGATCGCCTCGAAGATCTACGTGATCATCCCCGACAGTACCAAGATCGCCGGCGAGATCGACGACGTGAAGACGCAGTCGCTCTCCGACGGTCAACACTACCTGGTCGATTTCCGCAATACCGGCAACGCGCACGTTTATCTGAGCGGGCGCGTCGAGGTAAAACAAGGCGGTACCGTCGTCGATCGCATCACCTTCCCGCAAGGGATGCTGGTCGAACGATCCGGGAAGCGGCTGATCGACGCGGTCGGAAAGAGATTGGATCCTGGTTCGTACTCCGTCGTCGCGCTGGTCGACTACGGCGGTCCGAATCTGGTCGCAGGTCAAGCGAACCTCACGGTGCGCTAAGCGCACCGATACGGAACGGATTCCGGAGATTCAATGACACACCTTACGCGAACGATGGCGCTCGTCGCCATAGTCGCCGCCGTAGTGTTCGGCGCCGACAGGTTCGTCGCACTCGCGCAAACGACGACGGCTCCGTCGGCCGCGCGCTCTGCGGGCGGCGTTCGCGGTACCGTAACGAGTTCGGCTCCTACCCCTCCGCCGCTTCCGTTCGGTGATCAGTCGCATCCGCTCGGGATGCGCCGCAACTTCGATCCTGCCGGCAACAACAGTGACGAGCTGCGCGCCTTTGCCCGTTTGCCGATTTCTCGCCGCGCGGCGAACAACACGCGCTTGGTGGCGTATCACGGACCGCGTCCGCCGATCCCCAAGCTGACGGATCTGCTCGCGCACCGCAAGCGCGGTACGCTCTCGGCGAGCGGCGGTACGATCGTGCTCACCGGAACGTCGAGCGTCCCATACCTCGACGATCAAACGCAGTCGTACGGTGCCCAGGTCTACTGGATGTGCCAAAATCTCACGCCGTCGACGACCTATCAATATCTCGTCTTCCCCCCCGACGGCACCGCCTACAAGGTCCAGTCGCGCAACTACTCGACGGGAACGTACAACGCGACGTTCACGACCGATGTGCAGGGCCGCTGCCTGGTGACCAGCGGCGGTGTGCAGGACCCGTTTTACGCGCAATTGGTGCTGCAGACGCCGCTGACGGCATCGCCGGACCCGATCAACGGCATCGGTCCGACGCGCGTCGGCGCCGCCGACAATCCGTATTCGGGCGTCTGGACGATCGCGGTCCAGAACACGGCGACATTGCAATACGAAGCCGTCGCCTACACGGTCGTTCTCGGAACGCTCAACTTCACGACGTTCTCGGATGCGGGCTTCACGACGAAGGCGAACGACTTTGCGTCCGGTGCTACCGTGTACGTTTCGGCGGCCGGACTCAACCCTGGGCACTTCTACTCGTTCGGTTTCGTCAACACGTCGGGGAACGGGCTGCCGTGCGTCTTCGCGATTCCGAACGGCGCGCAAAACTGGAACAACGGGACGTGCTTCACGTCCGGTGCGGTGGGCATTCTGCCGACGAGCCAGTCGCTGTCGGGCGGCTATCCCACGCCCGCGGCCGGCGGCAACAGCGTCGGCACGCAAACCGTCCAACTCTACGACGCGACGACGAACGACTTGATCTCGACGCAGCAGGTGTCGATCAATCCGTCGACGGTCACCTGGAGCCCGTTGATCCCGTTCAACGGCGCAACGAACGGAGCGAATCTCGCCGATACGTTTGCCACCGATGGTCTGTTGGGCACGCCCGTCAGTACCGGGACGGCGGTTCAGGAGCAGTCGGTTCAGGGGCTCATCTATCAAGTCAACGGCGTGATCAGCGGTCATAAATACGCTTTGACGATCAGCAACGCGAACGGCGTCGTGATGAGCTCGACGACGACCGACCTCAACCCGGCGTTCGGGGCGCCGCAGGCGTTCTCGCCGCCGGCGCAGTTCACGGCGGCCGGCGTGAACACCGGCGCTCAGAAGCTGGCGTTCCCGATCAACACCGCTAACTTCACCTCGTTCGGCGCGACGCAGATCCCGTTTGCACCGAATGTCTACACGGCGCAGCTTTATGACGTTACGGCCGGCGCGGTCGTCGGCTCGAAATCGTTCACGATTCTCTCGTACAGCGGACAATTCCAGTGGACCAATCCGCCCGGCGCGTACGTCAACGGTGCGGCACTCGGCTTGCCGACGAACGTAACGACGACGCTGCGCAACGACGCGGGCGTCCTGTACGGTAACTGGAACGCGGACGGGATCGCCGCGGTCACGATTCGCAGCGATTCCGGCAACTTCGTGGGCCTTGGGCTGCAGGGCGGCGTCACGACGACGACCGATTCGGCGGGCCAAACGTGGAACATCACCAACCCGAACGCGCAGACGATCACGCTGACGCCCGCGGTCGCAGGCCAATCGTTGGCGGCGAACGCGACGCTGCCCATCCCGATGACGGTCGCCGTTCCGGCGGGCAAGTGCGCGACGGCCTGCGTGCTGCAGACGCAGATCACGCCGCTCCACGGCGTCGTGCCGAGCACCTACGATCCGACGATGACCAATCGTGCCACCAATGGTCTGAGCGTATACGGTGCGGGCATCGTCGGTACGAACACGTATGCGTCGTACTCGTGGCAGGTCGGCGCCTATAGCGCCGCACAGTTGGGGACGCCGCGCTATGCCCAGGCGATGTACCGTTCCGGTACGGACGCCGCGGCGGGTGGAACGTACCCGTTGACGATTACCATCAACAACAACGGCGCGGCCAAACCGATGAACAACGTTCAGTTCGTCATGCCGCCGACCGTCAACCCGAACGGTTGGCCGAACGTCAGCCTGGCGAGCGCCATCGTCAACGGCGCAAATGTCAAGGTCGACTGGTCGATCTACGTCGAGGATACCGGCGTCCCAGGAACGACCAGCGATGCCACGCTCGGGCCCAACTCGTTTGCGCTCGTCGTTAATAACAAGGCCGGCACCGGGCAGATACCGATCGGCAAAACGGGCGTCTTCGTCTTGAACATGCCGATCTCGCTCTCGGCCTATCCGTTCCAAGAGGTCAGCGCGACGGCAAACTACGATAATGCGGTCGGATATACGACGGGGATCGGTGCGCCTTACAACGTCGGGCCGACGAACGCACAGTCCAACGCGGTGGCGGGCACCAACAACATCGACTCGACCGAGCTCGGCGTGTTCTCGCTCGATACCTCGCTGATGGCGGCGAGCATCGCGCCGGCCGTCGTGCCGGCGCTGGCCAACGCGACCTGGCAGTTCTCGTTCTTGAACACGTCGGCCGGGCTCGATCCGAATCCGGACTACATCAGCCAGCTGCTGTTGACGGTACCCGCGGCGGGTGCCGGAATATTCCCGACGATTACCTCGGTTACCGCTTCGAACGGCGCGACGTTCAACGCGAACGCGACCGGAACGGCCGGACAGTGGCTGCTCGATCTGTGCGCGGTAACGACGGCGCCGGTCGTGGCGACGCAAACGTCGACGCCGTGTGCCGGCACGACCGATTCGAGCGCGTTGCCGCCGGGCGGCACGCTGACGGTCAACTTGAAATACGCGGTCGCGCCGGCGGTCGGAACGTATCAGGTGAAATGGACTGTCGTCGGCGCGAACGGCGGCGGCGTCGTAGCGGCCGCGGGTGCTCAGAATCCGAATCTCGTCGTCGCCAACACCACCGCGCAGACGAGCTTCACGTACTCGGGCGGCTACACTGCGGCGCCGGCCTACCCGCCGGTGCCGCCGATTACGGCCGTGCCCGCGAACTCGCAGCCGGTCGTCGGTTCCTGGTCGAATTTTACCGACGGGAACGCCTTCGTGTACGAGCTGTTCAACAACGGGTCGACGACAATCACCAACGTCTCGCTCTCGATCCCGTCGTCGAACACGTCGGGTCAGTTCGGTGATCCCGCCGGCTGGAAGGTCATCGGCGCGACGATCAACGTCTACGGCCCCGGCGCGGCCGGCGCCAGCTGCAGCGGCAACGGAATTCAGTCGCTCGTGCAGCCGACGCCGGGTTCGCCGGGCACGCAGGGACTGCTGATGCTCAGCGGCTGCAACTTGCCGCCGGGTCAGAAGCTCGATATTTTCTTCTACGCGCAGAACCCGTACGACGCCACGCTCGCCAATCCGGTCTTCGCGTTCAACGCGTCGGTGGCGACCGGCGGCGCGACGCCGCCCGATCCGCGCACGCCGGCCAACATCAATACGCTGCCGATCTATAGCCTGGCGAATACGGAGCGCATCGTCGTCGACGCGCGCCTCGCGATCCAGATCCCGACCGGAGTGGGACCCTACACCTACACTCCGGCCCTGTTCGGCGCTTCCAATCCGACCATCGTGTGCCCGGGCTGCACGTTCACCACCGGCGGCGCGAGCCCGCTCATCAACCTCAACAACATCAACGGCTCGGTGACGGTCGGCGACTCGCTCGCAGCGTCGGTCTACAGCGACTCGACCAACGGTTGGAACCTGTCGGTCTCGGCCAACATCAACCCGAGCACCTCGAGTGGACAGCTCAGCACCTGGATGGTGCCGGCGTCATCGTCGGCTCCGGGCGTCGGAACGTACACGATCAGCGCGCTGCATGTCTCGCCCGGCACGGTCGTGCCGACGGCGGGATCGCTGGCGCTGTCGAGCTTCACCGGCGCCGTGCGCAAACAACCGATCGACAACATCATGTCGTACCTGGTGACCGTCAACCCGCTGTCGGTGAACAACAACGCGACGACCACGGTCACGCTCACCTACACGCTGATTGCGAACTGACGACGATGCATGACGTGATGCGGAGATCGACGATCGTACTGGCCGCGCTGCTGATGACCGCGCTGCCGCAGATCTCGCACGCGTCGACGACGGCGCAAGGCTCGGCGCAGATCAACTACAAGATCATGCCGAGCATCAAAGCGCAGGTCGTCCCGAACTACCAGAGCAGTTTCGGCCCGATCGGGGGCCTCGGCAGCGGCAGCACCCCGGCCGCCGGTCCGAGCGCGGTGCTCGGCGGAGGCACGGTCGACTTCGGCAGCGTCGTCGTCGGTTACGAGTACCTCTATAAGTACGCCGCGCAGGTGAGCGTGCAGACCAACGACGCGGCCGGGTTCGTGGTATACGGTGAAGGTGCGACCGATCTGAACGGCAGCGCGCCGGTGCCGGTGCCGGCGACCTGGCCGCTGCAGCAAACGCTGTTCTGGCTCGTCTCGAGCGCCTCAAATACCGCGTTCTCGCCGGCGAGCACGTTCAACAAGACCACGACCGGAGTGCCGGTCGGCGTGAACGGTTCGAACGGGATCAACTACGGCGCCGGTGCCCCGTCGCCCGCGTCGATGATCTGGTCGAACCCGAGCTCGGGGAACCTGTCGCAGGGTTACGACTATGAACTGCGCCTGTCGGGCTCGATCCCGATCAGTCAGTTCAACGTCTACATCGTCTATACGGTGATCGGAAATTGAAACGTAACATCTTCGCTCTGTTCGCGCTCGCCGCGCTGGCTGTGCTGACCGTCACCTCGCAAGCCGACGCGTTGCAGGCGCAAAAAGCGTTCAAGGAGATGACGATCACCGTTACCGTCACGCCGAGTCCGGTGCCGATGGGTTTCGTCAAACCGTCGCCGGTCGCTCCGCCGCCGGCGAGCGCCGTCGCCGAAGTCACCCGGCTCTTGGCCGATCCGTTCGACGGGCCCGCACGCGTGGCGTTCGCGGGCGCGGTCTATGATGTCGCGCCCGGTGGCGGCATGCAGGTCGCGCAGGTCAGCGCGCAGCCGACACCGGTACCGGTGCAGTTCGTCGCGAAAGCGGATCCGAGCGCCGCGTTCCTGCACATCGTACCGCACACGCCGGCCGTGAGCGTTCCCTACGGCACGACCGTGCTGCCGTGCGCGTTCGAGGTGTTCACGTTCTACACCAACACCTACTCGCTCAGCGATTGGGGCTACGGCACGCTCAAGACCGGGGCGCCGCCGACGTTCCCGATCGAGAACTTTCCGACGGTCAGTTATCTCTCGTGGGCGGTCCCGGACTTCGGTCCGACCTTCAAACCGTACAACAACTCGGGTCCGCCCGGCGAAACGACCTGGACCGGCGCGAAGAACCAGTCGCAGCAACACTGCATCGATCTGACCATCGTCGTGCCGAACTCGCAGTCGGCGGGCATCTACACCGCGACCGTCCAGTACAACCTGTACGTTACGCTTCCATAACCACGGCGGATCGGCCGAAGGCCAGCCTGCCCTGAGCTCGTCGAAGGGCGAGTGTAGCTCGGGCGAAGCCCGAACACACACCTAGTCGTCGCGACGGACGGCGCACAGGACGAGCGCGACCAGCGTGAGCAGCACGACGCCGCCGTAGACCTGCGTCGAGCGGTTGTGGAGATCGTGATACGCCGGGCTGCGCACGTCGGTGGTTGCGGTCATCGCCGGAACGATCGCGCGTTCGTCATAGGTCGCTAGACCGAGCGCGAAGATGATCAGCAGCACGCGCACGAAGTCCCAGATGCGATCGCCGGCGAACACTGCGCGCAGAATCGCCGCGATGATTGCGCTGCCGCCCAGCACGTAGCCCCACGTGGTCAGGGTCGCGAGTGACTGCGCGACGAGCGCGGCGAAGCGCGTAACGTCCAGTGGCGCGACGATTCGAAAGGCGAGCGGTGCCGAGACGAAGGCGAACCCGGCCAGAGCACCGAGCCAAATGCCCAGCGCCGGGATTTCGATCGCCGCGAGGACGCGGTCGCGGCGCCCGGAAGGTTCGTTCCTCATTAACTCGCTTGCTTCCGAGGAGACCTCCGTTGGACCCGCTCGCATTCATCGTCGCGCTCGCGCGCGAGGCCGGGGAGCTCTTGCGCGCTCGGCTCGACGATCCGCGTGAGGTGGCGCAGAAGCAACCGCGCGATCTCGTCACCGATGCGGATCGGGCGAGTGAGGCATTGATCGTCGAGCGCATTCGGTCGGCGTATCCGGCGGCGTCGGTTCTGGGCGAGGAGAGCGGGGTGTTCCGCGGTTCGGGCGACGAGCGGTTCATCGTCGATCCACTCGATGGGACGACGAACTATGCGCATCGGTATCCGCTGTTTTGTGTTTCGATCGCGTACGAGGTTGCGGGGCGCATCGAGGCTGGGGTCGTCTACGCGCCGGTGTTGGATGAGTTGTTCGCGGCCCGCCGTGGGGGTGGGGCGACATTGAACGGTTCGCTGATCGGGGTGTCGGCGGTTGCGGCGGTGGCGGATGCAATGGTTGGGACGGGGTTCAATCCGGCGGCGTACGCGCGCAATGGGGCATATTTCGCGCGGTTGTCGGAGCATGCGCAGGCGGTTCGGCGGGATGGGAGTGCGGCGTTGGATTTGGCGTTTGTGGCTTGCGGGCGGTACGATGCGTTTTGGGAGTGGGATCTGAAGGCTTGGGACGTCGCGGCGGGGTCGTTATTGATCTTGGAAGCCGGTGGGAGTGTTAGCGCGATCGATGGTGGGGTGTTGGATATTTCGGCTGGCTCGATTGTGGTTTCGAATGGGTTGGTGCATCGCGAGATGGTTTCGTTGTTGCGGACGGTGGGGTGAGATGCGGCGGCAGCGTTTGCTGCGCCGGGGACGCTACGTTTCCGCCATCCTGGCGTAAACGTAGCTCGGTTCTCCGCTCGCTCCTGGCCCTCCGGGCCCCGCTCGCTGCGAAACGCCCCGCCGCAGCAAACGCTGCCGCCGCATCTCGGCACGGTGCGTCGATCGTGGCTGGTGCGTCACAAGGGGTGGGGGTTGCAGGACGGTGGAGTTGCCCCTACGCGGAGGTTTGGTTGGCGATGGGCGTCAACGGCGCAAAGTGGGAAGCGACGGCGAGCCGACGCACTCTTCCAGCGTCGTGACGAAGTGGTCGATCTCGGCTTCGGTGGTGTAGAAGTGGGCGCTGACGCGTAGGCCGCAGCCGGGGCGGTAGTCGACGTAGATGCGGCGGCGGATGAGCTCGTGCAGAATCTGCTCGGCATCGGGGACGTCGATGCCGACCCAGCCGGTGCGTTCCGCTGCGTTGTGCGGGGTGTTGACGCGCCAGCCGCGTTCGAGCGCAGCTTCGGTGAGCTTGGTGGTGAGCGCGACGTTGTGCGCGCGGATCGTTGTCACGCCGATCTCGCGGATGATGTCGTGGCCCGGTTTGGCGACGACGTAGCCGGGAATCGTCGGCGTTCCGGTGGCCCAGCGCAATTGGTCGGTGGCGTAGTCGATGGGCGGCGGCTCGAACGCGAACGGTTCGCGGTGAGCGAACCAGCCGGTGACCATCGGTTCGAAGCGCCGTGCGAGCGACGGTTTGATGTAGATCCAACCGCAGCCGGGGCCGCCGCAGAGCCATTTGTGCGAACCGCCGACGACAACGTCGAGGTCGAGCTCGACGACGTCGTACGGAAACGTGCCGGTCGTTTGATACGCGTCGAGAACGACGAGCGCGCCGACGTCGTGGGCGCGCTGCGTGATCGTGGCGACGTCGATCAGCACGCCGCTCTGATAGTAGGCGTGCGAGAGGACGACGAGCGCGGTGCGTTCGGTAATCGCGGCGCAAATGCGCTCGGTCGGGATCGTGCGGCCGTCGTCGGTCGGAACGCGGACCGTTTGCGCGCCGGCGCGCTCCCAGGCGGTCCAGACATATGCCAGCGACGGGAACTGCAGTACTTCGTAGACGATCTGATTCTGTTTGGTCGCCCGAAAATCGATCGACGAGGCGAGGGCGGATTGCAGGACGCTCACGTTCGGGCCGAGCGAGATCGTGCCCGGGGCCGCGCCGATGATGGCGCCGATGCCGTCGCCGATCGCGCGGGCTTGGTCGAGCCAGTTGGGCCACGCGCCTTCGGGGCCGCCGTCGGCCCACTCGGCGTGATAGCGCACCAGCGCGTCGCGCGCGGCGAGCGGGGGCGCGCCCATCGAGTGCGAGACGAGCCACGTGTTGATGTCGAGTCCGGCGAAGCGCGCGCGCGCGTCCTGTGGAATGTTCACGGCGTGCCCAACACGGTGCGCACTTCCCACAGCTCGGGGAAGAACCGCTTCTTCAACGTCGTCTCGAGGTAGCCGACCCCGAGCGAACCGCCCGTGCCGGGCTTCATCCCGATCATCCGCTCCACCATCAAGATGTGGCGGCTGCGCCACTGGGCGATGCTCTCGTCGAAGTCCATCATATCCTCGAGCAGCAAATAGAGCGCATAGTGGGACTCGTCATGCTCGTAGATCGTCTTGAACGTCGCGAGAAGCGCGTCGTGGCTGGACACGTCGAAGCCGCGCCGGCCGAGATGCGCTTTGAGCGCATCGTAGAGCGTCGGGTCGTTCATGCGGCGATCGAGGTGCGCGCGTTCCTCGCTGGTGAGAGCGAGGTGCCGCATCGCCTTTTCGTCGCCGCGCAGGCCGCTCAGAAACTCGATCTCGCGAAATTGTGCCGACTGAAAGCCGCTGGCCGGGTTTAGACCCGACCGGAACGCGTTGAAGTCCTGCGGCGTCATCGTTTCCAGCACGTCGACCTGCTGCACCAGGATGCGGCCGATCGCGAGAATGCGCCGGAACGCTTTGGCGACCTTGAGCAGATCGTCGGCATCGAGAAAGACGACGGCCGCGTCGAGCTCGTGGAGCATCAGCTTGAACCACAGCTCGTAGACCTGATGGATCTCGATGAACAACAGCTCGTCGTGGTGCGGCGGATCGCTGAGTGGTTGCTGCAGCGCGAGCAACTCGGGGACTTTCAGGTACGAGCCGTAGGTGAGTGATGCGGTGGGCACGGCCTGCCTTTCCGCGCCGAGGCCGCCTCCTACCTCGCGCTGCGCCAGCTCCATGCGTACGTGTTCCAGAAGTGCTGGCCGGTGACCGACGGATCGACCCCGAGTAAACCGTCGCGGTAAGCGACCGCTTCACGATTGAAGCCCAGAAAGATCAGATCGGTCTGATCGACCAAGCGGCGCGTGATCGCGCGGTCGCCGGCCGCCTCGTGCGCCGGATCGCTCGTGCCGAGCTCCTCGCGCGCTGCCGCGTCGATCGCCGGATCGCAGATCGCGCCGAAGTTGTCGCCGTTCGGCGGCCGGGTGTCGCAGCGGAACAGATAGGAATGATCCGCTACCGCGTTGGGCTGCCAGCCCGAGTACGTGAGGTCGAAGCGGCCCGTTTGGTAGATGCCGTGATCGGCCTTGCTGGCGAAGATCAAGTTGTAGCTGTAGGACTTCAGATTGACGTGCACACCCAGCTTGGCGAGGTCTTGTTGCGCGAACAGTCCGAAGCGTCCGGTCGACGGCGATTCCGTCGTCGCGACGAACTCGAGCGCGAGCGGCTTGCCGTTCTTCGCGCGAAATCCGTCGGACCCGACGCGCCAGCCGGCGGCGTCGAGCAGCTTTTGGGCCGCGGCGAGATCATACTTCGGCTGCACGATCGAAGGATCGTAAGCGAACTGGCCGGCCAGACGGTCCGTGTCGCCGGGCACCCACAGCTCACCGTCCATGTTTTGCATGATCCGCGTTCGATCGATACCGAGCAGCAGGGCGCGACGTACGCGTACATCGTTGAGCGGCGGGTGCGTCACATTGAACAAAACGAAGTCGAACTCGTAATGCGGTTTGAGAATGACGTGCGCGCCGCCGCGGCTGCGCAGGCCGTCCAGAAACGTACGGCCGCGTTGTGCTCGCGCGAGCGTATAATCGATCGCCCCGTTCTTCCAGAGCGTCTGCGCCGTGTTCGGATCGGGCACGATCTGGATCTCGATGCGCGAGATCGCCGGTTTACCCCGGAAGTAGTTCGGATCGGCGGTGAGCACGATGCGCGACCCGCGCTGCCATGACGTGAGCTTGTACGGACCGAGTCCGACCGGCGCCGCATTGTACGGATCGCGGTTGATGTCGTG
>Ga0182024_10008835_pt1 | contig 21062 bp, 18 predicted proteins | sample P32metaG_FD_120480 | JGI IMG/M metagenome (GOLD analysis project Ga0182024, IMG submission 120480) | Permafrost microbial communities from Stordalen Mire, Sweden - P3-2 metaG (Illumina Assembly) | ecosystem: Environmental > Terrestrial > Soil > Wetlands > Permafrost | place: Sweden: Stordalen...
ATCAGAACGAGTATTAACCCTGGGCCAGCCATCGCAACCGGACGGGACGGCCGTCTGGCTGAACGCCCGAGCTTCATTTTTGTAATGGGAGCTTCAGATCTCAGAGGGTTAACGTGCATGGGGACTTTTTGTCGGTCCCGGCCATGGTAGAGCCACAGGGGGAACGTGTCAACGGAACTGCGCAGACCGAAACCGCGCAAATCACGCCTACCCTGAACTCCCAGCGCTCCTTGTAGGCAAAGCACTTCTTTCGAATCGATATCCACAGCACCCCCGATACGGTAGGATAATTATGAAATAATTCATGCCACCAGCATTTCTAGCAACTGGTGTTTTTATCCAGCTGCAAGGATTGTAGTTTGAGAGGACTGAAAAAGATGACTCAAAGGCTGAAAGTCGTCGCAGCGCTGCTGATGATGATTGCTCTGCAGATTCCTTTGCCGGCCTCCGCTCAGCAGGCTCCCGCACAAGGCCAAACCAAAGCTCCACCGGCCGCTCAAGCGCAACCGCTGCCCGCGAAACCCGCACCAAGCCAAAGCCGCCAGCTGACGCTGGCGCCGGACTATTCCCCTGGCAAATCCTGGCTCCCGCATATCGCCGCGCCCTACACCCCTTTCAACGTGCCCGAGCCCACGCTCACCAACTCCCCGCGCATCAGCCAGCTGATTCAGGACGGCAAGCTTATGCTCAGCTTGGAGGACGCCATATCTCTCACGCTCGAAAATAATATGGATATCGCCGTGCAGCGCTTCACACCATGGCTCGACGAAACAGCAGTGCTGCGCTCCCTTTCCGGCGTGAACGGCCGTCTGGTGTTCGACCCGGTCCTGAATGGCACAGGCTATATCGCGCAAGCATCCCAGCCCATTAATAACCCGTTCCTTGCCGGAGTCGAGGCCGCACAAACCACCCCACACCCCTTTGCCCCGCCCTTGATCAACCACAACGGCGTAGCCAACTTCACTTATACACAGGGATTTACCCCCGGCACCCAGCTCCAGGTCTCTTTTAACACCATCCGGTCCTCCATCAATTTTCCCGGAGACCTGTTTAACCCCTTTTCGCAATCGACTCTCACCGTCCAAGTCTCGCAGCCGCTCTTGAACGGTTTTGGCAAGCTGGCCAACACCCGTTACATCATCGAGGCGAAGAACACAGTAAAAGTAGGCGAATCCCAGTTTTATCAGCAGGTCATCAACACCGTGGCCCAAGTCTCAAACGATTACTGGGAACTCGTCTATGCGCGCGACAACGTAAAGGTGGAACAGGCGACGGTCGCAGTCGACCAGCAGCTCTATGAAAACAATAAGAAGCAGCTCGAAATCGGCACCATGGCTCCGCTGGACGTCATCACCGCCCAGTCACAGCTCGCTTCGGACCAGCAAGCGCTCGTCCAAGCCCAGAACACGCAATTGCAGGATGAAACAGCTCTGCTTGTCGCAATTACGAAGGATCCCCTCGCCATAGCGGCAGCGGGCATTGAAATCATTCCCACAACGCCGATACTCACCCCGGATATCGTCGAAAATATTCCCCTGCAAGATGCAGTACGGGAAGCGTGGCAGAAACGCCCGGAACTCCAGCAGGCTGCCCTGAATCTTAAAAACGCCGACGTCGAAGTCCGGGCGACCAAGAATGGTCTCCTACCTACTGTCAATGTTTTTGGGCTCTATCAGCAAATCGGCATCTCCGGCGCTTCAACCACTACAACGTCCACCCCCACGGGTTTTGTCGCTGTGCCTACTGAACCCATCCTTCTGGCTAACGGCACCCCCGCAACCATTGGCAATCCCGCGGTTCCGATCTTCGTCGGCAACCAAACATTCAGCACCGCGACCACAACGCAAAAAGGGGGGGTGCTCTCCACCTGGGACAACATGATCCACAACGATTACCCAACCTACGAGGCCGGCATTAACCTTACTCTGCCGATTCGCAATCGCGCCGCACAGGCAAACAATGCCCAGGCCGCACTCACCGAACGCCAGCAGCAAGTGCAATACCGTCAGACACAAAACACGATTGTACTCAACGTGCGGCAGGCCCTGATCGCTCTCGTGGAAGGCCGCGCAGCCGTCGCGGCCGCCGAGGAGGCCGAAATGCTCGCACAGCAAACCTTGGACGACGAACAGAAAAAATACCAACTCGGTGCATCCACTAGCTACAACGTCGTCCTCCGCTCCCGCGACCTCACCGCCGCACAGGGCACGCTACTCCGCGATCGAACAAACCTCGTCGAGGCGGAAGTGAATTTCAATCAGGCGATGGGCCGCACCCTCGACGTCAACCACATCACCATTGCTGACGCCTTAAGGGGCAAAGTCTCCCGAACGTCCAACATTCCAGGGTCTCTTGACGAAGAGGGAGTGCGCGGCAGGTAACAACATGACTCTCCGGTATCTCGTCGGGCGGCTGTGCGAGGAATTCTATCCAGAAAAGCATCCCTATGATGTTCTGACCGGATGCGATACTTCGGGAATGATCCACCATCGCCGCCTCGGGCCTGACGCGGAGGATTACCAGCCGATTGATCCCGACGTTTTCCGGGCCGCCCTGTCGCACATCGGCGAAGACTTCTCGCAATTTGCCTTCGTAGACCTCGACTGCGGTAAGGGACGCGCACTCCTGCTGGCTGAGGAGTACGATTTCCAGGAGATCGTCGGTGTTGAGTTCTTCGTTTCACTGGCAAAGATCGCCGCCGAAAATGCAGCCAAAGTTGGCTCGTATCGCATTTCCGTCGTGCATGCCGACGTTCGCGAGTTTCAGTTCCCCCCCGGCCGTTTGGTCGTATTCCTGTACAATCCCTTTAGCGGCGCAATCTTTCGCTCTGTCATGGACCAACTCCGCAAACACGAAAACGCCCTATATGTTGTCTACGTCAATCCTATGCATGGCGAGGTGATATCCTCCAATCCGCGGATGAAAATCGTCGCGACCGACGACTGGTGCAAGGTTTGGAAACGGGCCCATGAGTGAGAACACTCGCAAACAAGCGCCCGCTCCTGCTTCCGTCGAAGCAAGACGCAGCCCTTCTTCGGGCGAGCGCGCATGGGAAGCAAAAACACTAGCGCCGACTCTCGAAAAATGCCCGGAACGGGCGGCAACGTTTACCACCGTTTCCAACTATCCAATTCGCCGTATCTACACCGAAGCCGATCTGCCAGGCTGGAATCCCCAGCGCGATTTAAATGTTCCCGGCGAGCCCCCCTACACGCGTGGAATTCACCCGACGATGTATCGCGGCCGCCTCTGGACAATGCGCCAGTTCGCGGGCTTCGGCTCTGCCCGTGACACAAACGAGCGCTTCCGCTACTTGTTGTCGCAAGGGCAAACAGGGCTGTCAGTCGCCTTCGATCTCCCCACTCTAATGGGATACGACTCCGACCATCCTCTCTCTGAAGGCGAGGTTGGCAAATGCGGCGTAGCGATCAACTCTCTCGCAGATATGGAAGCTCTGTTCGACCAGATTCCTCTTGCCGGCGTTACCACATCGATGACGATCAATTCCCCCGCCGCGGCGATTTGGGCGATGTATCTCGCCGTCGCCGAAAAGCAACACGCGGATTGGAAAAAGCTCTCGGGTACGCTTCAAAACGACATCCTCAAAGAATACATCGCGCAGAAGGAATACATCTTCCCGCCCGAACCGTCGATGCGTCTGGTAACCGACACGATCGAGTTTGGCGCCAAGCACACACCAAAATTCAATCCCATCTCGATCAGCGGCTATCACATCCGCGAAGCGGGCTCGACTGCGATCCAGGAACTCGCCTTCACCTTGCGCAACGGAATCGAATACGTGGAATGGGCTTTACGCCGCGGCCTCAACATTGATGATTTTGCGCCCCGGCTTTCCTTCTTTTTCAACGCCCACAGCGACTTCTTCGAAGAAATTGCAAAATATCGCGCCGCCCGCCGCATCTGGTACCAAACGATGCGCGACCGCTTCGGCGCCAAGAATCCACGCTCCTTGGCGCTGCGCTTCCACACGCAAACTGCCGGCTGCTCCCTCACGGCGCAGCAGCCGCAAAATAACATCGTTCGCACAGCGCTACAGGCGCTGGCCGCAGTCATGGGCGGCACTCAGTCGCTCCATACGAATTCTCTCGACGAAGCCTGGGCGCTCCCCACGGAAGCCGCCGCAACCATCGCACTCCGCACCCAGCAAATCATCGCGCACGAAACAGGCGTGACCAACACCGCAGATCCGCTCGGTGGATCTTACTTTGTGGAAACACTCACCAACGAAATCGAGCGCGGCGCGCTCGACTATTTCGGAAAGATCGACACGCTAGGCGGCATGATCGCCGCCATCGAGCACGCCTACCCTCAGCGCGAAATCGCCGACGCCGCCTATCAGTATCAAATGGATGTAGACCGCAAAGAGAAGATTATCGTCGGCGTGAATCAATTCGTGGCCGACGAAAAACCAATCGAAATCTTGCAGATCGATGAATCGGTCGCGCGCACGCAAACGAGGCAACTCCAGAAGCTTCGCGCCGAACGCCAGAATGACGAAGTGGAGCGCCGCCTGAAAGCCCTGCGCAAAGCGGCTCCCGCCAACGAAAATCTGATGCCCTATCTTTACGACGCTGTAAAAGCCTACGCCACCCTTGGCGAAATTTCCGATACCCTGCGCGAAGCCTTCGGCGTCTACGACGAAGTCGCCGTCACCTAACCACATCCCATCTCGCGCAACTACCTTTTGCCCGGCCTTTTCAGTATTCTTGTATCTACATGCCAGAGAAAAGGATACGTGTGCTGATCGCCAAGCCCGGCCTCGACGGCCATGACCGTGGAGCCAAAGTCATCGCACGCGCCTTGCGCGATGCCGGCATGGAGGTGATCTACACTGGCCTGCGCCAAACGCCAGAGATGGTCGCTTCAGCCGCGCTGCAAGAAGACGTCGACGTCATCGGCCTCTCGATCCTTTCCGGCGCGCACAACACACTCTGCCCGCGGTTAATGGAATTGCTGCGCCAAAATGGCATGGACGACGTTACCGTCCTGATTGGCGGAATCATTCCCGAAGCCGACATCCCCGCACTTAAAAAATCCGGCATCGCCGAAGTTTTCCTCCCCGGAACAACAACGCAAGCCATCGTCGACTTCATTCGCCAGCGCGTAGCCGCCGCTTCAGAGGGAGCCGAGAGAAGTTGAGCGCCTCAATCAAAGAACAGGGAAAAGAAAACGGCAAAGAAAAGGGTGCCGATCCGCAATCACCGGCATTTCAAAAAAGCAGCCGCCTGATGGTTGACCGCCTAGCCGAGATCAAAAATGAAGAGGAAAAGATCCGCCAGGGCGGCGGCCTGAAAGCCATGGAATCACAGCACAAAAAAGGCCGGCTATCCGCCCGGGAACGCATCGCGAAACTTATCGATCCCGGCTCCGAATTCTTCGAACTCGGCCTCTACGCTGCCTATGAAATGTACGAAGAGTGGGGCGGAGCCCCCGCCGCCGGGACAATCACAGGCCTGGGACAGGTTGCTGGCCGCCGCGTGATGATCATCGCGAATGATGCGACGGTGAAAGCCGGCGCGTTCTTCCCGATGACCGCCAAAAAAGTAATCCGCGCCCAAAATATTGCCATCGAAAATCACATCCCCACAATCTACCTCGTGGATTCCGCCGGCGTTTTCCTTCCCTTGCAGGAGGATGTTTTCCCCGACACCGACGACTTCGGCCGCGTCTTCCGCAACAACGCCGTCATGAGCGCCATGCGAATCCCTCAGATCACAGCGATCATGGGCATGTGCGTGGCAGGGGGCGCATACCTCCCTGTAATGTGCGACCACATCCTGATGACGGAGGGCAGCGGCCTTTTTCTCGCCGGCCCCGCGCTCGTGCAATCCGCCATAGGTCAGAGGACATCCGCCGAAGAATTAGGCGGCGCGCAGATGCACGCGCAGATCAGCGGCACGATCGATTTCCGCGAACCAAACGATGCCGCCTGCCTGAAGCGCATCCGCTCGCTCGTAGACAAGATGGGCCATCCAGCAGCGGCGCCTTATGATCACAAAGCCGCCGAGCCGCCCGCTCGTCCAGGCGAAGAAATCTACGGCATTTTCTCAGCCGAGCCCTCCAAGCAATATGACATGCGCGAAATCGTCGCCCGCATCGTCGATCGTAGCGAATTCGACGAATACAAAGCCGAATACGGCCAAACACTCATCTGCGGCTATGCCCGCATCGGCGGCTGGGCTGTCGGAATCGTCGCAAATCAAAAAAAGAACGTCACCATCTCTGCGCCTGGCACCGGAGAAAAGCGAATCGAATTCGGCGGCGTCATTTACACCGAATCCGCGGACAAAGCCGCGCGCTTCATACTCGATTGCAATCAGAATGTCATCCCACTCGTTTTCCTCCACGACGTGAACGGCTTCATGGTTGGTAAGGAAGCCGAATGGAGCGGCATTATCCGCGCTGGCGCAAAAATGGTGAATGCTGTCGCGAATAGTGTAGTGCCCAAGATCGCCGTGATTTGCGGCGGCAGCTTCGGCGCCGGCCACTACGCCATGTGCGGCAAAGCCTACGATCCGCGCTTCATTTTCGCTTGGCCCACCGCGCGCTACGCTGTGATGAGCGGCGATTCCGCCGCCGGCACGCTGGTCGAAATCAAGATCAAACAACTCGAGCGCGAAGGAAAAAAGTTGAGCGAAGCGGAAAAGAAAGAATTATTCGACTCGGTCCGCGCAACCTATGAGCACCAGACCGACCCTCGCTACGCCGCCGCGCGTTTGTGGGTAGATGCGATCATCGACCCGGCGCATACGCGCGAAGCCTTGATCGAGGCGCTGGAATCCGCCGCGCTGAATCCCGAAATTCCCGAATTCAAAACAGGAGTCCTGCAAACCTAGCCAGAAACATAATGAGCGTCAGCAGGAAGAAAACGATCGAAACGGAGCTTAATTGGACAACGTAACCGTAGTCGAGTGCCCGCGCGACGCCTGGCAGGGCCTCGCCAACATGATCCCCACGGAAGAAAAAGTGAAGTACGTGACGAGCCTTATATCCCTCGGCTTCCGCCACATCGACGCCGTGAGCTTCGTCTCGCCCAAGCACGTGCCGCAAATGGCCGATAGCGAAGCCGTCATGCGCCAGTTGAGCCATGCCAAGTTCCCCGCCGGTGAATCACCCGACATCATCGGCATCATAGTAAACGAACAAGGGCTCGACCGCGCGCTTTCCGCGCCAGGCGTAACCACCATCGGCTACCCCTACTCAATCTCCGCCTATTTCCGCAGAGCCAATGCCAACATGTCGCGCGCCGAATCTCGCGCCTTGGTTGAAAAGCTGCAACGTGAGACGAAGGCCGCCGGCCGGCAGCTGGTAATTTACATTTCCATGGCCTTCGGGAATCCCTATGATGAACCGTGGGGGCCGGAAATTGTGGAAGAAACGATGATCTGGCTGAAGGATGTCGGCGTTCGTCTCGTTTCGCTTGCCGATACCGCGGGAACAGCATCCCCGGAAAACGTGGCGCGTGTTTACGAAGCGGCGAAAACTTCCGTCGCAGGCGTCGAAGTTGGCGTCCACTTGCACAGCCGCCCCGACCGCGCCGCCGAAAAAGTTCTCCTCGCGTACAAGGCGGGCTGCCGTCGTTTCGAGGGCGCTCTCACGGGCTTGGGGGGCTGCCCCTTCGCGGGAGACGAACTCGTCGGCAATATTCCGACCGAGACCATTCTCGCGACGCTCGCAGCCCGCGGCGTGTCGATCGGAATCGATACAAAATCTCTCGCCATCGCCTGCGCGATGACGGGTGAATTGCGAGAGCGCTACGCGCACGCACCTGAAACCGCCAAGCCCAGCTGACCGCCGCACAAAATGTCTGAAGGAACGCGCAAAAGATGAGTTACCAGACACTTCAACTCGATCACGAAGGCGAAGTCGCCACCATCACGCTCAACCGCCCCGAGAAGCGCAACGCTATCTCCACCCAGATGATCGAGGATATGCTGGCCGCCCTCCAGGACGCAGAAAGCGGCCTCGCCCGCGTCGTGATCATTACCGGATCGGGAAAAGCCTTCTGCGCCGGCATGGATCTAGAAGCACTTCGCGCCTTAGCAGGTCAGTCGCTCGAACAAAACATCGCCGATTCGCGCCTCTTCGCGAATCTGCTTTACAGAATTTATAAGTTTCCAAAACCAATCATTGCAGCCGTGAACGGCGCCGCAATCGCAGGTGGCTGCGGCATCGCAACTCTCGCAGACTTCACCTTGGCGGTGCCCGAAGCAAAATTTGGTTATACCGAAGTGAAGATCGGATTCATCCCCGCGGTAGTCTCCGTCTTCCTCCGCCGCCAGACAGGCGATAAAGTTGCCCGCGATCTCCTGATCAGCGGACGAATCATCGACGCCGCCGAAGCATATCGCCTGGGCTTGGTGACCGAAATCGTTCTGGCGGATCAGCTCGCCGCCCGCGCCCAAGAATTTGCAGGCATCCTTCTCTCGGCGAGCCCCACGAGCATCGCGCGAACCAAGCGTTTGCTGCTCGGCTGCGAGGAAGCCGCCCTCCAGGCTGAACTCGAGTTGGCAATTCGAGAAAATGCCGCCATTCGCTCCACCGCCGATTTTCGCGAGGGCCTGTCGTCGTTCCTCGAAAAGCGAGCCCCCAGTTGGTCGGGACGGTAGAACATCTGAATGAGCGACTACGCCGAAACCATCATTCGCGTGCGCTACGCCGAAACCGACCAGATGGGCATCGTCTACTACGGAAATTACTTCACGTGGTTTGAAATCGGACGCGTGGAGCTTTGCCGCCACCTCGGATTCGAATACAAGCAAATGGAAACCGAGGACAACAGTTTCATCGTCGTCGCTGAAGCGCAATGCCGCTATAAAAAGCCCGCGCGCTTCGATGACGTTCTGGCCATTCGCACCCGCGTCACGCAATCTCAGCGCCGCATGCTTCGCTTCGGATACGAAATTCTCAACCATGCCTCCGGCGAACTCCTCGCGACTGGAGAAACCTTGCACATCATCTGCGATAGCCGAGGCCGCCCCAAATCGTTGCCCGAAAAATATCGCAAGTACTTTCCCCAAACCCAAAAACAAGCCGGCGAATCCATACCGGCGCAATAAGCGATACGATCAGGCACGCCACTCGCGCGCCCTCTGTGGGTAACCGAATGAACGCGATTTACATCGACGGGGACAATCTAACCCTCAAAGATCTTTATTCGATCGCATTGTCGGGAGCCAAGGTCCAAGTGGCACCCGCGGCCCGCGATCGCATGAATGATTCCCGCGCCGTAATCGAACGCCTCATCGCTTCGGACGCGCCGGTTTATGGCGTCAACACCGGCTTCGGGAAAATGTCGACGGTACGCATCTCCCCCGCCGAAATCCACCACCTTCAGGTAAATTTGGTGCGCAGCCATGCCTGCGGAGTTGGCCCGCCACTTACAGAAGACGCCACCCGTGCCGTTCTCGCTTTGCGCGCCAACGCAATCGCGAAGGGATTCTCGGGCGTCCGTCCAATCCTCGTCGATACCCTTGTTTCCATGCTCAACCGCGGCGTGCATCCCACAATCCCATCACAAGGATCGGTCGGTGCTTCCGGCGATCTTGCTCCGCTTGCGCATCTAGCGCAAGTGGCCATCGGCGAAGGCGAAGCGATTTACAAGGCCCGCACACTGAGTGGCGCCGAAGCGATGCGCAAAGCAGGGATTACACCTCTGATACTCGAGGCAAAGGAGGGCCTCGCGCTCCTCAACGGTACGCAAGCCATGTTGGCCCTGATGTCCCTCGCTCTACGCGAAGCAAACATTGCCGTCAATACGGCAGACGTAGCGACCGCTCTCTCGGTTGACGCCCTTCGCGGTAGCCCCGTCGCGTTCGACGTGCGCATCGCGAAAGTTCGCCCCTACGTAGGCCACGCTATCACGGCGCGCAATCTTGAAAGACTCAGCCGAGGGAGCCAGATCCGCGAATCTCACCGCTCGTCTGCGATAGACCCCCGAGTCCAGGATCCCTACAGCCTGCGTTGCGCGCCGCAAGTCCACGGCGCCGTTCGCGACGCCTTTTCGCACGTCGGCGCGATCCTCTCAATCGAGATCAATAGCGCGACCGACAATCCTCTGGTCTTCGCCGATACCGGCGAAGTAATCAGCGGCGGCAATTTTCATGGCCAACCCCTCGCCATGGCCGCCGATCAACTCGCGGTCGCCCTAGCAACTCTGGGCGGAATCTCCGAGCGTCGCGTCGAGCAAATGACCAACCCGCAAACCAGCCAGCTGCCCGCATTCCTCGTGCGCGAAGCGGGCCTCCACTCCGGCTTTATGATCCCGCAAGTCACGGCCGCCGCTCTAGCAAGTGAAATGAAGATGCTCGCCGCTCCGCACTCAGTCGATTCCATTCCCACATCCGCAAACCAGGAAGATTACGTTTCCATGGGCATGGGGGCGGCACGCCGCATCACACCGATGCTCGCGAATTTGCGGCGCATTCTAGCAATCGAACTCCTCGCCGCCTGCCAGGGTATCGACTTGCTCGCGCCCTTGCAAACCGGTCCCGAAGCTCAAAGGGCCTACAAACGCGTTCGCTCGCTCTCAAAATCTGTCGACGTGGACCGCTCGCTCGCCCGGGACATCGAAACAGTTGCTTCCGCCATAGAAAACGGCGACTTCAGCACCTTCCTGCTATAAGCATGGACGCAAAAAAAAAGCACGACCGAAACGCTCGACCGTGCCTTTAACCGTTCACCGCCGTTGCGATGATCGACGGCTACTTACCGTCGTGATCTGGATCGCCGCCGGTTTGCTGGCCCTGCGACTGCGCCCGGCTAGCGGCTCTGGTCGCCGTGCTGATCCTAACCGTATCCTCCGGCGCCGACGTTCGATTGGAACTCGGCTTGACAGTCTGGTTGGTTTGATTCGCCCGGACAGCTTGTGCTTGCGCAACCTGCTGCGCGTGAGTCGCACTACTAATCGCACCTATCATGAGTGTCCAGCATATCGTCAACCTGCGTTCATACGTTAGCCCTCAAAAATGACCCACGCGAGTTCCATCTACGCCAGCCAGCGAGCGAGCCAAAAACGTTCCAAAGCGGTACCCCACAACGTACTTGAACGGCGCCACTCCCAGCGAATAATGCCCGCAAGGCAACGACAAAGTCTCAAACGGCACGTTATTCCGGCGCATTGTAGCTAGGAACGAATCGGTGAACTCCGGCCAGAACGTAGGATCGTACCGTCCGCTGATCGCGAGTATCTTCTTACCCGCTCTCAGCTTCGGTATGTAAGGCAGAGGGCTGATGGGCGACCAATAACGGGTCGCTTCCTCGTGACTCAATTGCCCGCTCATCGACTCCCAAACGTTCATCGTGGTAAGACCGTTGACGACCACTTCTCCGAAATACGTTGCTACGTGCAGAAACGCCCCGGCTCGCAACGCCGGTTCGTGGCACATGGTAATAAATGCAATCGACGATCCGATGCTCGTGCCGAGAATCCCGAGGCTCGAATATCCTTGCTGCTCGAGCCAGCGCAATGTCCGCTTCACATCCAGCACCGCCTGCCGGTTGGCCTGCATGGTGAGCCCGATATTCGGCCCCACCATATGGTCGGCCCGCGGATGCCCCGGAATCGACCGCCGGTCGTGGTAGGGAAGACTCATTTTTATCGCGGTCAGACCGCGGCTGTTCAACCAGCGGCAAATGTTCTGCTGCTCTTCCCATCGCGCATTCCATTGCGCCAGCACGACCACGGCCGGTCCTTTTCGCCGCACCGGAAAGTATTGTGCATACACACGATTGTTCTCCGCCCAAGGCGAAGCAATGGCGCTGGTAAAGGTAAGCACATTATCTTCAAGCGAGTAGTCGGTTGAGGGAGTCGCGGCGTACCACTCATCGCTTTGCGCAAGCGTCGTTTCGACGAAGCTTTCGAGAAATCCGCGCGGGTCCGTATCGTTCGCGTCGCCGCCAATATGTTCGAGCCCCCAAGCAAATGGCATGAGGCGGCGATTGGGCTCCTGCGCCCACCGCATGTGCTCATACCGTCGGACTCTTTGTTCGACCCAGGACCTCATCACCAGTTTTTCGACTATAGCCGACCCTGAAGAATCAATCAAAAGCGCCAAAGTGGGCTTGTTCCCAGTTGCGTTGCAGCGTATCTACGGCATGCGGTTTTTAGACGACCGGCGCGCAGCGCCTCCCGCCGGCCGTCGATTCTGAATTTCCCAGTTACATCAGGACACTGCCGACTGTCGTTTCGGGCGTCTCACATGCGCCCCGTGTTAGCACTCAGGTACGGCTCCGCTGGTCTGGCTTGAGCCGCTGCCGCCAATGTGGCAGATTTAAATTGTGGCTCCCTCGACACTGATCGGCATCTTCGTTTTCCTCTTCGGACTCGTCATCGGAAGCTTCCTGAATGTCTGCATCGTCCGCATACCCGAGCGCAAGTCCATCGTCTCCCCTTCTTCGGCCTGTCCAAAGTGCGGTGCACCGGTGCGACCCTATGACAATATCCCGGTAATCAGCTATCTCCTGCTCCAGGGAAAATGCCGCTCCTGCAAAGCCAAAATTTCGCCGATGTACCCGATGGTTGAAGTACTCACGGCGATCCTGTTCTACGCATGCTATCGGACCTTCGGCCCGACGCCCGAGGCTCTGAAATGGGCCGTCTTTTCAGCGCTAATGCTCGTTCTCGTATTCACGGACCTTCGCGAGCGTATCCTCCCTGACGTAGTGAACTACACCGGATTCGGCCTTGGCCTCATCCTGAGCTTTTTCACTCTGCCAACGGACGGTACTGCGCTATTTGTAGCCAACCATTTTTTTGCCTTCCCCCCACCAGCGCCCGTCCTATCCTTTATGGACACGCTGATCGGAGGAGCCTTAGGCAGCGGGTTGTTGTGGCTCGTCTCGGAGGCTTATTTCCGCCTGCGCGGACGCGAGGGAATGGGTCTGGGCGACGTAAAAATGATGCTGATGGCTGGCGCATTCCTCGGGGCCAAGCGTACCCTCCTTACGATCTTTGCCGGCTCCATCCTCGGCAGCCTTCTCGGAATCGCGTTTATTCTCGCCCGCCGCAAAGGCTCGGATTATGAGCTTCCCTTCGGCTCTTTTCTCGGCATGGCCGCCCTATTGGTAGTTTTTTTCGGAACGCCTGTCGTAAATTGGTATCTTTCGACATTCCTGATGCGATGATGATTAAGCAGGCTCTCTCGATGCCGCCCTTACCCCATCATCCCCCACAAATCTCCTCGCTCGGGATCGGCTATTTCATCGGCTCTTTCGTGATTCTTCTCGTTTTAATCGCGGTTTTGGCAGTTCTGGCACGAAAAGTTCTGCGCCGTGGGTCCGCACGGCAAGAAGAAAACTGGGCGGATGCAAAGCCTGGCACCGAAAACGTCTCGGCATTCATGACCGCATCCATGCAGGGAGTGATCGAAAAACTTCGCGCGCAGGAAAAAGAGCTAGCGCGGCTCCATCTGCTCGCGCAGGAGCGCGCCCAGGAATCCGAGCGCCTCACCGAGGAAGTAACGCGCAACATGCCGACGGGCCTTTTATTCGTCAACGCAACTGGCGCGATCAACTCAGCAAACCCGGCAGCGGAAGAAGCGCTTGCCGCGCGCTCGCTCCGTTACCGCTCGTATCGCGAAGTTCTCGGCGCGGATTCGGATCTTTCGCAAATGCTCGCCGCCTGTCTCCACGACGGAAAAACATTCCATCGCGGCGAAGTCGAACATCTCACTCGCGAAGGAGAGGTTCGCCGCCTCGGCGTGACCATTTCTCCGATCTATCGCAACGCCCATGCGCTCGTCCGCGCCAGTGCCGGAGAGCCCGGCGCCAGCCGTGAAATGAAAATCGGAGGTGCCCTCTGCTTGATGAGCGACTTGACCGAGATCACCGCCCTTCAAAAACAGATTCGCTGGAAGGAGAATCTTGCGGCCCTGGGCGAAATGTCCGCCGGCATCGCCCATGAGTTCAAGAATGCGCTGGCGACGATTTCAGGCTACGCCCAGATGATCCGCAGCGAAGCAAAAGCTGGCGACATCCACGAGTCGGCCGATCGTATTCTTGATCAAACCCGCTCGCTCACTCACGTCGTCACCGAGTTCCTGCGCTTCGCCAAACCCCTCGAAATCTGCTACGAGAAGGTCCTTATGCAAACACTCGTCGAGCGCGTCGCCGCCGACCTGCATGAGTCATTTCCTCGGTGCACTGTCGCGTGCGAAGGCACATTCCTGGAGTTGCCGGGTGACGAAGCGCTCCTCCGGCAGGCGCTCGTGAACTTGACGCGCAATGCCGCAGAGTCGCTCCGCGAGAGCGACAAGTCCGCGCAGGTAATTATTTTTGGCTCGATGGAAGAACTCGGCGGCCGCAAGTGGCAGCGCATCTGCGTATCGGACAACGGGCCCGGAATCCCCGAGTACGACTTGGCTAAGATTTTCCTACCCTTTTACACCACCAAGTCCGAAGGCACGGGCTTGGGCCTCGCCATCGTTCAAAAAGTTGCTCTCCAGCACGGCGGCAGCATCGAGGCACGCAATCGCCAAGGCGGTGGGGCTGAATTCTACCTCTGGTTACCTTTGCGGCAGGAGCCCTTGCCCTCTCTATTCCCCTCCCAGGCCGCCAGCATCTAAACTAGGAGCAGGTAGACCAGAGTAGGCCACCCATGGCTCGCAGGGAGCGTTCCTATGCGTCGATTCTTTAGACTTTCGGCAGCCGTAGCACTCATGATTCTCCCAACCCTTGGCTGGTGCCAAGAGTATGGTGCTCAGGGAGGGCAATCGGTGCCTCCTTCCACGCCGACCGCTTCTGACGGCCAGACCAAGAGTTCTTCCGGCCAGGCTGCACCAGGTACGCAAACGCCCGCGCCAGAGCAAACATCCCTCGCGGCAGCCGCACGCAAAGCTCGCGAGCAGAAGAAATCCACAAAACCGATGAAGGTGTACACGAACGACAATATCCCCACGTCGGGCGGAATTTCTGCGGTAGGTATAGCCTCCAATGCCACGTCGAATGGTGACACCAAATCGACAGCGGCAGTTGCTTCCGGCAATGACGAAAAAGCATGGCGTGACAAATTTGCCAAGCTGCGCCAGAAGCTCGAAAGCGACCAGGAGGGTCTCAACGTGATGCAGCGTGAGCTTGGCGTCCTCGACGTCCAGTATTACAACGATCCCGTCAAAGCCATGCAACAACAACTAACCCGTGAAGACATCAACAAGAAGACCTCCGATATCGAGGCCAAGCAGAAGCAAGTCGCTGCCGACCAGCAAGCGATTGACGACGCAGAAGACGACCTCCGCAAGGCGGGCGGCGACCCAGGCTGGGCCCGCTAGAGACGCCCAATGGAGCCCGTACTACTCGTCGAGGACAAAGCCGAACTCCGGGCCATGCTTCGCAAGTTCCTCGAGCGTGAAGGCTACGCGGTGGAAGAAGCTCCCGACGGCAGCTCCGCCATCGACAAGCTTCGCAAACGCCGCTACCTGCTCGTCCTTTCCGATTTAAAACTTCCCGGTAATTCCGGCATTGATGTCTTGCGCGAGGCGCGCCGCGTCGATCCAACCCTCCCTTTCATTCTCGTCACCGCCTACGGCTCAGTCGAGGAAGCCGTCACCGCCATGAAGGAAGGCGCCTTCGACTTCATCCAGAAACCGGTCGACCTCGACCATTTAAAGCTGTTGCTGGAACGCGCGGCCAAGCAGCAGGAACTGCTTCGCGAAAATCTACTGCTTCGTGAGCAATACGCGGCGCGCTATGGTTTCCCCCGAATCGTCGGCGAACATCCTTCGATGAAGGAAGCCAGCCAGATGACCCAGCGGGTCGCCGCAACGGATTCGACGGTGTTGTTGCTCGGTGAAAGTGGTACCGGTAAAGAACTCTTTGCGCGCGCAGTCCATCATTTGAGCCCCCGGGCCGACCAACCCTTTGTGGCCTTGAACTGTGCCGCCATTCCCGAGGGACTTGTTGAAAACGAACTCTTTGGCCACGAACGCGGCGCCTATACTGGGGCGGGTGCGCGCAAGGTAGGAAAGCTCGAACTCGCTCATCGCGGCACAGTCTTTCTCGATGAAATCGGCGAATTGCCGCTGGCAATTCAGAGCAAGTTGTTGCGTGTGCTTGAGGAAAGGCGATTCGAACGCGTCGGCGGAACACAGGAAATCGAAGTGAACGTCCGCATCATCACCGCGACGAATAAAGACCTCCGTGCCTCTGTCGCCGACAAGTCGTTCCGCGAAGACCTCTACTTCCGCATCTCGGCCGTTCCCATCACGATTCCTCCGCTGCGAGATCGCGGCGACGACGTTCTTCTGCTGGCCGAGCATTTCCTCGATCGCTTCAAGCGCGAATTCCGCAAGCCATCGCTTTCCTTGACCGACGATGCCCGCTCGCGCCTCGGCATGTATTCCTGGCCCGGCAACGTCCGCGAGTTACAGAACGCGATCGAACGAGCGGCGATCCTCGGCAACGGCTCGGAAATCGACGCAGCCGCCTTGCAACTACCCGCCGCCACACCCCCCTCGGAAGATTTGCCCGAAGGAATGCTGGAAGAAGAATTTCTGTGGGAAGGTCCGCTAGAAGAAGTCTCCCAACGCGCCGTGACGCACGTCGAGCGCTTCAAAATCCAAAACGCGCTGCGCGAATCGAAGTGGAATAAGACCCGTGCCGCCGAAAAACTGGGCGTGTCTTACAAAACTCTGCTGAACAAGATCCGCACCCTGGGCCTCGAGAACTAAGCCGCTCCTGCAACGCCGCAATCTCACCCCAACAGTTCGGTAAACACCTCATTGGAAACCGTCAGCCGGTCAGGAGCAAGCCGCAGCCGCGTCCCATCCAATTCTACCAGCCCCTGTGATCGCAATCCCGAGATTCGCTCCCGAAGCGTCACAAGCTCGTCGCGCAAGGCAGGGTTGTAATCATGCTCGATCCGTTCAAGGTCGATTCCATCCATCTGCCGAAGTCCGAGAAAAAATTCCTCTTCGAGCGCCCGCCTCGCCGTGACCATTTCGATTTGCTCGCGTGTCGAATTTCCCTGCTCGATGCAGCTCACATAGCGCGCGGAATCGTGAATATTCGCCCAACGCGTCAGCCCATCGAACGAATGCGCACCCGCCCCAAATCCAACGTAAGGCGCGCGCCGCCAATATTTCAAATTGTGCGTCGACCAGCGCCCCGGAAGCCCCCAGTTCGAAATCTCGTAATGCTCGTACCCCTCCCTAGCGAGGCGCGCACAGGCGACCTCGTAAAATTCCGCAATCGCATCATCGCTAGGAATTGCGCCCGCGCTGTAGCGGCTGCCCCCCGCAAGCGACTCTTTGCCGAGCCTGCTCCCCTCGTCAACTTCAAGCATGTAAATCGAAACGTGCTCCGGCCGGATTCGCAGTAGTTCAGTAAGCGACTCCTCCCATGTCTCGCGCGTCTGGTGCGGTAATCCCGCAATCAAATCCATGCTGATATTGCGAAAGCCAGCATCCCGGAGAAGTTGAACTGCTTGGTGTATATCTACACGCCGGTGCATCCGCCCGGCCGACCGAAGCTCACGATCGTCAAAAGATTGCGCGCCTAAACTGATCCGGTTAAAACCGACGTCAAGCCACGCGGCAGCCTTCTCGGCGGTAACTGTCTCAGGATCGGCTTCCAGCGTAATCTCCGGCACAGAAGCCTGCAAGAAGCGCGGCCGCAGGCTCGCCAGAATCTGGGCTAATGCCGACGGGTCAAGAAGGCTGGGCGTGCCACCTCCAAAGTAGACGGTATCGACGGCGCCGCCGCTCAAATCACCTCTCTGCTTGGCGGACCACAACGCGATTTCGCGGCACACCGCTCCAGCGTAGGGCGCGTATCGATCGCGCGAAACGACACCCGTATGGAAATTGCAATAGGTGCACTTCGTCTGGCAGAAAGGCACCTGTATGTACACGCCAAGAATCATTCCCAGAAATTCTACTCTAGTCTTCGGCACCGAGTGCCGAAACGGCAGGTTCGACTCGCTAAGCTAGGTCAACTCGCAGGATCGGAGACTATTTTTACAAACAGCTCGCGGCGCCGCGGCCCGTCAAATTCCGCAAAGAAGATCATCTGCCAGCGCCCGAGCACGAGATGGCCACCTTCAATCCAGATTGTCTCGGACGTGCCAACGAGCGCCGTCTTGATGTGCGAATCGGAATTCCCCTCGGCGTGCCGGTAATCGCCCCCGTGGGGAACCATGCGATCGAATGCGACCTCCATATCTCGCGCGACGTCAGGGTCGTAACCTTCGTTGATCATCACGGCCGCAGTTGTGTGCGGAACATATAAATGGCAGACGCCCTGCGCGCACGCCGATTCTCGCACCAGTTTTTCAATCTCTTCGGTGACGTTCTTGAACTCGGTCCGCCGCGAGGTCCGCAGAGGAAACTTGAAGATGCGCCCACCGTGTCTTGTCGTCATAAGGTTGAACGTGCCCGCGCGTGTTGAGTAGAAGGGAGAATCGTTTTGACCTTGGCAAGCGGCGGGCTTCGGCCGACTACCTTCGCTTTTAAAGAGTCCGTACGGTGAGCCCGGCGTAGCTAATTCGCTCAGGCCAAGGCATCCGGCGAAGAAGCGCCATAAAAACCGTACCAGGGCTTGGCCGCCTTAAGCCGCGCGTTCACGTTCTTGATGTTCTTCACTCCCTGATCGGCCAGCCAGTCTTCCAGAGCCTTGAGTCCCTGTTTCGAGTACACGGGGATGCCATCCTTCCACGTCGCCCGCCCGCACAGCACACCCGAAAAACCCGCGCCCGTGTCCGACGCCAACTCGAGCGTCTCGAGAAACACATCGTTGCTGACACCGGCTGACAAATAAATGAACGGCTTCTTCGCCGCCGCGGCCGCACGCCGAAAATGTTCCTTCGCCTGATCGCGCGTGTACGCAAACTCGCCCTTGTTTACTTTGCCGCCCTGCACATAAGCCATATTCACCGGCACTTCCACCTTCAGCACATCCACGCCGTATTGCGGCTTCGAAAATTCCACCATGCCCTGTGTCACGATGTCAGGCTTTTTGCGCGCAAACCCAATGCCCTTCTCGTCCCCGCCCTCTTCGTAGCCCACCAATTCCAGGAAAAACGGCACGTCGACACCCGCGCACTCCGCGCCGATTCGCTCAACCCACGCGTGCTTGATCTCATTCAGGTTGGGTGGATCAAAAGGCGTGTAGTACAGCAGAATCTTGATGCAATCCGCGCCGGCAGCCACAAGCCGCCGAACGGACCAAATGTCCAGCAAATCAGGCAGCCGCCCGGGCCGCGTGTTGTCGTACCCGCTGTTTTCATACGCGAGCAGCAACCCTGCATTCTTCTCCCGAGCCAGCGCAGCGGGAAGACCATACTCCGGATCAAGCAGGATCGCGCTTGCATACGGCGTCAGGATGCGCGTGACCGCCGTCTTGAATTCCTCGAGCATCTTCGCGGTGACTTCCTTCTTGTCCACGCCCTTCTCTTTCGCGATCGCGTTCTTGAGCGAGCCGCGCTGGTCCATCGCCGCCGCCGCAATCACACCTCGCGAGTCGGACACAGCCTGCATTCCCTTCCGCTTACCAGGAGTCACCTTCATTGTGTGCTAGCCTCCCCAGGGGGTTAGAAATGTCGAATTCGCACCATCTTACTTCAAAACCAGCACGTGATGCTGCTGCGCGCAAAGCGAATTTTCCAGCGAGCCGGGCGCTGGGCTCACCCTTGTCAGCTCGTCGAGAAACTCAAACCCATATTCTGCCAGAAACGGCAGCGCGGAAAGACTGCGCTCCTGTAAACCCCGATTAGGATACAGCGAATCGAGCAGCAAGCGCTCGTGCCGATCCAACACGCCGGTCCGCACGTTCTTTGCGCGCGCGACCTTCCCTTTCAGCCTTTCAAACTGATACAGCATCTTGCGCTCCGACAATTGCAACCCTCCCACAAGTGTCGGGTCCAGCTTCTCCAGCGGACCTCGATACGCTTCCAGCAGTTGGCGAAGCGCTTTCTCATCCTTTTCGAAGCGCCGCGCCAGCGCGGCAGGAAGGGTTTTCGCTTCCATTTTCTTGCGCAGGTGCTGTCGTCCGCGAAAGAAATCCCGGATGTCGAGATCGTATTTGACGAGCAAATTGGCGATCGCAGCCTCTACCACGGTAAAGCTCGCCCGCGGCAGAATCGCTGGCATCCGTCCCAGAATCTGGTCGTAAACGACTCGTGCCTGCGCCATGTACGCAACCTCGGCCGGCCCGCCGATGTAAGCGGCGGTGGGAAGCAGCGTATCCTGCACAACGGGCCGCAACAAAGCGTTCGGCGTAAAATCCTCGGGCGTCTTTTCAATCAAGGAAAGAAGTTCTTCCGGTGAAAAAGAGGCCTTCCCCGCAGAGAATTTCCCACCACGGTTGCGAATGGGCTCACGACGCCCATCCACGTTGTAGAACAGTAGCGTCGCTTCGCGGGTGATCTTCACTTGCGCGTGAAAGTCGCGCTTCTCGAGTTCTTCCGACCGCTCCGTCAGCGCCTCGTGCAGCGATTTCGCTTTCTCGATCGCCTGCTTGAATACCGGCGCCGCTAGCCGGTGCAGCCGCGAATCCATCGGGTCGATGAAAATAATTCCACGTCCCATCAGCAGCCGCGCCAGCAATTTTCCGAACGCTGAACCATACGTCTCGCCCGCCGCGTAGCATTCGCGTAGTGCGCGAAGGACGTCATCGGCGAAAGCGCCTTCGAGCGTCCCAGAAGCCACTGCCACAAGGTCTTCGACGGCCCCGTCCAGCCTGACCTCTCCCACGCGCTTCCCTGCGTCCTGCTCCTTCAGCGGCAACTCGTACCGCGCGAGCCCCTTTCGCGTATTCCGGAAAGTATGGTTCACTTCCGCGAGGTCGTGGTCCTCCGTCGCAAGCCAAAAAATCGGGACCGCATCGATGCCACGCCGCGTCAACTGCTCCGCAGTGCCAATTGCCGACACCGCCTTGTACAGCGTGTAGGCCGGCCCCGAAAATAGCCCCACTTGCTGGCCGGTAACAATCGCAACCGCTCCGGCGGCAAGACGGTCGATGTTGCGCTCCGTCGAAGGATCCGCGCCAAACCCGCGGTTCTGCTCGCGCAGCACTTGCACAACGGCTTGCCGCACGAACGGATCGAGCCG
>Ga0182024_10008836_pt1 | contig 21061 bp, 18 predicted proteins | sample P32metaG_FD_120480 | JGI IMG/M metagenome (GOLD analysis project Ga0182024, IMG submission 120480) | Permafrost microbial communities from Stordalen Mire, Sweden - P3-2 metaG (Illumina Assembly) | ecosystem: Environmental > Terrestrial > Soil > Wetlands > Permafrost | place: Sweden: Stordalen...
ATCCCGTGGCTCGACGGAGCGCGTCTCGAATTCGATTACCGATAATTGCTCAGGCGTCAAGACGCAAAAATGTCAGTTCTTAAGGCCCCGCGGAAATCGGCGTTGAAGGATGGCCAATAGCCTGAAATCCAGAGGATACCGAGCGAGCGCAAGGACGGAATCTATGAGCCGAATGACCCTTTACAGCGGGCTACTCAAGAACCTGAGACAGGAGATCCGGCCCGGTCGTCGGGAGTACCTGACCAAAGAACAGGCGTACGAGCAACTCAAGTATCACACCGGACAGGATTTCGGTTACGATATTGAGGGCTGGAGGCAATGGATTCTGGACCACCCGAGATCAATTCGTTTCCGGGCCAGACAGTGAACGCGAAGCGCCTTCGGTAGAAGCTTACTCCAAATGGCCGCGGTAGGGACCGCCCCTTGCGGGCGGCCCTCGGGGCGGTCCTTCTCGGCAATGCCCTCCGCGCGAGTCTGGTCGAACGGGCCGCGGCGATCGAGCAGCGTATGGTCAAAAAACTCAGCCGACCGAGGATTGCCCGACCGGAGGCCGAACATGGGCGCGGTAATAGGCGTGGCGATCGGTCGGGGGCTTCGGTAGGATGGTGAGACGGGTGGCGCACGTCGCTTGGGCGCGCGAAATTCTTTGACAATCGATTAGGAGAGCGGCTCCGCCGCGCCGGTTGTGGGGCGCGGCGGAAGGGCCGCATGGCGGGTTCAGCGCTCCTATGCGGCGTTGCGGTAGTAGAACTTGAGCAACCCTCCGAGCCGTTCATTACACAGCAGCGGCCCGGCGCGTGGCGTGTCTCCGTCTTCACGGGGATGGACCGGGAAGAGAATGACGTTGTCTTTCCCCTGATGTGTGCGTTCCCCGTGATAATGTTCGACGAACTGGGCAACGGCACGCTGCAACGACGCTTCGCCGAAGAGAATCAGGTTGTCGAGGCACTCTTCCTTGATGGATCTTACAAACCGCTCCGCGAACGAATTCAGGTTGGGGCTGCGCGGCGGCAGGCGCAGGCACTCAACGCCCGCCGATTCGAGAATGCTTCCGAACGACGCCGCGAACTTGGCGTCGGGGTCGAGGACGAGGTACTTCATTCCTTCAGGCTAGACCGGGAGGCGGATCAATCTCTCTGTACAGAATTGCTCGGAGAACTCGCAGGAGGCGCCGCCTCCACCTTGGGTTTGACGATCCGGATCCAAGGAGGGCGGGATCTGTAGGGTGGCCGGCTCGGTCAACGATCCGGTATTTTCCGCGCAACTGACTCGGCCGAAAAAACTGGCAAAGATTATTTCGGATTTCTGCTTGACCAGGACTGAACATGCACCTAACATGCGCACCGCGTGGAGCGGATGCATGCGCCGGCAAGTTTAGCGATGCGATAGATGAACGCCAAGACGCCAAGAACGCCAAGGAATGGGAAGAGAAAGATGAACCGTGTCAGGACCAGGTACGCCAACAGAGATTAGCACGTCGTTTTCTCTTCTTGCGGTCCGATCTTGTCGTTCTTGGCGTCTTGGCGTTCATTTTGTCTTGGCCCAACGTTCACAGCTATCGGAATCAGCCGGCACGTCAAAGATTCCAGGTTGAAGCCGTTGAGAGAAGGTGATGAGATCGACGTTGATGACGAATTTCGACCGAAGATCCAAAGTTCCGTTTTTGAGCGAATAATCGCGGTGACAATCTGTCCAAACGGGTTAAAAACCGCACTGGCGGGGGTGAAAACGGAACTTCCAAACTTTGCCCGCGCCGGCGAGGGAAGTTCCAAGTTACAATGTGCTTATGCGTTGAAGAGTCGACCTGGTGATCGACCGTTTCGAAGTCTACCTCGTCAGCCTGGACCCGGCAGTCGGAAGGGAAAATGAGGCTGCGTTGCCAACTGGCGAGTCGGGTGATCGCGTGGTGCGCCGGCCTGATCGCGCTCGCGGCGGCGCTTTGCGGGCCGACGCCCGCGCTGGCACAGTCGACATCCGCACCGTCGGCACAGGGGACTGCCCAGGCCGCCCCGGTGCCGCCTTATACGCTCCTGAGCTATGACGAGGACTACTCATACCTTGCCGACCCGGCGCAACGAGCGGACTTTTGGGACCCGATCAAGTACGTCCCGCTCGGCGAGCCGGGCTGGTACGCCACCTTCGGCGGCGAGACGCGGCAGCGCTTCGAATCGTACACGCACTACCCGTTTGCGCCGGCGCTGGAGAATCGGCATGGGTACGACCTGCAAAGGTACATGGAGCTGGCCGACCTGCATTTTGGCCCGGACGTGCGGCTGTTCGCCGAGCTCAAGAGTGCGCTCGCCTTTGACAAGCAGGTGGTGTTCCCGGTGGACGAGGACCGGTTGGACCTCGACCAGGCGTTTTTCGACCTGCGCTTGCCGGTCGACCCCGACGACCGCGATTCGCTGACCATTCGCATCGGCCGGCAGGAACTGCAATACGGCAGCGGCCGGCTCATCGCCGTTCGCGAGGGGCCCAATGACCGGCAGAGCTTTGACGGAGGCCGGTTGATCCTGCGCGCCGGCGATTGGCGGGCGGAGGCGCTGCTGTTCCGGCTCGTCGACGACCGTCCGGGGACCTTCGATAACCAGGAAGTCACCGGCCAATTCCTGTACGGCGTCTACGCCAGCCGGCCGCTGACCGTGCCAGAAACGTGGCCGCTCGGCGGGGGGCCGCACGGCATCGATCTCTACGCGCTGGGGTTCCGCCACGAACAAGCACCGTTCGCCCAGGGCGTCGCGACGGAAGAGCGGTACTCGCTCGGCACGCGCCTGTATGGTGCGGCTCGCGGCTGGGACTACGACACCGAGGGTACTTACCAGTTCGGCCGGTTCGGCACCGGCGCGATTTCCGCGTATTTCGTCGGCGCTCGCTTCGGGTACACCTTCGCCGGCCTGCCACTGTCGCCCCGGGTCGGGCTCGGCGCCGACGTCGGCAGCGGCGACAGCGATCCCAGACGTGCCGGGTTGCAGACGTTTAACCCGATGTTTCCCGCCGCCAACTACTTCGACGAGGCGTCGCTGCTCACCGTCTCCAATGTATACGACCTGCACCCCAGCCTCGACCTGCACCCGTGCCCGCGGATGAACTTGACGTTCGACGCCGTCCTGCTGTGGCGTCAGTCGACCGGCGACGGCCTCTACGGCCCCAACGTGGCGCCGATACTGGGTCCGGGCGGCAGCAGCGGCGCGGGGGGCCGAGGCCGATGGGTCGGCGTTCAGCCGACGGTGCAATACGCCTGGCAGATCGACCGGCACCTGACGTTCACCGTCAGCTATTCGCACTTGTTCGAGGGTTCCTATGTCCGCCGCACGCCGCCACCCGGCACCGGCGGCAACGTCGATTTCCTGGCCGTCTGGCTGACGTACACGTTTTGATTGGGGTTGCAACGGGGATACTCCTCACATTTCGAGAACGCCGACGACGGCAGAGCAGGCGGCACACCTTCGCGATTCTTCAGCCGTCCAGCTGTCGCAGGTCGTAGCGGCCTCGGCGCGCTTCAGGTATAATCCGTTTATGAGGCGTCTTCTCCGGCGCGTCTTGAACTTCGCGGCGGCGATGTCGGCAGCATTGCTCGTGGCAACGTGCGTCCTTTGGATTCGTAGTTATCGTATGCGAGACTTCGTCAGTCGGTCGGATCGATATCGATCGATCGAGGCTCACTCCAATTCCGGAAGGGCATCAGTGGAGGTTTTTCGCTACAATACCTACGACGACCTGCCGACACGCTGGACGCATAAGTCTGGTCCCGCGTCTTGGCTGCAAATTCCTGAAAATGACGCAGTTCTCAACGGAGGCGTTGACCCTTGGTGGCAGACGGCTGGTTTCGACGTGAATCTTAATTCAGAGGCGGGTGTCTACGCGGTGTTTCTTCCGTATTGGGCCGTGGCCGTCGTATTTAGTCTTATTCCACTATCGGTTTCAGCAGCCTTGTTACGCCGATGGCTTCATCGAGAGCTATCATGAGAGCCGGAGCGATGCCCCAAACCCATACCGGAACAGTCCGGCGTGGATCAATTCCGTCAGCGTTTGCCGCACCCCATAGCAAAGCAACCATGCGATCACGTGTCTTCGCTGCAATGCTCCTGCTCGCTTTCCAACCCGCCCATGGCACTGAGATTTCCGCCGCGACGTCCGACGCCGACGGCATCCTCGTTCACGACGTCAAATCCCCATTCCAGCCCGGCACAACGCTGATTAGGGTATTGCTCCCTGACCGTCTCGACAAGACCACGCGTTACCCGGTGGTCTGCGTTCTCCCCGGCGAAGCGGGCACTGAGTCCCGCTACGAAAACGGCCGCCGCGCTCGCTTGAGCTCCAAAAGAAAGTTGTCGACCCCGAAGGTGCGATCCCAGTCCCCTCTCCCGGTACTCCGGGAGAGGGTTAGGGTGAGGGTCTATATGCTCCGGGGGAAAGAGAAGACCCTCACCCCTGCCCTCTCCCGGAGTACCGGGAGAGGGAGAAGATGCGCTGTCCAGCGCAACAAAGTGGCGGACGCCAGCGCCTTCGGAACCACCGCCGTTTCCCGGCATTTTCATCAGCCCACCCCAGCCGACTCTCCTCTTCGAGCCTGAACCTCAGAGCTGAAGGCCGGAGTACCGGGAGAGGGAGTGAGTCGTTCGAATTATGGTAACCGCCCCTCACCCCGGCTTGCGTCGCGGCGGGACCCGCCGCGGCGACTCCTGCGTCGCTGGCGGCGGCTTCGGCAACGCCGCTTCCACGGCGGCGGTGAGCCGCTCATCGATTGCATCCGCCGCATCATCGATCGCCGCGAACTTCCCGGCGGCGACATCGCGCGCCAGCGCCACCGCCGCGGCCGCCACCGCCTTCATGACCGGGACATCTTCCGGCGCCAGGTAATCCGACAGCGACGCCAGATCGACCAGCCATTTCCCGCCCACCCTCACCAGCCGGCCCTGGTGGTCCGGGGGCTTGGCCTCATCCAACTCCAGCACGACCTCATCGCCCTTGCTCTCCCGCAACTGGGCATGCCCCAAATCCGTACGCAGGTCGTCGTCCCGCGCCACGGCAATCCGCTCGACGGCTTCCTTCCCCTTATCCGAAGCGGCATAGTTCGCCCCAAACCGTCGAGACAAAGCGGCTTCCAGGTCGGCAAATGCCTTAAGTTGCGCCCCCTCCGCCCCCGCCCAATCCCGCGTCTTGGCATCGCCAATTGACGCGGCAGCCAGATCGTCGGTTTGCCCGTTTTCCAGCGCCTTGCGAAACACCGCCAGCGTCTTGGCCGGCGATGACAAGTCCGCGTCGGTCACTGCCGCACGCACCACCACCGGCGGCAGCCCCGCAAAACCGAGCAGTAGCGGCAAAGCCCAAGCCCATCTCGCGATTCTCGCCATATGAGGTCCGGCTCATCAGAAAGTTCGACGCCAGGATCAACTGAGAAACCCGGCAAAGCAAAGGATACCGGTATATTCGTCGGCTAGAAAATGATACTAATTGTTCTTTTGTCCCTATCGCACCCTCGTGTTCCGGCGTATCGTTCATGCGCCTGATTGACGATTGAGTCAAAGCCAGCGCCGCATTTGTCCCATACCACCGCTGTCTGTCTTCGTCGCCCCTCTCGCCTGACCCCGCCAATTCGCTGGCCGTTTTCGTTTATCTCACCCGGGCGCGACCCTGTTCCGGTGAGCGGAGATTTATCATGCTTGGAAAACTACGCGTCGCCAACCTGAGCCACACCGCCGACGCCCGCAACCTCGAGGCATTGTTCGCGCCGCACGGCACCGTCCGCAGTGCGGAAGTGATGTCCGACCCAACGGCTTGGTCACGAAACACAGGTGCCGGCCGGGTCGAGATGAGTAGCGGCGAGGAAGCCACGGCCGCCATCGCGGCCTTGAACGGCATGCTTTACTGTGGGAACACTCTGGAGGTGGGCTGGGCCGTACCCCAACACAACCCCGATCCTGCCAATGATGTCGGCGTTCGCGACGGGACCGGCGGAAGAGGCATGGCGGTCACGATCGAATCGGACGCCGAGGCAGCAAAACGGTTGGCCGGGAAGATTGGAACGCTGGCTATGCGGGCAGGAGACGCCGGCTCGAAGCCTGAGGCGACCAGGTGCGATGCGGTGCCGGACGCCGAAGCGCCACCTGGGCGGTCAATGCGGGCGATACCGGATATCAACCCCGTGATTCAAGCGGCGGCCGAGGTAGCCATTGCAGCCAATGACGCGGCCGTTGCAGCAACGTCCCTGGCGAGCAGGGCAGCGGACGCAGCGACCGCCGCAAGCGACGCAGCGGCACACGCCGGCAGCAGGCCGGCAGGTGAGGCGATGAGTACCGCTAACCGGGCTGCGGAACAGAATTCCTATGCCGCTAATAAAGCCGCGGATGCGGCCGCGAACATCGCCGATGAGGCTGGAGAGCATGCCCGGAAAGCTGAAGTCGCCGCATCGGACTTGCAATACGCCCGCGAATAATGCCGAATCTTCTTGCTTTGCCGGCTGAGTAACGTATGATGTGATGTCTGTGGAGCCTTTGAAGAACCGGCTCCCGGCAGAATATCAAGCTCATCGGAAGACTAACTAAAGGGTAACTCGGCCGAGCGCCGGGAGACCCGTTAACGAGTAAGCCGACGCAATTTGAACACCGCTGGTGTTCGGTTGCGTCGGCTTTTTTTGTTTCCTTGAACTCGCCGGTTTAATCCGGCTGAAGAAAGATGCAATCACGGGCATTCCTCAATCTCGCGACGCGTGTCGCGTTTGACGAAGCGCCTCGAAACCTCTCATTTCAGGAGATCTCATGAAGGTGATTTACGCTTTGGCACTGGCGGCAATGCTGGCAACGATTGGGTACACGACGGGTTGTGAAACCTCCCACACGGAGTCCGACACACCGAATCTCCTGGGCGGCCGTACGCATGAGGACACGACGACCACCCATAACCCGATCACCAACACGGACGACAAGACCCAAACCAAGACGCAGACGCCGTAGAGAGACGCGACGCTGGCCTTGTCGAGGCCACGCTATGTAAACGGTATCGCGCAAAAGAAAGGAACATGCCATGCTCTGGACTATCGTAATTATACTCGTGGTGTTGTGGCTGCTGGGGATGGTGAGCTCGTACACCGCCGGTGGGCTCATCCACATCCTGCTGGTGATCGCCCTGGTCGTCATTGTCATTCGTCTTCTCCAGGGACGCAGGCCCCTGGCATAACCCCAAACTGAGGAACTCATGAATCAACGAGAGAAATCGGATGAAGCGTTAGTCAAGGCGAAGGTCAGGGCGAAATACGAGGCTGCCGCGCCGACCTACCGGACGGTGCTCGTTGCCGCCTGTGTGGGCGTCGTGATTGGCCTGCTGGTGCGGCGATGAGGCGGTGATGGATCATGGCACGACTGACGAAAGTGACGACCGCCCTGAAACTGGGCCTGATGCCGACGGTCTTTGCCACTGTCGCGGCCTTGTACTTCGCCCAGGACGTGCTGATTCCGCTGGCGGTGGCAGTGCTGCTGGCGTTCCTGCTGGCACCTGTGGTGACCCGGCTGGAGCGCTTGCGCCTCGGCCGCGTCGGCGCCGTTTTGCTCGCCGTAGCCGTCGCGCTCGCCTCTGTGGGCACGATCGGCTGGCTTGTCGAACAACAGTTCGTGGATGTGGCGGGCAGGCTGCCGGACTATCGGGAGAACATACAGAATAAACTGCGACGGTTCCGGGGCGCAACCGATGGTAGCTTTTCCAAGGCGGCCACCGGTGTCGAAGACACGATCAAGAGCATGGCGGCGCCGTCGCCCGCAACCGCCCCGTCGCCCACGACGGCCCCGTCACCCGGGGCGTGGGTCGCGCCGCTGTCCCTGGTCAAGCCGGGCCGGCCGGCAGTACCGGAGGTTTCTCCGGAAAACCCATTGCCTGTCCGCGAATACTCGCAGCCGTCGTCACCGCTCCAACTGGTTGGACAGTCGGTGGCGCGGCTCACCGGCCCGCTGGCGATGACCGGGCTGATCATCGTCTTCGTAATCTTCATGCTCCTCAACCGCAAGGATTTGCGGGACCGGATGATCCGACTCGTCGGCCACGGCCGGCTCAACGTGACCACGCAGGCGCTGGACGACGCCGCGACACGCATCAGCCGGTATCTCCTGATGCAGACGGCCATCAACGGGATTTACGGCATCTGCGTCGGGGCCGGACTCTGGATCATCGGAGCGTTTTCTGCTGAAGGGCGCTTCCCCAACGTGTTGTTGTGGGCGCTGCTGGCGGCGGTGCTTCGGTTCGTCCCATACCTCGGACCGATCATCGGCGCCACGCTGCCGGTCGTGCTGTCCCTGGCGGCTTTCCACAGCGCCGGTATCTTCGTTGCGACGCTATCTATGTATGTCGGGCTCGAGTTGGTGACCGGCAACGCCCTGGAGCCCTGGCTCTACGGATCGAGGACGGGCCTTTCGGTCATGGCGATTCTCGTATCGGCGGTGTTCTGGACCTGGCTGTGGGGACCGATCGGGCTGCTGCTCTCCACGCCCTTGACGGTGTGTCTGGTCGTGCTCGGCAAGTACGTCCCGCATCTCGGGTTCCTGGACGTCGTCCTCGGCGACGAGCCCGTCCTGGAGCCATGGGCCCGTGTTTACCAGCGGCTTCTCTCGCTGGACCAGGAGGAGGCGGGCGAACTTCTCCACGATTGGCGGAAAGAGAAGGGGCTGGAGTATGTGTATGACGAGGTACTGATCCCCGCGCTGGCTACTGCCGAAACCGACAGCCAAACTGGCGACCTCGACTCCGAGCGCGAGTCATTCGTCCGCCAGGCGATGCGTGACCTGATCGAGGAGCTGGGTGACGCTCAGAAAAAGGAGAATGCCGAGGCAACGCTCGCGAAAGGACCCGGTGCTGACGCGAGCCTCGTTCAAGCGACATCGCCGGAGGAGCCGGCAGCGACGGTTCTCTGTCTCCCCGCACAAGACGGGGCCGACGAGATTGCCGGCTTGATGCTGGCGCAGCTCCTGGAGCTCAAAGGACTGCGTGCGACCGCCGCGTCACAGGCGTCGCTGGAATTGGTTGCACAGCAAGGGGCAACCGCCGTGTGCATTTCGGCACTGCCGCCGGCCGCGCTCGCCCACTCGCGCTATCTCTGCAAGCGGCTTTCCGCGCGATTTCCCGGATTGCCGGCCGTGGCAGGCCTGTGGACCAGCAAGGTCGACCCGAAGAAATCACAGGAGCGCCTGGGTTGTGGTGGCCCCGTAAAACTCGTGACCAGCCTTGCGGGCGCCATCGCCGAAATTCGACAGATGGTTCAGCCGGTTCCGCTTGAGCGCGCAGTCGCCGTGGCGTCTGATGACGCGACACGACTTGCGCCAGCACTGGCCGCGGGATGATGTTGAGTGTCTCCGCGAGTTTACAGTAGTCCGGACCAAGGCGTTTCCCGGGCATGGACGTGTCAGATAATGGGAAAGAGTATCACTTTGCGCCGTTGGCCTGCCTTGCTCGCATCACTGCCCTCCCCATTGAAACGGGGCGTCGCTGCGCGGACCTGGCGTCTGCTGAGCAGGGCGTTTTCCAAGTCCATCGACGACCGCGTGCCCAAGCTCGCCGCCGCGCTGGCGTATTACACGGTCTTTTCGCTTGCGCCGTTGCTGGTCATCGCGGTCGCGGTCGCGGGGCGTCTCTATGGCCCGCAGGCGGCCCGCGGCGAAGTCTCAGCCCAACTCAGCCGCCTGGTCGGCGTCACCGCGGCGCAGGCCATCGAAGCGACGATCCGGATGGCCGGGCGGCAGCACGGCGGGTGGATCGCCACATCCGTCAGCACCGTCGTCCTACTCTATGGCGCCAGCGTCGTGTTTTCTGACTTGCAGGAGTCGCTGGACATCATATGGAAGGTCGGGCTGCGCCCGGGCCGGGCAATCTGGCGTGCGCCCCGAAAGTGGCTGATCTCCGTCGTAGTAGCCCTGGGCATGGGGGCGCTGCTCCTGCTGTCGCTGCCTGCCACCTCTTTCCTGGCAAGCGTCGATCAGCGTCCTTCGGACGGGCCCTGGCTGGGGCGGTCCATGGTGGCCTGGTCGCTCTCGTTCGGATTCACATCCCTGTTGTTCGCGGTCGTCTTCAAGTTCCTGCCCGACATGAAGGTCCCCTGGAAGAGCGCGTGGTTCGGGGCCGTGGTGACCGCGGTGCTTTTCGCGTTGGGAAAATTCCTTTTGACTCTCTACCTTAAATTGGGGACGACGACGTCGGCATACGGCGCTGCCGGGTCGCTGGCCGCCATGCTGTTGTGGTTCTATTATTCCGCCCAGATCCTCTACTTCGGCGCCGAGGTCAGCCAGGTCGACGCGGCGGAAGGCGTGGGGAAGCCCTCGTCGACGACGACGGATCTCTGACGCTCGCCGGACGTGGCGGCCTGTCATGCCTGGGGCGGTTTCTCCCGCAGGTTCCGGCGGAAGCCGGCAACGGCCGATGCGGGATCCTCTTGCGGGTAATTGCCCATGGCCGTTGCCAACTCATGCAGGGGGAACCCGGGCAATGCAATGCTCGTCTGCAGCTCTTGATAGGCGCCGGCATGCAAGGCAAGCACGATCAGCCGGGCGTCGCGCCAGCGCCAGATTTCCGGCACGCCCAGTCGCGCGTAGATGCTCGCCTTTTCCACGTCCGGCGAGCTGAGGTCGATCTCAATTGCCAAGTCGGGCGGCGGATCGACCTCCAAGTCGATCTCCCGTCCGCGCACTTGGGCATAGTTCTGGATGTAGTATGATTCGTCGGGCTCGAGGCCACCCTCGATGGCCTGGCGCCGCCAGGTCATGCTGCCAACCGGCTTATAGGGGATGCCCCGTTCCTCGGCGTAAGCTTCGATGAAGCGGCCCGCGATCCAGTTCAGCGCCTGGTGGGCTTCGGAAAGCATCTCCATCTCCAGAGTGCCGCGGTCGTAGGTCATCCGGGGAAGGCCGTCGCCGACTGCGTCGAGCAACTGCTCATAGAGGCGCCAGGAGATGCCGCGCAAGGTTAGACGATGCACCACGACCTCCCTCACGCAGCCAGGCCGGGCCGAGCTTGGTTCCGCGATCGGACCTGGTAAGGTCTGCGTCATGAGTGCCGATTATACACGCCTGACATTCAGCATTCACCCGTGAGCCGACAGATTTTCGCATCGTCCCTTAGCTTAGACTTAGGCCGGTGGCGATTCTGGGGTCGTGCCCGGCTGCTGTTCGCGAGGATTCGAGCTGTGTCCTGTGTACCTGAGCTACCAGGGCCAAGGTACATGCAGAAAGCGTGATAGCCGCAAAAACGCACAAAGGGTTGGAGATGGAGCAGCTTGTGGCGCCGGGAGGGGGGACTCGAGGCAGGAACGCGGCCTCATGACGGTAAGGAGTGTCCTCTGACAGGCGACGGCCTTGTTCGTCGCGGCAGTTAATTCACTGACTTTGGCGGTGTATCATTGCCGACATGAATGACGTTACACGGATTTTCGATCAGATCGGGCATGGCGATCCGCACGCCGCGCAGCAGCTATTGCCCTTGGTCTACGAGGAACTTCGTAAACTCGCCGCGCAAAAGCTGGCTCGGGAAAAGCCTGGTCAGACGCTCCAACCCACCGCGTTGGTTCACGAAGCCTATCTGCGACTCGTCGGATCGACGCCGGATAAGCAATGGGAACAGCGCGGCCACTTCTTCGCTGCCGCCGCCGAGGCGATGCGGCGGATTCTCGTCGAGTCAGCCCGCCGCAAGCAAAGTCGCAAGCACGGTGGTGGCAGGCCGCGCGACGAGTCGAACCTGGACGACTTGGCTGGATCGGACAAGGGGGACCCGCTCGAACTGCTGGCGGTTCACGAGGTACTGGATCAACTGGCTGAAAAATCGCCGCGTAAGGCCGAATTGGTCAAATTGCGGTATTTTCTTGGTTGTACGATGGCCGAAGCGGCTCAGCTCCTGGGTGTTTCTCAAGCGACGGCCGAAGAGGACTGGACCTATGCCAAGGCCTGGTTGCGCCGGCAGTGGCAGCGGGGCGGGGAAAAAAACTCCCCCGACTGAAGAATATCGCCGGGGGTTTACCCTCCGTTCTCGCATTGGAGGATGAACCGTCATCCGAATCAAATCAAAAGGAGAACGCCATGTCGGAAAGCGGAATTTTCAAGGCGGCTGTCAAGCTACCGCCGGAACAGCGTGCTGGCTACCTTGACCAAGCCTGCGCCTCGAATGCGGCGCTTCGCCGCGAAATCGACTCGCTATTGCGAGTTCATGACGTTTCGGGAAGCTTTCTTCAGGATCAATCTTACCGTCGCCAATTAACGGCGGACTACGAACCGATCACGGAACGTCCCGGCGCGACCATCGGCCCGTACAAACTCATGGAACAAATCGGCGAGGGTGGGTTCGGCCTGGTCTTCGTCGCCGAGCAACAGCATCCCATGCGCCGAAAGGTCGCCCTCAAGATCATCAAGCCGGGGATGGGCTCCCGTGACGTCATCGCTCGGTTCGAAGCCGAACGCCAAGCTCTGGCGCTTATGGACCATCCCAATATCGCCAGGGTCCTTGATGCCGGTACGACGGGGAGCGGTCGGCCGTATTTCGTGATGGAGCTGGTCAAGGGCATCCCGATCGTCGATTACTGCGACCAGCAGCAGCTCACGGCCCGCGAGCGGCTGTGCTTGTTCCTGTCCGTATGCCAAGCGGTGCAGCACGCTCACAGCAAGGGCGTAATACATCGCGACCTCAAGCCCTCCAATATCCTGGTGGCCGCGCATGATAGCGTACCCGTTGTCAAAGTGATCGACTTCGGCATTGCCAAGGCCGTCGGTCAGCGATTAACTGACCTGACGATCTACACGCGTTTCGCTCAGATGATCGGTACTCCCCTGTACATGAGCCCGGAGCAGGCGGAATTCAGCGCCCTGGACGTCGACATCCGCAGCGACGTCTACAGCCTGGGTGTGCTCCTGTACGAGTTGTTGACGGGGACAACGCCATTTGATCGCGAGCGCTTCTCAAAGGCGGCCTACGACGAAATCCGTCGCATTATTAAGGAAGAGGAGCCCCCGAAGCCGAGCACGCGCTTCAGCACGATGGGCGAATCTATGTCGAAGGTTTCCAGCCAGCGCAAAATCGAGCCGGCGAAATTGTCGGCACTGATAAAAGGGGACCTCGACTGGATCGTCATGAAAGCGCTGGAGAAGGATCGCAGTCGGCGCTATGACACGGCCAGTGCATTTGCCGCAGATGTACGCCGATTTCTGGCCGAGGAACCGATCGAAGCCCGGCCGCCGTCGGCGTGGTACCGTTTCGGCAAAATGGCTCGGCGCAACAAGGCGGCGCTGACGACGGCGGTGTTGGTCTCAGCAACCCTCGTTCTGGGTACGGTGGTGAGCTCTTGGCAGGCGGTGCGGGCGACTGGAGCAGAAACTGCCGCGCGGATCGCCGAGGTTGACGCCAAGAGTCAGCGCGACCGAGCAAAGGAAGCGGCAGAAAAGGCCCGGGCCGCAGAGCATGAGGCCAAGAACGAGCGCGACCAGACGACGCAGGCCCTGTTGGCGATGTTGAAGTTGGGGGTATATTTCCAGCACGGCGGCAACGACGAACAGGCGCTGGCGGTTTACTTGAAGGCGCTGGAATTCTCCAAGCGTGCCGGTAAGTGGGCTCATCCTGAGATCCCCGCCATGACGTTCGTCGGCATCTTCGAGTTCAAGAGACAAGGGAAGTACGGCGAGGCCGAGCGCCTGCTCGAAGAGATGGTAGCGCTATACGAAGAGTGGCACCAGCCGGCGATGGCGGTCCCATATCGCCAGGATTTGGAGGCCGTGCGAAAGCTCGTGAAGTCGGGGTCGGCTGGCATGGTCGAGGTCGAGGGTTTTCCGAAGGGGACATTCGTCGCAACGGTCGGGATTGATCACTGGATGATCTTTTTCGACGCCAAGGAGAGCTTCACTATCAGTCTTAACAATAACAAGGTCGTTGAGGGGACGTACAAGGTGGTTAAGGACGAAATCGAGTTAACTGATGAAAGGGGGCCTGGCGCGGAGGAAGGCAGTCGCAAGACGGGAACGTTCAAGTGGAAGCTGGGGCAGAAGACGCTGACTTTTACCAGGATTAGAGATGAAGCTGACTCGCGCGCGGCCGTCCTGACCAGTGGTTCCTGGGCAAAGAAGGAATAGCACCAACCAGTCGTCGCCGCACGAGACCGCACCTTGCCTTATTGGCTTGCAGCGAATGCAGAAAGCTCAAATCGTGCCCACAATCGCAAGAGCTTCCAGGTACGTGATCGTCGACAGCGTCGTCCCACGACTTCGGCACTGTGAATCACTGACCCACTAGCGACCCAAATTGTGACCGCGAGACTCGGGTTCCCCAACTACAGTGCCTCCGCTTCAAGCCGCGCTTAATGTTATCGAAAGACCAGCGTCACCAAAATGAGGTAGATCAGCCACCCAAGGAAGTCGACCATCCCCAGGACGAATCCGGCAAGCGCCATGCCTTTGCCTGTATCGTTGCCGGTGCGCTGCATGCCTTTAAGGGCATTGATGGCAAAGACCATGGCCAGAACACCTGTGACCAAACCGAACAGCGGGACTCCGCAAATTGCCGTGACCAGCGCCGCGACGGCCCAGCGCTTATAGTCCGGTGCCGGATCAGTTTGGGCAGGCGGGTGGAGCAGAGGCGCAGGCAATGGGGCTTGAGGGGTCAAATTTGCGATCCGGCGCGACGGTTTCACGGGGGCCGGTGGGGGCGGCGGTGCGGGTGCAATACCTGGCAGGGGATCGAGCTCCACCGGGGTGGCTGCCGCGGGGCCGCTAACCGCCTGGGCGGGTTCGGTCGCTGGACGAGGGGCGATTCCCAGCACGCCCGCCGCCGGCGTGGGGAAAAGGTCCTCATACTCGCCCGCGGATGACCAGTTGACGCGGTCAGCCGACACTTCATGTACGCGGCTGACCGCGCCCCGGCGTGCCAGCTTTTGCAGAGTCTCTCTATCGAACGGGCCGGTAACGCGGCCGCGCGTCCTCACGAAATAAGTGGCCATTCGCCGGCTCCTGTGGACGATTGTCAGGGCGTCGTCCGTTTGCATAGAAACACGAGCGACCCCTCGGGGACGCCTTCCATGGCCTTGGCATCCAATTGCAGTTTGCCGCCGGTGACGCTGCCGACGCGGATCAGGGTGCGGACAGGTGTACTGGGGGGTGAGAGGGCCAGCACGTCGGCCTCTCCGCGGGGCGGAGCGGCGGTAATGGCCCGCCACGCGCCCGACTCGCGGACGACGACGGCGGTGGCGGAAATCGACAGGTCCACCGCCCGCAGGTTGCCACGACGGGCGGCCACGATAGCGGTGTCGGCTCGCGCCAGCCGCTCCGACAGGTCCCGCCCAATCTGGCTGCAGCGCAGGCGAATGGCGTCGGCGTCGGTGTCCCCCGGCTTCATCCAAGCCACGGCGGCCAGCGGCTTGTCGCCCGCTTGGACGTCGATCGGGTCGGTCAGATCAGTCAACGCGCCACTCAGATAGGACTGCCCTGCACCCGATGCCGTCGACATCAGGACCTCGTGCGTGAGCAGCAGGCGGAGGATCGGATCAGTCTTGGGATCGTCAATGAGCGACCGGGCGACCCGCAGCCCCAGCAGGTCCCAGGGCGTGCCGCGGGCGTCCAACTGCTGTTGCACGGCGGCGGCCAGCGCCTTCTGCGGGCTCGGCCCCGGCTTGGGGTCGGTGAGTTGGGAGATCGCTACCAGGCTGGCCTGGGTCTGCATGTCGTAGGAGACGACGCTGTCGAAAGCGAGCTTGCCCGGCACCCCCTCGCGCAGCTTGCCGTCACCGACAAGGTAATACAGGGTGCCGTCCTTCAGGTGAAGGGCATTCAGTTGCATAAAATCCCGCCCCATGAGCCGGGAAATGGCCCGAGGCACCGAGGCGTCGCCATCGAGGGTCAGCAGGGCCGCCGCCAGGCCCTCGCGGTAGGCCGAGGCGGCATCCTTGAGCGCGGAGTCGGGCCAGGTCTTAAGGTAATCGTCCACGACAGCGAGCTTCTCCTTGGCGGCCGACGCGTCATCGGCGCCAAGAGCGGCCGAGTCGTGGCCGGTGCGCAAGTGCTCCGCGGTTGTGGACCAGGCCTTCACCGAGGCCCACAGCGTGGCATCCGCCGCCGCCTTACGAAAATCGGCGGCCTGCGGCGCCGAGGGGAAATCGGTCGCGAACTGATTCAGCGCCGCGGCCAGCTCGTCGGGCGTCTGGCAGGCGCCCAGGTGCGCCAGCGCCAGGCCCTGCCTCTGGCGAAGGGCCGCCTCGCGCTGGCCGGCAGTGCGAACCTCGGCGGCCGCGGCAAGCCCGCGATCGATTTCGTCCAACCGGGCGACGACCCCCGGGCTCACGTCCGGCGCGGCCCGCAAGTGGGCCACCTCCAGCCGCCACTCCTCCGCCTGCGCGCCCGTGCGGTCGAGCTGGACGGAGGCTCGCAGAGCGTCCACTCGACGCTCAAACGCCGCGTCCACCTTCCCCTGCCATTGGCGGCGGACGCCGCTGACCTGGTCTGCGGAAGATGCAAACAGCACTTGCTCGTCGTCACAGCGCACCAGGTTCCGCAGGGTGTCCAGCGAGTCTTTGGCGGCCCCCAACTCGGCGTCGGCTTGTGCCAGTTCTTCCTTTGCCGGTGGAAGCGGGTTGGCGGGGGCGGAGATTGAACCACCGGCGCCGGCAATCCCGACAGGGCCGGTCGTCGGCAGGGTAGTCGGGTCCAGTCCGAGCAAAGCACCGGCCTGGCGGGCGTGTCCGACGGCGGCATTCACGTGCCCGTGGAAGCTGTCGCGCGAGGCGGTGACCTTGGCCAAGGTCTGCTCCACGGTGGCCTGGACTGCACGCATGTCGGCGCGCAGCGCCAGCTTCGGCGCATCGCTCGACAGCTTGCTCCAGAGGCGTTCGGCTTCCTGGGGATCGCGCTCGTCGAGCTTTGCCTGGATGCCTTGGCGCCACCGATCGGCCTCCATGCCCTCGGAATAGTCGCGGGCCAGTCGGTTGATGCCAATTCCGCCAAGCAGCAGAACAACGACGACGGCGGCGGCAATAGAAACCCTCTTGACGCGGATGGCCCGCTTGCGAGCGGCCATGACGGCATGGACACCCTCTTCCAAAGCCTGCGGCACCGGTTCGCCGAAGGCGCCGGCCTCCTGATGCAGGCGCAGCAGGGTCTCGTTTGGCGCCCTGCGGCGCACGGCATCGCTTAGAGCGCTGCAGGCGGCTTCGAATTGCTCGGCAGAGACGCGGCGCTGCTGCTCCCGGGCGACCCACTGCCGCACCGGCTCGACCCGCTGCAAAAGCTGTATGTCCTCGGGCAGCAGCCCGACTCCATCCAGCCCGCTGTCAGCCGCGATCCGTTGCCACCGCTCGAGCAAGGAGCGTGCTTCGTCGAAGGCCATGGCGCCGTGGGCGGCCTCCAGCTCAGGCAACAGGGCGCGCAGCGATTCGACGCCATTGCGGCGGGCGAGGGCGCCGGTCGCATTGCGCAGCGTTGCTTTGACGTCATTGGGCACCCCGCCCTCCCAGGTGCCCGCCGCAACCTCGTCGGCCAGCCGAGCCAACTGATCGATATCGGCGCTGCGGTAGGCGGCGGCGGCCTCACGGCGAATCTCGCGCAAACGCGCCGCCCCGAAGGTCTTGAGGTCTTCTTCCCAGAGCACCGTTGCCGGGTCCATTGCCGCCAACTGCTGAATCACCGCCAACCGTTCGCGAATCGGGGCTCGCCCCAGGGCCAGGACGCGGTGGCGTTCCAGAAGGGGCGCCAGCGGCTGCTCGGCGGCGTATGCCTCGTTCAGCTCCTGCGCCGCCTCGAGCAGCAGCCGAGGCGGCGACTTCATCGAATAGCTGGCGCAAACCTGCGTCCACTTGGCCCATTCGGGCAGGTCCAGAGCGGCAACGGCGTCGAGCAGCACCGGCTGGAGATCGGCCAGGTGGATGGCCTCGGTGCGCATGCCGCGGCGAATGAAGTCGACGCAGCGCCGCAGGCGGTCATTGGCCTCCTTGCATGCCGTCGCGTACGCCGCCGCCAAGTCCGTCATCGCCTGGTCCTGCCTTGGGTCGGTGGACCCGATAAAGGCGCGGATGGCTTCGGTCATGTCAGCGTAGTCAATCATGTCTTGGGCCTCGCGAGAATGCGCCGCCTGCTACGGAAAGATCGCGCTGGCGTCACAGAAAGCTCGTTCATTGCTGCGATGGAAAGCGATTGGGGCGGCCGGCGGCGGGCGTCGTCGTGCCGCCCGCGCCGCCCCGGCCCGGTTGCGGGGGCGGCTGCGGGGCGGAGCCAGAGGCTGCCGCCGCGCCGCTGGCCGGGGCATCGTCCGCGTCTTTGACCACGTGCAGCCGGTACAGGACCTGGCCATTGCCTGCCGCGGCGACTTCTACGTCGAAAGGGCCCACCGCTTCGTACATCGCCTGGCGTTGCTGCCATTGCTTGCCGATCGCCTGTTGATGTTCGATTGCTGGCGGAATGGAGTTCAGTTCGGTGTGCGTGTGGCGGATGTTGTCCAGGTTGCCGGGATTGGCGTTAGGGCCCGCCTGAGTCTTGCGCAGACCTTCAAGCTGCTCATTAAGCTCGCGTTGCCTCTGCTGCAAGCCGTCGATGGCAACTGAGGCTGCGGCGCTGCGGTCCTGGGCATTGGAGCGCTGCTGCGCCCAGGAAGTGATCGCCGCACCGCTCTGCGAGTCGAGGTCCAGCGTGAAGCTGACCAACGGGTCTTTGGAATTGCGGAGCAGGAGGTGCGGCTGCTTCACGGGCGGCGCTTCGGCCCCGGCCGGCGCGGCCCAGCCTTCGGGCATGGCGCCAGCCGGCTTGAGCACTACGAACCGAGCGGGCATTCCCAATAACAGGGGCTCCGGCTTGAGAGACGAGAGGGCCACCGTTTGCTCCTGGGCGGCAGCAAACTCGACTCTACCCACTTCCTGGCGGCCGGCATAGAGCCGAAGCCTGGCGCAGTGGATCCAGTCAAGAATGAGTTCATCCTGCTTGAAATTGGACAAAGGTTCCTTCCATGCCCAGGTGAGCCGCCCGTCCGCGATGGCCACCTCGGCATACGGATGCGACACGTTGCCGGCAAACGTCGGCCCCCTGCGGCCGATGCGCAGGAGTGGGCCCACGGGTTTGTCTACTGCAATGTCGTCCAATTGGAACGGCGCTTCCAATTCGATGCGGTCCGGGACCTTCCCCACGTCGAATGTAAGCAGGTCCACCGGCGCGGCAGCCGTGCCCGCCGCCGGCCGCTCGGGCAGTTCCGCCACGACGACCTGCTTCTCGTGCGTTTGTGCTTTGACGCCTTGGACCGCCTGGTCGCGAACGTTGCGGCCCGCGCCCGTCGGCGTCTGGGCCGGGGGGGCGGCAGGGGGGGCAGGCGGGTCGGCCCACGCCCCGAATGTGAGCGAAACCAGAATTCCCAGGCCCGCGATGATCTCAGACCTTCGAAAGCCACTGTTGTTGTCCCGGCCGCTTCGACCGATCTGTTGGTTCATCACTCCCTCGGTGTTGTTTCGCCACCTCGCCTGCCCTGGGTTGCCGTTGGCAGCGCTGGTCTGTCAGGCAGCAGCAACCCCTCGTCGGGCACGGCGTCCGGACGTTCGACGGGCGCCGGCGCGGCGCTTGGGGCGGTCGATTGCCTGGTTGGGCCCTGTTTTTGCGCGTCAACAAGCTGCTGCCGGAGAGCGGCTACGGTGCGTTGCAGCGTTTGAATTTCCGCCTTGTGGCGCTCGTTGAGCTTCTGCGCTTCCACAAGCTCGGCCTTGAGGCCCTTAATCTGCTGGCTCAGCCCCTCGTTGGTTGCGGTCAGCTCGGCGCTGCTCGAACTGGCGCGTTGTACCTGGTAGGCGGCATATCCGCCCAACGCGACGAGCGGCCAGGCCAGCGCGATCGCCCAGAATAACGGTCGGCCGCGACGGGCGGTGCGATCGGGCGTTGGATGGGGCAGCGGGCGCGGGAACAGCGGGCCGAGCCGGCTCTTCTGATCGGGACTCACCTCAGCGGCCACGGCGGACGCATGAGCCAGACGGCGGCGCGGCACCAATTCGGCGGCTGCGGCGCCGCCCTCCGTGTCGGCGCAGTCGTGAGCTTGTCGAACGGCGACGGCATGGGCCAGTTCTCGCTTTGGGGCACCGGCGCTATCCGTGGGGGCTCCCGCTCCACCGAATAACAGCCGGCCTCCAGCCGGGTAGGGGACGGGCTCTGCCGCCGCGGTAACGACGGAGGATGTCGAGGCAACCGAGGCCGCGATACCGGTTCGCGCGGCGCGGACCAGCGGACCATCCGGTGCGGTGCCCGGCGATCGGGTCAAGTCGATCACGAGCCCGGCGTTCACAAAACGCCGGGCGTCGGACGGGCGTTCGTTGCCCGCCAGACAACAACGCCAGACGCATTTCAGACCCGCGGGCAGATCGGTGAAATAGGTGCTGAAGGTCACCTGCCAGCGCAGCGGCGCAGGCAACAGGCCGATGGCCTCGTCGATCAGGGGCAGCAGGTCCATCCCGGGAGCGAAAAGGAGATAAGCGGGTTTTTCATCGTTGGCGACGAAGGCGCCAGCCAGCACGCCCGCCCAGCCGGCGTCGCCGGTCAGCGCGCGCCACGCGGCGCACGGTCCCGGGGGCGCGAAGCCCCGGGGAACCGCCCGGCCGACGGGGATCATGCGCGGTTCGCCGCTCCACTGCGATTCCATCGCCCCTGGCTGGCGCATGACCCATGCCGGGCCGGCAGGACCCTGCTCCTGCGGGCCCACCACGATATGGTGGGCGAATTTGTTGCTGCGGCGCGAGTAGTCCAGCCCGGCGAACGCTACACGCGACAAGACATCCACCGGATTACCGCCCACCGTCAGTTGCCAGTGGGCGAAGTTGACAGGGTTGAGGTTGGCCTGCGCCCCGCCGGCGGGGAATGCCGGCCGGTATCCGCTCAGGCTTTCCAGCCGCTCGGCCATTGTCGAGGTCATGCCCGCCGTCATGGCCACGGCGCAGAATCCCTTCGCGCCTGGCTTGAGGCCTTTGGGGACCGAGGTGTAGAGCAGTTCGTGACTCATGATCGCTTCCCAAGTCGCCCGAGTCGGGGCACTAGGCCCTGTCTGAAAACTCATCGGGCTGCGGCGGGCCGGAAATGCCCCGCCTGCTTCGTTCTCGCTCCTCAAC
>Ga0182024_10008837_pt1 | contig 21060 bp, 20 predicted proteins | sample P32metaG_FD_120480 | JGI IMG/M metagenome (GOLD analysis project Ga0182024, IMG submission 120480) | Permafrost microbial communities from Stordalen Mire, Sweden - P3-2 metaG (Illumina Assembly) | ecosystem: Environmental > Terrestrial > Soil > Wetlands > Permafrost | place: Sweden: Stordalen...
CCGCCGTCGGAGGTGGCCGCCATGCCGACCACCGGCTTGTTGAGCACCATGCCGCCGGTCGAGCCGTAGTAGGCCGCGCCGCCGAAGCTGAAGATGCCGCCGTCGGAGGCCACCAGCCAGTAAGCCGGCGTGCTGGGGCTCGCCGCGGCGGCCGGGGGAGCCGATGCGGTAGCCGCGACGGCGATCAGGGCCAGCAACGGCAGTGCCGTCACGAGCAGCGCGAGGACGAGGCGGCGGATCAAGATCGGAGGAATTCCGCCACGCGAAAAGCCAGGTCGAGCGACTGCCGGGCGTTGAGCCTCGGGTCGCACGTTGTCGTGTAGCGGGCATCGAGATCCCCTTCGAAGATCTCTTCGGCGCCGCCGAGGCACTCGGTCACGTCGTCGCCGGTCAGTTCCACATGGACCCCGCCCGGCCAGGTCCCCTCGTCACGGTGGACGTCGAAGAAGGAGCGCAGCTCGGAGAGGATGTCGTCGAAGCGCCTGGTCTTGCGGCCGCCCTCGCTGGTGAAGGTGTTCCCGTGCATGGGATCGCAGGCCCACACGACGACGTGGCCCTCGGCCTCGACCGCCCGCACCATCGCCGGGAGGAGCTCGTTGATGCGCTCCGATCCCAGGCGGGTGATGAGCGTGAGGCGGCCGGGCAGGCGGTCCGGGTTCAGCCGCTCGCACAGCGCCACGACCTCTTCGGGGCTGCAGGTGGGCCCGACCTTCGCGCCGACCGGGTTGTTGATGCCGCCCAGGAACTCCAGATGGGCCCCGTCGAGCTGGCGGGTGCGGTCACCGACCCAGACCATGTGGGCCGAGCAGTCGTACCAATCACCGGTGAGGGAGTCCACGCGGGTGAGGCATTCCTCGTAGGGAAGGATCAGCGCTTCGTGGCTCGTGAAGAAGTCGACCTGGTGCAGCCCTTCCTTGGCCCCGAGATCGATGCCGCAGGCGGACATGAAGCGCAGGGCGCGGTCGATCTCCGACGCGATGCGCTCGTAGCGCTGCCCCTCGCTGGACGACGCCACGAACTGCTGGTTCCACAGGTGTACCTGGGAGAGGTCGGCGAACCCACCCTTCGTGAACGCGCGCAGCAGGTTGAGTGTCGAGGCCGCCTGCTGGTATGCGGCCACCAGGCGCCCGGGGTCGGGCGTGCGCGCCTCCAGCTCGAAGGCCTCGTCGTTCACCATGTGGCCTCGGAACGACGGCAGCTCCACGTCACCGATCCGCTCCGTGCCGGCCGAGCGCGGCTTGGCGAATTGGCCTGCGATGCGCCCGACCTTCACCACCGGCACACCAGCCGCGTAGGTGAGCGCCACCGCCATCTGCAGAATGATCTTGAGCTTGTCCCGGATCGAATCCGCGTTGAAGTCGGCAAACGACTCCGCGCAGTCTCCCGCCTGCAGGAGAAATGCCTCGCCATTGGCCACCTGGGCCAGTTCCGCCGTCAGGTGGCGCGCCTCGCCGGCGAAGACCAGCGGTGGCACCGTGGCCAGCCGCGCCTCCGCCTGCTTGAGCGCGTCGGCGTCGGGCCACTCCGGCTGCTGCGCGGCGGGGAACTTGCGCCAGGACGCGGGGCTCCACGAGGAGGTCGCAGCGGGGCTCGTCACCGTTACAGGTTAACGCCGTAGGATCGCCCCCCATGGCCGCCTTCCGCTTCGCCCTTCAGGCCTCGAACGCCGCATCCCCCCCTGCGTGGCGTGACCTGGCGCGGAAGGCCGAGGACCTGGGGTACTCGACCCTCTACGTGCCGGACCATCTCGACGACCAGTGGGCCCCCATGATCGCCGTCACCGTGGCGGCGGAGGCCACGACGACGCTGCGGGTGGGCACGCTGGTGCTCGACAACGACTTCCGTCATCCGGTCCTCGTGGCCAAGGAGGCGGCGACCCTCGACATCGTCACCGGCGGCCGCTTCGAGTTCGGGCTGGGCGCCGGCTGGATGACCACCGACTACGAGCAGTCGGGGATCCCGATGGACAAGCCGTCGGTGCGCGTGGCCCGCCTGGCCGAGAGTCTGGCCATCATGCGCGCCATGTGGCGCAACGGGAGCGCCACCTTCGCCGGCGAGCACTACCAGGTGACGGAGGTCGCCGGGACCCCCGTGCCGGTGACCCCGGGCGGCCCGCCGCTGGTGATCGGTGGCGGGAGCCGGCGCATCCTCACCTTGGCCGGGGAGTTCGCCGACATCGTCAGCATCGTGCCGAGCCTCAGTGCCGGCTACGTGGGTCCCGAGGTGGCCGCGGAGTCCGTCGTCGAGAAGTACAGCGACCGGGTGCGCTGGGCCCGGGAGGCGGCGGGGGAGCGCGCCCGCGACCTCGAGCTCCAGTGTTGGACGGTCGCGGTGCAGGTGGTCCCGAACGCTGCCGAGGTGATGGCCTCGCTGGCCCCGCTCTTCGGCCTGACCCCCGAGCAGCTCGAGGCCGCGCCGCTGGCGCTCATCGGCACGGTCGAGGAGATCATCGACGTGCTGCGCAAGCGCCGTGAGGATCTCGGCTTCAGCTACATCGTCGTGCACGAGGCGGAGATGGACGCGCTGGCGCCGGTGATTGCCGAACTTGCCGGCACCTGAGTCCCCGACCCGCATCGGGATCTTCGGCGGCACCTTCGACCCGCCGCATGCCGGGCACGTGGCCGCGGCACGCGCCGTCACCCAACAGCTGGGGCTCGACCGCCTGCTGCTCGTCGTGGCCAACGATCCCTGGCAGAAGTCGGGGCAGCGGGTCGTGACGCCCGCGGCGGACCGCTTCGCGCTGACCGAGGTCCTGGCCCGGGAGATCCCGGGCGCCGAAGCCAGCCGGCTCGAAATAGAGCGGGGCGGTCCCAGCTATTCAGTGGACACCGCCGAGGAGATCCTGGCCGAAGCGGGCGGCCATCCCGTGCGGCTCTTCCTGGTCATCGGGGCCGACCTGGTTCCCGAGCTCGGCTCCTGGCACCGTTCAGCCGACCTCCAGCGCCTCGTCACCCTGGCCATCGTGTCCCGGCCGACGGGTCCCGCTCCGGCCGTTCCCCCAGGTTGGCGGGCTGAATGGGTGGATGGTCCACAGGTGCCCGTGTCCAGCTCGCAACTCCGTGAGCTGTTGGCGGAGGGTGGTCCCGTCGACGAAGGCATGGTCCCCGAGGCGGTCATCCGTTGCATTCGCCGCCGCGCTCTGTACGCTGGTACTTGAATGAGCGCCATGCCGGCCGGGTGGACGGAACTGTCGGAAAGTCCCCGCGTGGGCGCGCTCCCCGGACGAGTCCAACCCCGGGTGGATCGCCGGGCCGACCTCAAGGCGGCGCGACGCTCGCGCCAGCGGTGGGCCGTCGCCGCCGGCTCCATCCTCGTCGCCGCCTTCGCCTTCACTGTGGGGATGCTGGAGTTTCTCCATTGACCCCAGGTGTGGACGTGCAGGTCCAGCTTCCGCAGGCCGTGACGACGGCGGCCGAGTCGGCGGACGCCAAGCTTGGCCGTGACACGGTGGTGCTCGGGATGGCCGAGCTCTTCGGCGTGGTCGACGCGTTCGTCATCACGAGCGCGCAGAACACGCGCCACGTGCGCACCCTCGTCGAGGAGATCGAGCGGGGGGTCAAGGAGCAGCACGGCCAATCACCCGTCCGCGTCGAGGGTTTGCAGGACGCCACCTGGGTGCTGATGGACTACGGCGACTTCATCGCGCACGTCTTCTTGCAGGAGACCCGTGACTACTACGACCTCGAGCACCTGTGGTCGGGCGCGCCGCGCGTGGCGTGGCGCCGCGCGGTCGAGGACGCCGGCTGATTCCATCCGCCGGGCGGGGCCGACACGGGGACGGGCCGACGCGCTACAAGAAATCAAACAGGTAGACGGGCGAGTTCACCTGCGAGCCGTTGGCGATGGGGACGCTGATGCGCTGGCCGTCGATCTCGAAGAGCACGCCCGTCGTCGGCCCGTTCTCGGCGCAGACAGTGGCGACAATCTGAGCGACCGCCAGCTCGATGTTCGTGCCGGTGATGGCCCCGAAGGCCGCGTTCATGTTCACCGTCACGATGCCGGCCTGCGTCGTCGCCGACAGCACGGACACGTTGCTCGGAATGGCGGTGGTGAGGCCCTTCGTGGTCTCGGCCTTTGTCGGACCGGCGAGCATGGATGTGATGACGGCGCTCAGCGGTGCCGGCGCCGCCACGAAGCGCTGCACCGGCGTCATCACGTTGGTGGCATTGAGGAAGAAGACCTGGACGGCCACGTAGGAGGAGGGCTTCGGCTGCGTCGTCGTGGTCGTGGGCGGGTGCGGGTTGAGGAGGTCGAACGGCACCTTCGATGGTGGCATGGTGCTCGGCGCGCTCTCGGTCGGGATGGCACAGCCCGCCGCGACGACGGCGAGCGCTGCCAACGCGAGCACGGCCAGGCGACGTCTCACTGCTCGCCCTCGGGGTCGTCGTCCTGGACGAGCGCGGGCAGCGTCAGGACGAAGCGGGCGCCCCCGGCGGGGGAGGATTCGACGCGGACCGCTCCGCGCATGACCCGCATGTGCTCGGCCACGAGGGCCAGTCCCAGCCCGGTCCCGGTGCCGGTGCAGCGCCGGCCTGACTCCGAGCCGCGATAGAAGCGATCGAAGACTTTGCTTCGCTCCAATGGTTCGATGCCCGGGCCCGCGTCGTCCACCGTCACCTCGACCAGCCCACTGTCATCGGGCACCGCGTCGACGCCGACCACGGTGGCGCCGCCCCCGTAGTGGTCAGCGTTCTCCAACAAGTTCACCATGACCCGCTCGAAACGGCGCTTGTCCACCCCGACGCGCCAGGACTGCACGGCGGGGTCGACCAGCACCGTGGGAGGCGTGGCGCTGTCGTGACTGTCCATATGGGCGAACCCGGCCTCGACGGCGCGCTGGACCAGCTCGGCGACGCGCACCTCCTCGAGGAAGACGTCCACCGAGCCTGCGTCCGCCCGTGACATCTCGAGCAGGTCGGCGACCATGCGCTGGAAGCGTTTCAGGTCGTCGCTGAGCAACTGGAGGGCGCGCTGCGAGCGCACGGGGAGGTCGTCGCGGTCGGCCTCGAGCACCTCGACCGAGGCGGCCAGGGTCGTGAGGGGGGAGCGGAGCTCGTGGCTCACGTCGGAGTTGAAGCGCGCTTCGCGCTCAATGCGCTCCTGCAGTTGATCGACCATGGCGTTGAACGAGAGGGTGAAGCCCTCGAGGTCGGGATCGGCCGCCTCGGCGTCCAGCCGGGTGTCGAGGTCGCCGCCGGCGATGGCGCCCGCCGCTCGTGACACGACGGCCAACGGGCGCAGCGAGCGCGTACTCGCGAAGCGGCCGAGAGCGATACCCAAAAGGGTGGTGATGCCGCCGGCCACGAACAGCGCAAGGGCGAGCACGCGCAGCGTGTGGTCGAGGTCGGACAGGTCGAACACGTCGAAGTAGTCCGCACGCACGGATGGGACCGGGACCCCGACCACGATCTCGGCCGTTCCCCCCGGGGTGCGGTACGTCTGCGTGGCCGCCGTGCCGGCCAGGACCACGTCGCGCAGCTGGCGCGGGATGGAGGACGCGGTGACGGTGAGGGATGCGTCGTAGGTCTTGGAGCCGTGAAAGAGGACGGAGTGTGCATCCGTCCCCGCATCAATGTCGTTGAGCAGTCCCACGTAGGCGGTGTTGCCCGACTGCAACGAGGTCCGCACCAGGTTGGCGTTCGTGAAGGTCTGATGCTGTGCCGCCGACTCCCGGCCCGCCAAAAGGAAGTGGCGCACCGTGAAGTACGACAGCCCACCCATCAGGATGGAGAGGATGAGCGCCCCGAGCCCGAAGACGGCCGTGATGCGGGCGCCGATGCCCAACTTCACGTCAGGGCACCAGCTTGTAGCCCATGCCCCTCACGGTGAGTATGTGCTGGGGCACCGCCGGATCCACCTCGACCTTGGTGCGCAGGCGCCGGATGTGCACGTCGACCAGGCGCCCGTCGCCGAAGTAGTCGTAGCCCCAGACCCGGTCGAGCAGCTGCTCGCGGCTGAGCACCTTGTTGGGGCTCGCCGCCAGCTCGCACAGCAGGCGGAACTCGGTCCGGGTGCAGTGCACCTCCTCACCGTTGAGGCGCCGCAGCACCCCCTGCTCGGGCAGCAGTTGGAGGTCGCCGAAGGTCAGCGCGCCGGGCTCGTCCTCCGCCGGCCGGGCCCGGCGTAACAGGGCGCGGATGCGGGCGGCCAGCTCCTTGGCCACGAACGGCTTGGTGACGTAGTCGTCGGCCCCCGCCTCCAGGCCGGCCACGACATCATGGGTGTCCGCGCGCGCCGTCACGATGATGATCGGCACGGCGCTGCTCTTCCGCAGGGCGCGACAGCACTCGAAGCCGTCCATGCCGGGCAGCATGAGGTCGATGAGCGCGACGTCGGGTGGAGCCTCGGCGAACATGTCGAGACCCTCTTCGCCGCTGGCGGCGTCCCTTACCTCGTAGCCTTCGCCCTCCAGGGCGAGACGCATGGAGGATCTGATGCGCTCATCGTCCTCGACGACCAGAATGCGCCCGCTCATCTGCCTCCAGCTCAGCTGATCCAGATCTGGGTCGGCCAGATGGAGCCCCCGATCATGCCGAAGGCCGGCTGGCCCTGCGGCGTGGAGGGGTTGTCGAAGTTCTGCACGGTGGGGTCACCGATGACGGCCCAGACGGCCCGGTCCGTCCAGAGGTAGGGGATGTCCAGGGCCAGGCGCTTGTTGACCGTCTGGTAGGCGGTCTCGCGCACCGACTTCTCCGTGCTGGCGCGGCCGGCCAGGAGCGCCTTCTCGATCTGCGGGTCGGCGTTGCGGGCCATGTTGATGGACAGGGCGCCGGAGCTGACGGTGGTCGTGCTCCAGAAGATGTAGTTGAGGTCGGGATCGACCGCACCGAACTGGCGCCAGCCCAGAGCCTGGTACTTGCCGGCCAGGGCGTTGTTGATCGTGTCGTTCTGCTGCACGATGTTGGTCTTGACCTGGAATCCCACCTGCCCCCACGCCTGCTCCAGGTACTGGGCCGCCCGGATGGCCGCGGGCGAGTTGGTCGAGCCGTAGGAGAAGGAGATGGGTCCACCATTGGTCTTGGCGGCCGCCTTGACCAGCTTGGACGCCTGGCTCGGGTTGTAGGCCGGGTACTTGGTGGTCGAGTAGTAGGGAGACCCGGGGACGAAGAGGCCGGTGCTGACCGGCAGCACGCCCTCGTCGATCACCTTGGCGTACTGCTGGCGGTTGATGGCCATGGCGGCGGCCCGCCGGACGTTGGGGTCGTTGAAGGGCGCGGCCAGGCAATTGAGCTGGACACAGTTCATGTCCGGCTCGCCGGCCACGTGGGTGCTGTCGTCGATGTAGGAGTAGCTCTTGTTGCCCCTGAACTGGGTGATGATCTGCGGCGTGTCGGTGATCATCAGGTCGATGGTGCCCGACTTCAGCGCCTCCGCCCGCGCCGACTCGTCGGGGATCGGCTTGTAGGTGATCTGCGACAGGTACGGCATGCCCTTGCGCCAGTAGTTGGGGTTGGCCGTGGCGGTGAAGTGGTCGTTGGGCACCCACTCCTTGAAGACGAACGGCCCGGTGCCGACCGGATGCGACGTGCCGTTGGGGTTGGCCAGCATGGACGGCGCCGCCAGGTAGGCGATCTGACCGCCGATACCGCCGGCCAGGTAGTAGGGGAACGGGACCCAGGGGGCCTTGAAGGTGATCGTCACCGCCAGCGAGGCGGTCTGGGCGATCGACACCAGGGTCGGGCTCAGGATGACGCCGGTCAGGAGCGACTTGGCCTGGGCCTGGAAGTTCGTGAGCAGCGCAGCCCCGTTGCAGGGCGTGCCGTCGTGGAAGAGGAGGTTCGGTCGCAACGTCACGGTCCATGAGGTGTACGAGGCGTTGGGCACGACGGATTGGGCCAGGTAGGGCGCCCAGTCCCCGTTGGCCAGAATGATGGTCAGCGGGTCGAAGACGGTACGGGCGTACATGACGCCGACCTCGTCGAAGCGGGCCTGGGTCGGGTCGAAGCCCGACTCCTCGGCGTCCACGCCGAAGACGAGCGAGCCGCCCTTCTTGGGGGTCTTGGTGCTGACCCCGTTGCGGCCCGGACCGTTGGTCGTGGCGCCGGCGATGCCGTCGAGCCCCACGCCGAGCGCGCCGGCCCCTGCTACGCCCGCCACAGCAGCTGCCCCGCCCAACAGCACTGAGCGACGATCAAATCTCGAGACCATCGGTCCTCCATTTCACCGAACCCACCGGACCCCCCGAAGGTTCTCGGGCGACGTTAGTGCCCAGGATCCCCTGCGTGGGGGCGATACCGTTGCCTCCGTGTCGGTCGACTGGGATCTGCCGGGGTTTGCCGCCTGGCTGGGCGGCCGTGCCGAGGCAACGCGGACTGCGTACGGCAGCGACGTGGCCGCCTTCGCCGAGTGGATGTCCCGGAGCGACGTCGACAGTCCCGCCGGCGTGGACCGCCTGCACCTGCGGCGGTATCTGGCCTCCCTCGGGACACGGAAGCTGGCCCGGGCCACCATCGCCCGCAAGGCGGCGGCACTGCGCTGCTACTTCTCCTGGCAGGTCCGGCAGGGTCACCTCGGCTCCGACCCGGCCCGCTCGCTGCGCGCCCCGTCGGGTGGCGGGCGCCTGCCCCGGGTGCTCTCGAGCGGGGAGGTGACGTCGCTGCTCGACGTGCCGACCGGGACACCCGTCGACCGCCGTGACCTGGCCGTCCTCGAGCTCCTCTACGCGGCCGGGCTGCGCGTCTCGGAGCTCTGCGGCCTCGACCGCACCGACATCGACCTGCGGGGCCGGACGGTGACCGTGCTCGGGAAGGGTGGCAAGCAGCGACGCGTGCCGGTGCACGATGCGGCGGTGGACGCCCTGCGATCGTGGCTGGAACGCGGGCGGGACGATATGGAGGGCCCGCCCGAGGCGGCCTTCGTGAACCGCCGCGGGGCGCGGCTCGGCCCCCGGGACGTGCGGCGCATCCTCGACCGCCGTTCCGCCTCGCCGACCCACCCGCACGCCCTGCGTCACACCTACGCCACCCATCTCCTCGACGGTGGCGCCGATCTGCGGGTCGTCCAAGAGCTCCTGGGCCACGCCAGCCTGGCCACCACGCAGATCTATACCCATGTCAGCAAGGAACGGTTGCGCGCCGTCTACGGCGAGACCCATCCCCGGGCCTGAGGTCCGCCGACCCTGAAGGCCCGCTGAGCAGCTAGCATGGTCCGGCCCACCAGGGGGTGGGTGGCAGTACCGACCAACATCACCTGCGCGCGTTCCACGGTCGTCGCCATCAGGCGGCGCTGCGCCAGGGGAGCAACCGACTGGAGGAACATCACTATGGCCGTCGTTTCCATGCGACAGCTTCTGGAAGCCGGAGTCCACTTCGGCCACCAGACGCGGCGATGGAACCCGAAGATGAAGCGCTTCATTCTGGGCGAGCGCAACGGGATCTATCTCATCGACCTGCGGAAGACGCTGACCGGCGTCGAGTCCGCCTATTCCTTCGTGCGGGACCTCGTGGCCGACGGCGGCACGATCCTGTTCGTGGGGACGAAGAAGCAGACCCAGGGTCCCGTGGCCGAGTACGCCGAGGCCTGCAACATGCCTTTCGTCAACCAGCGCTGGCTGGGGGGCATGCTGACCAACTTCGCGACGGTGTCGGGCCGGGTCAAGCGCATGCAGGAGCTGCGGACCATGCAGGCGGCCGGCGACTTCGAGGGAATGCCCAAGCGGGAGGCGCTGCAGCACACCCGTGAGCTCGAGAAGCTGAGCCGCAACCTCGGTGGCATCGCCAACCTCGAGCGGCTCCCCAACGCGGTGTTCGTCATCGACACCAAGAAGGAGCACATCGCGGTGACCGAGGCCCGCAAGCTCGGGCTCCCGGTGGTGGCGGTCGTCGACACCAACTGCGATCCTGACGTCATCGACTACGTGATCCCCGGCAACGACGACGCCATCCGCTCGGGTTCGCTCATGTGCCGCGTCATCGCCGACGCCGTCGTGGAAGGCCGCTTCATCGCCGAGCACCGCCGCAAAATCGCCCCCCCGGTTCCCGAAGAGAGCGGCCCGTCATCGGCCCCGCGCCCCCGCCGGGCCCAGGCAGCCGCTGCTGCCGCTCCGGCTCCTCCGGCTCCTCCGGCCGCAGCTGCCCCCGCTCCCGCCGCACCTGTTGCCCCCGCCCCTGCCGCCCCGGTGGCCACCCCCGAGCCGGTCGAGGTGGCCTGATCGTGGCCAGCTACACCGCCAAGGACGTGTCGACGCTGCGTCAGATGACCGGCGCCGGCATCCTGGACTGTCGGAACGCGCTGGAGGAAACCGGCGGCGACATCGAGGAGGCCGCCAAGCTGCTCCGGGAGAGGGGCCTGGCCGGCGCCGCCAAGCGCAGCGACCGTGAGGCCTCCGAGGGGGCCGTTGCCGTGGCTCTCTCCGGTGATGCCGCCGCCGTCGTCGAGCTGCGCTGCGAGACGGACTTCGTGGCCAAGGCCGACGAGTTCGTGAAGCTGACCGACGAGCTCGCCGCCCTGGTGGCCGCCAAGGGCGAGGACGCCGTTTCCGAGCTCGACGACGCCATCGGTGGCCTGCGCTCGACGCTCAAGGAGAACATCTCGGTCGGGCGGGTCCGCCGCCTCGTGGCCGAGCCCGGCCAGATCCTCGACACCTACCTGCACCTGCAGGCCGGGCGCGGCGTCAACGCCGTCGCCGTCGTGATCGAGGGCGGCACCGACGAGCTGGCCCACGACATCGCCGTGCACATTGCCTTCACCAAGCCGACCTACCTGAGCCGCGACGAGGTCCCCGAGGCCGACGTCGCGGCCGAGCGGGAGACGCTGACGACCATCTCGCGCAACGAGGGCAAGCCCGAGGCCGCCATGGAGAAGATCATCGAGGGTCGCATGACCGGCTGGTACAAGGAGCGCGTCCTGCTCGACCAGGCCTACGTGCGGGACGAGAAGCAGACGATCGCGGGCATGCTCGGTTCGGCCCGCATCGTCTCGTTCGCACAGGTCGTCATCGGCGCCTGAGCGCTGCTGCCCGTGGGAGAACCGCGTCGGATCGTGCTGAAGATGTCGGGGGAGGCTCTGGCCTCCGCTGCGTCCGACGAGACCATCGATGCCGCCACCGTGGAGCGCATGGCCAAGGAGATGGCCCGCGCCATGGACGGCGGCGGTCTCGAGCTCGCCGTGGTGGTCGGCGGCGGCAACATCTGGCGCGGCACGACAGGGGAGAGCGGCGGCATGGACCGCGCCACCTCGGACACCATGGGCATGCTCGGCACCGTGATCAACGCCCTGGCCCTCCAAGATGCGCTCGAGCAACAGGACCAGCCGACCCGGGTGCTGAGCGCCCTCTCCATGGCCGAGGTGGCCGAGCCGTACATCCGGCGCCGGGCCATCCGCCACCTCGAGAAGGGCCGCATCGTGGTCTTCGCCGCCGGCATGGGGAACCCCTTCTTCACCACGGACACCCCGGCGGCACTGCGGGCCGCCGAAATCGGGGCCGAGCTGCTCTGCAAGGGCACCCACTCGGGGGTCGACGGCGTCTACAGCGCCGACCCCAAGCTCGATCCGACGGCCACCCGCTACGAAGAGATCTCCTTCATGGAGGTCATCAACAAGGACCTGCGGGTCATGGATCTCACCGCCATCACCTTCTGCAAGGACAACGACCTGCCGATCCGGGTCTTCGACCTGATGGTCCCCGGCAATATTCCTCGTGCCCTCAGCGGTGAAGAGATCGGTACGCTGGTCCGCTGATGGACGACGACCTCTCCACCCTGGTCAAAGAAGACACCAGGGACAAGATGGCCAGGGCCATCGATCACGTCCGCCACGAAATGAGCAACGTGCGCACCGGCCGGGCCTCCTCGGCCCTCCTGGAGCCACTGATGGTGGACTACTACGGCACGCCGACGCCCCTGCGCCAGCTGGCCGGTTTCAGCGTCCCCGATGCCATGCTCCTGGTCATCTCGCCCTACGACAAAGGCTCGCTTGGCGCGATCGAAAAGGCCATCATGGGTTCCGACCTGGGAATCAATCCCACCAATGACGGGACCGTGATCCGACTGGCCTTTCCACCGTTGACAGAAGAGCGGCGCAAGGAGCTGGTGAAGGTCGTCCGGCACAAGGCCGAGGAGGGGAAGGTGGCTGTGCGCAACCTGCGGAGGGCGGGCCGGCACGAGCTCGAGGCGTTGCAGAAGGACGGTGACCTCTCGACCGACGAGCTCGAACGGGTCGAGAAGGACCTCGAGAAAATCACCCAGGACCAAGTGGCAGCGATCGATCAACTGCTTGCCCACAAAGAGCAAGAGCTGCTGCAGGTCTGAGGAGCGAGCCATGCCCGACGACACAGACGACTTCGAAGACTTCTCCACCGTCCTTGGCCATGAACGCCTCGACGACGACGCCGGACCCGGCGAGGAGGGGGTCGAGGAGGATCCGCCGAGCTACCACTCCGGGCGCGTGCGCATCATCGGCGCCGAGCCGGCGGGTGACACCGTGCGCGAGGTGACGGGGCCCGTGGTCGAAGACCATCCCGAGTTGCCGCACTGGAACGACGCGCCGACCGGCCAGGTCCCGGCGATCCTCGACAGCACGACCGGCGAGGAGCAGGCCGTGGCACCGCCGATGTGGCGCGAGGAGGAAACGGACTGGGAGGCCCAAGAAGAGGTCTTCGAGCCCTCCATGCTCTCGGACGACCTGCCGGCGGTCGGCGCGCTCCTAGGCGAGCAGAGCGAAGACCTCCAGGACGTGGAGCGCCGTCCCTGGCACTTCGAGTCCGACGACACGCTGGTGATCCCGCCCGAGCCGGGCTACGGAGCCGAGCCCGGCTTCCAGCCCGAGCCGGTCCGCCCGCCCGAGCCGGTGCACCAGCCCGAACACGTCATGGTGCAGGAACCCGACTACGACTCCGAATTCGAACCGGTCGCCACCGGTCCGCGGGCGCCGGCCGGCGTCACGGCCGGCGTCACCGCCGCGGCGGCGTCGCGCCTCACCCCGCCCCAGGCACCGGAGCCCAAGACACGGGCGGCCCGGACCAGCCGGAGCAACGGCAACGTCCGCACCGGGAACGTCAGCACGGCGGGGACCGCCGGTCGTGACATGCGGGTCGCCATCGGCTCGGGCGTGTTGCTCGGCGCCGTCGCGTTGGTCTGCTTCGCCGCCGGCACGGTGGCCAGCATGGTCATCGTCTCCATCGTCATCCTGCTGGCGACGGCTGAGGCGTACGCCGCGTTCCGGCGGGCCCAGTACCACCCGGCCACGTTGCTCGGGCTGGTCGCTGTCCTCTCGCTGCTGATCGAGACCTACAACAAGGGCGTGGCCGCGTTGCCGCTCGTCCTCGTGCTCCTCGTCGCCGGTTCCTTCATCTGGTACCTGGCCCGGGTCGAACCGGCCGCCGAGCCCGTGTCGGGCATCTCCTCGACCGTCTTCGTCTTCGTCTGGATCGGTGCGTTCGGGTCCTTCGCGGCACTGCTGCTCAGTCCGAGCTTGTTTCCCGACCGCCACGGGATCGCCTTCCTCCTGGCCGCCATCATCGTCACGGTGGCCGACGACGTGGGCTCACTGGTGGTCGGTGCCGCCATGGGCCGGCATCAGCTGGCGCCCTCCATCAGTCCCAACAAGAGTTGGGAAGGGCTGATCGGCGGTGCCGTCGCGGCCATCCTGGTCTCCGTCGTGGTCGTCCACTTCATCCATCCTTGGACGCTGAGCAAGGCCGCGCTCTACGGAGTCGTCGTGGCGATCGTGGCGCCCCTGGGTGACCTGAGCCAGTCCATGATCAAGCGGCACCTGGGGCTCAAGGACATGGGGCGACTGCTGCCCGGCCACGGCGGCATCCTCGACCGGGTCGACGGGCTGCTGTTCGTCGTGCCGGCCACGTATTTCGTGGTCAAGGCGATGCACCTCGGGTGAGCTGACCGCTCGTGCGCACGGTCAGCCTGATGGGCTCCACCGGGTCCGTCGGTACCCAGGCGCTCGACGTCATCCGCACGGAGCCCGAGCGCTTCCGCGTGCACGCGCTGGCGGCCCAGCGCTCCGTCCCTGAGCTCCTGGCCCAGGCCGCGGCCTTCGGCCCTGCGCTCGTCGTGATCGGCGACCCCGGCTACTACAGCGAGGTGCGCGACGGCGTGCCGGCCGGCACCGAGGTCATGGTCGGGGAGGAAGGCATGGTCGCCGCGGCGCAGAGCGCCGACGTCGTGCTGAACGCAGTGGTGGGCTTCGCCGGACTGCCGGTGACGATGGCCGCGCTCGAATCCGGCAAGCGACTGGCGCTGGCCAACAAGGAGTCGCTGATCGCCGGCGCGCCGGTCGTGCAGAAGGCCCGCCGCACCCCCGGGGCGGAGATCATCCCGGTGGACTCGGAGCACTGCGCCGTGCACCAGTGCCTGGCCGCGGTGCACGCGGGCACCGACGTGGCCCGGCTCCTGCTGACCGCCTCGGGCGGCCCCTTCCGCGGCTGGACGGCCGAGCGCCTGCGCGCCGTCACCGTGGCCGAGGCGCTGGCCCACCCGACCTGGTCGATGGGACCGAAGATCACCATCGACTCCTCGACCCTCATGAACAAGGGCCTCGAGGTGATTGAGGCCCACGAGCTCTTCGGCATCGGGTACGACCGGATCGACATCGTCGTGCACCCGCAGTCGATCGTGCACTCCATGGTGGAGCTGCGGGACGGGTCGACGCTGGCCCAGTTGTCGAACCCGGACATGCGCCTGCCCATCGGGTACGCCCTCGGCTGGCCCGACCGCGTGGCGACACCGTTCGGGGCCCTCGACTGGTCCGGCACCCAGAGCCTGACCTTCGAGCCACCCGACCGCGCCGTCTTCGGCTGCATCGATCTGGCCTACCAGGCGGGCCGGTCCGGGGGCTCGGCCCCGGCCTGGCTCAGCGCGGCCAACGAGGTCGCCGTCGAGGCCTTCCTCGGCAACGCCCTGCCGTGGGGCGGCATCGCCGAGGTGGTGGCCGAGACCATGGCGGGGTGGGTGGACGACCAGGTGGACGAAGTCGACGCCGTGCTGGCGGCCGACGCCGAAGCACGGGCCCGGGCCCGCCTGGCGCTGGACCGACGCCGCGCCCTGGGTGGCGGCCGGTAGCGTTGGGGCCGCCATGACACTCACGGAGAAGGAGGCGCCTGCGGCGGACGCGCCCCTCGGGCCGGATGTGCCGCCAGATGGGCCGACAGAAGAAGGCAATCCCAAGCGGGTGATCCAGCTCCTGGTCGCCCTGGTCGTCATCACCGGCCTGTTCATCGCCCTCGGCTGGGGCTATTTGTTGCTGTTCATCGTCATCCTCTTCGCCATCGTGATGCTGCACGAGTTCGGGCACTTCATCACGGCCAAGCGGGCGGGCATGAAGGTGACCGAGTACTTCGTCGGCTTCGGCCCACGCCTGTGGTCGGTCCGGCGCGGTGAGACCGAGTACGGCGTGAAGGCCATTCCCGCCGGCGGGTACGTGCGGATCACCGGGTTCACCTCCACCGAAGAGGTGCCCGAAGAGGACGAGGCCCGGGCCTACCGCCAGCAGCCGTTCCATCAGCGCATCATCGTGGCCTCCGCCGGCTCGGCCATGCACATCCTCATCGCCCTGGTCCTGGCGCTTGTCCTGGTGCTCACGTTCGGCCAGTCGACGAACAACGTGAAGGTCCTCTCCCTCGACCACTGGGCCGGCAAGACGACGCCGGCGGCCCTGGCCGGCCTGAGGGCCGGGGACGTCATCGTCTCCATCGACGGCAAGGGCTTCACCGACACGGACACCATGACCAGCATCATCGGTCGGAACACCGGCAAGCAGCTGACCATCGGCGTCGAGCGCGACGGCAAGCTCGTGGACCTGACGGCGACCCCGGAGAGCGGCAAGGGGATCAAGGTCGACAACAAGCCGTTGGAGAACCACGGCTACCTCGGCTTCACCACCGGGGGGTACGCGACGAGGTCCGTCTCCGCCCTGGCCGCCCCGGGGGCGGCCCTATCGACCATGTGGCAGCTCACCGACCAGGAGGTCATGGGGCTCGGTCAGACGTTCTCGCCCAGCGGCCTGGCCTCGGTCTTCCATCAGGTGACCAACTCCAAGGACGCGCAGAACGCCGTCGACAACCCGGGCTCGGCGCCGCGTCCCGTCTCCCTAATCGGCATCACCAGCCTCGGTGCGCAGTCGGAGCAGGCGGGCCTGGCCTCGGTGTTGATCCTCCTGATCGCCATCAACATCGTCTTCGCGATCTTGAACATGCTGCCGATGATCCCGCTCGATGGTGGGCACGTGGCTGTCGCGGCCTACGAGTGGATCCGCACCAAGAGGGGTCAGCCGTACTACCGGGCCGACATCACCAAGTTGTTCCCCTTCGCGGCGCTGCTCATCGCGTTCCTCCTGGTCTTCGTCTTCGCCGGGATCTTCCTCGATATCACCCATCCGCTCCAGATACCGCACTGACCGTGGAGCTCTCCTCCTCGCTCCTCTCGCCCCGCAAGCCCACCCGCCGCATCACGCTGGGCGGCGTGCCCATCGGCGACGGCGCGCCGGTCACCGTGCAGTCGATGACGACGACGAAGACGGCGGACGTCGACGGCACGCTCGCCCAGATCTACGCCCTGGCGGCGGCGGGGGCCGACATCGTGCGCTGCACCTGCAACGAGGCGGCGGCGGCCGAGGGCCTGGCCCACATCGTCCCGCGCTCGCCCGTGCCGATCGTGGCCGACATCCACTTCCACCACGAGATGGCCCTGGCCGCGCTGGAGGCCGGCGTGCAGGGCCTGCGCCTGAACCCGGGCAACCTGCGCAAGGAGGCCGAGATCAAGCAGGTGGCCGCCGAGGCGCGCGACCGGGGCGTGCCCATCCGCATCGGGGTCAACGCCGGGTCGCTGCACCCCGACCTCTACAAGAAGTACGGCGGCGCCACCCCCGAGGCGTTGGTGGAGTCGGCCCGCAACGAGCTGGCCTTCTTCGAGGAGGTCGACTTCACCGACGTGAAGATCTCCGTGAAGGCGTCCTCGGTCGCGCTGATGATTGCCGCCTACCGGCTCGCGTCGGAGACCTTCGACCACCCGCTGCACCTCGGCGTCACCGAGGCGGGCCCCCCGCCGGCGGGGTTGGTCAAGGGCACCGCGGGCATCGGCGCCCTCCTGGCCGAGGGCATCGGCGACACCATCCGCTTCTCGCTGACCGCCGACCCGGTCGAGGAGGCCCGGGCCGGGCGCCAGCTGCTCGAGTCCCTGGGCCTGCGCGAGCGCAAGGGCCTCGACCTCATCGCCTGCCCGTCCTGCGGCCGGGCCCAGGTCGATGTCATCGCCGTCGCCAAGGAGGCCCAGGAGGCGCTCGAGAAGCTGAACCTGCCCATCCAGGTGGCGGTGATGGGGTGCGTCGTCAACGGCCCGGGCGAGGCGCGCGAGGCCGACATCGGCATCGCGGCCGGGAAGCAGAAGGGCCACCTGTTCATCCGCGGCAAGATCATCCGCGTCGTCCCCGAGGCAGACATGGTGCAGGCACTGGTCGACGAGGCAGAGCGTCTGGTGGCCGAGGGCGTCGAGGCCCGCATCGCGGCGGCGGACTCGAACGCCGAGGCCGAGGCGGAAGCCGACCGGCGCGCCCTGCTCGACTCGACGGGCGCCGACCCCAACCACACGTCCGCGAAGATCGAGATCATCAGGCGTCAGAGCGAGGGCGAGGGCGACAACTAGCCTGCGCACCCATGGCCAAGGGCGCGATCGTCACGCGGGAAGAGGATTTTCCGCGCTGGTACCAAGAAGTGATCGCCGGCGCCGAGATGGCCGACAACGGCCCCGCCCGCGGCACCATGGTCATCCGGCCCTGGGGCTACGGCATTTGGGAGCTCATGCAGGCCGAGCTCGACCGCCGCATAAAGGAGGCCGGCGCCGAGAACGCGTACTTCCCGCTGTTCATCCCCGAGGCCTTCCTGAAGCTCGAGGCCGAGCACGTCGAAGGCTTCGCCCCCGAGCTGGCTGTCGTCACGCACGGCGGGGGCAGGGAGCTCGAGGAGCCGCTCGTCGTCCGCCCCACCAGCGAGACGGTGATCAACAGCTTCTTCTCCAAGTGGGTCCAGAGCCACCGCGACCTCCCGCTGCTGATCAACCAGTGGGCCAACGTTGTCCGCTGGGAGCTACGGCCGCGGCTCTTCCTGCGCACGACCGAGTTCCTGTGGCAGGAGGGGCACACGGCGCACGCCACCGAAGCCGAGGCGCACGCCTATGCGCTGCGCATCCTGAACGACGTCTACCTCTCGACGATGGTCGATGTGCTGAGCATGCCGGTGCTGACGGGCCACAAGACGGCACGCGAGCGCTTCGCCGGGGCCACCCGCACCTGGACGACAGAAGGGATGATGGGCGACGGCAAGGCGCTGCAGATGGGCACCAGCCACGAGCTCGGGCAGAACTTCGCCCGGCCCTTCGACATCACCTACGCCACCGCCGAGGGCACGAACGAGTACGTGTGGCAGACCTCCTGGGGCGCCTCCACCCGCCTGATCGGCGCGCTCGTCATGGGCCACGGCGACGACTTCGGGCTGCGCCTGCCCCCCGGCCTGGCCCCGGCCCAGGTGGTTGTGCTGGTGGTCAAGGACAGCCCCGAGGTGAGCTCGGCGGCCGAGAGGCTGGTCGCCGAGCTCACGACCGCCGGGCACCGGGTCCGCCTCGATGACCGCACCGACACCAGCTTCGGCCGACGCAGCGTGGCCTGGGAGCTCAAAGGCGTCCCCGTGCGGGTCGAGGTCGGCCCGCGGGACCTGGCCGAGGGCAACGTGACCGTGGTCACCCGTCACACGCGGGAGAAGCAGAACGTTGCCGTGGGCGCCGTCGCCGGCACGGTGTCCGCCATCCTGCAGGCGGTCGGGCCCGACCTCCTGGCGGAGGCCACGGCGGCCCGCGACGCCAGGACGGCGGAGGCCGCGTCACTCGAGGAGGTCACCGAGGCAGCCTCCGTCGGCTTCGCCCGGGTCCGACTCGGGGCGCTCGGTCCCGACGGGGAGGACCGCCTGGCCCACAAGGCGCTGTCCATCCGCTGCCTGCAACGGCCCGACGGCTCGCTGGCCGAGCGCGGTGACGCCGAGGACGACCTCGTGGCCGTCGTCGCCCGGTCCTATTAGTCGCGGAATTGCTATAATCCCTTCTGCTGTCCATTTTGAAGATCAGTACCTCGTTGAAGCGTGGGCTGCGGCCCACGCTTTCGCTTTGCGGGGACATGTCAGGACGATGACCAGGACCAAGACCAGGAAAGGAGGTGACGGCGATGAGCAGCAGTGCCAGCAGTGCGGACACGCTGACGACTGCGCTGTCGCCGATCCTCCAGGCCCGAGGGCTCGATCTCGTCGATGTGGAGCTGCACGGGGCCCAGCTGACGGTGTTCGTCGACCGCGAGGGGGGCATCAACCTCGACGAGTTGGGTGACGCCACCCGGGAAGTCTCGGCCGCCCTCGACGACATCGATCCGATACCGGGCCGCTACACGCTGTCGGTCTCGAGCCCGGGCCTGGAGCGGCGACTCCGCACCCCGGCGCATTTCGCCCGGGCGGTGGGGGAGACCGTGACGGTCCGGATCGATGCCGGGACGGCCGACGTCCGGCGCGTGACCGGGACGCTCGAGAGCGCAGACGGGACGGGCTGCACACTGACCGGTCCCGAGGTGCCCGATGGCGAACTGCGCATCGCCTACGACCAGATCGAGCGGGCGCGGACAGTGTTCGAGTGGGGGCCCGAGCCGCGGAGAACGAAGAACGAGAAGAACGAGAGGGTGAAGCGGCAATGAGCAAGACCAACTTCGAATTCCTGGACGCGCTGGGTCAGATCGCGCGCGACAAGGGGATCTCGGTCGAGACGCTGCTCGACGCCCTGGCCAACGCGCTGGTGGCGGCCTACAAGCGCCGTCCCGACGCGGCCGAGGAAGCTGTCGTCACCATCGATCCCGACTCGGGCGAGATCCGGGTCTACGGGCAGGAGCTGAACGAGGAGGGCGAGGTCGTCCGCGAGTGGGACGACACGCCGGACGACTTCGGGCGCATTGCCGCGCAGACGGCCAAGCAGGTGATCCTGCAGCGCATCCGCGAGGTCGAGCGCGACATGAAGTACGAGGAGTACGCCGGTCGCGAGGGTGACATCGTCACCGGGATCGTGCAGCAGACCGACAACCGCTACACGTTGCTCGACCTCGGAAAGGTCGAGGCCCTCCTGCCCCAGGCCGAGCAGGTCTCCTACGAGCGCTACGAGCACGGCGCCCGCCTCAAGGCGTACATCGTCGAGGTCCGCAAGACCACCAAGGGACCGCAGATCGTCGTCAGCCGCACGCACCCCGGCTTGATCAAGCGGCTCTTCGAGCTCGAGGTGCCCGAGATCGGTTCCGGCGTGGTGGAGATCAAGGCGGCGGCCCGGGAGCCGGGTCACCGCACCAAGATCGCCGTGTGGTCCAACGACCCCAACGTCGACCCGGTCGGGGCCTGTGTCGGCGCCCGCGGTTCACGCGTGCGCATGGTGACCAACGAGTTGCGCGGTGAGCGCGTCGACGTCGTCCCGTTCTCGGACGACCCCGTCGAGCTCATTCAGAACGCGCTGGCCCCTGCGCGCGTGCGCGAGGTGCGCCTCGACGAGGAGACCGGCACCGCCACCGTCATCGTGAGCGACTTCCAGCTCTCTCTCGCCATCGGCAAGGAGGGCCAGAACGCCCGCCTGGCGGCGCGCCTCACCGGTTGGCGCATCGACATCAAGAGCGAGACCCAGCTGGCCGAGGAAGAGGCCGGCGGCTACGGCGAGCAGGACTGGGCCGAGGGCGAGTGGATCGAGGACGAGAAGGGCGAGATGGTCTGGAAGCCCGCCGAGGGTGGCGAGGCCATGTCGGCCGAGGAGTGGACGCACCAGGCGGAGGACCCGACCGAGGCGCCCGCCGCCGGGTCCGGCGAGACCGGCGGGGCCGCACCGGCGGAGCCGGCCGCGGCGACCGAAGCCGTCCCCGAAGCCACCGCCGAAGCCGTCCCCGATGTCGCCACAGACGAGACGGCGCCGGCGGCCGAAGAGGTCGTCGAGGAGATTGCCCTGGCGACCGAGGTGTCGGAAGAGGCCGAGGCATAGCGCCGACACGGACCTGTGTCGGTTGCCGGAGCGCCCTGCCGGCCGACCAGCTGATCCGAATCGTCCGGCTTCC
>Ga0182024_10008838_pt1 | contig 21058 bp, 17 predicted proteins | sample P32metaG_FD_120480 | JGI IMG/M metagenome (GOLD analysis project Ga0182024, IMG submission 120480) | Permafrost microbial communities from Stordalen Mire, Sweden - P3-2 metaG (Illumina Assembly) | ecosystem: Environmental > Terrestrial > Soil > Wetlands > Permafrost | place: Sweden: Stordalen...
AGTAATCCACCGCGAATATATGACGTGAGAATTAGCTATTCTGGAGTGGAGCAAACAGTCAGCACCTGTGGCGGCGTTGAATCCGGCGGATAGAAGAACGACACTTCGACTGTCCGTATTTCATGCGGCTTCAATGACAGGGTTACCAAAGGGGGCATTTGCATGCCTTGCTTTTCCACCAGATGAACATATCGATCCTGATGTTTCCCGAGATCGTCGATGTATTGAAATCGCACCGTTCCCCTGAAAAATACGCGCTGCGGTGGCGTTTGATAAAACGTCAATTGCGTGGCGGAGCTTGCCTGTTTGATCGGACTTTGTAGAGTCAGTGTGATCGAAGCCTGCTCGTTGGACGAATTGGCGATCGGCACGGTCAGATCGTAGAGTATTCCGTAATTGCCGTGGGCTTCATATGCGGTGTCGGGATAGCGCACCACCATCGGTGCGCTTTGCACCTGAGTAGTGCCCATAGTGCCACCAGACACGGTGCTGAGTGCATAAGAAACGGTCTCTCCAGCCGAGAGCGGCAGCACCGTTTGGCCAGAAGAGCCGGTTAGATCTGCCTTCCAAATTGTCCCTCTGGCAATGCCTGCCACTCGCCCGTAAATTACCGGTCCGGCGGCTCCAGGCGCGCTGGGAGTGACATCGCGCGGACCAGCGAGGGAACCGCTGTTCAATAGCGCGATCCAGTCTTCCAGTTTCGGCTCGTGCCCTTGGTGGTCGTTATCGGAATTGCGTGCGTACAAGGCCAGCGTCGCCACATACACCGGGCCATCGCTAGACAGCTCAAGCAACCCGGAACGTCCATTGAGCGGCTGATCCAATTTTCGCACCGGGATCGCTCGACTGAAGAGCAGTTTCTGCTCGCCCGACTTGAGAGTGATCTTGTCGTGCCATCCATGCTGGCGGCGCTGCTGCAGGAAATGCAGGGTGATGCGGTCGCCTGGTCCGGCGAAAATTTTGCCCTTTTTGTTATCGCTAACCGGCGGCAGTTCGATGAATGGAGCATCAGGCTGACTTAAATAACTGGCCGCCTGCAGCGTTTTAACAGTGACGTTGCTGGTGCCGGCGTTCTGCAAAAGGCAGCCGATCCACAAAGTGCGACGATCATTGGTCTTGATACCATTGGCGATATGATGGAAAAACAGACCGAATCTTCCCGACAACGGAGCGTCAAGATGAGCCTGAGCAGCCACTTTCCCATCGGGTGGGAATGTGGACAGCAAGATACCTTCGGTTTGGACGACCTCAGGGCTGTTGCTGTTGAGAACAGGGATTTCGTCCAGCCTGCCAGGGAGCGGCCGCACCTTTTGGGTAACGGAAATCTTCGGCGATTCAGCGCTCATCATTGGCGGCAGCACCAGGCCTGAGAGAACCAGCAAAGAAACAATTGGAAGGCGACCCCACATAACACCCCGAAGAGACATTCAGATCTTCGCATGCCTTGGTCCAAAAAACGAGCTGTTCAACAGTAACCAGAGCCTGGAGGTGCCAGCGCCGGTGTTCCTCTGCCTTGAGATTATGCTGCCTGGAACAGTAAGCGGTTTCAATGCAGTGTCGTGCCTGGTTCTGAGAGATCTCCATTCCGCTCACTGCGTTCGCTCCAGTCGAGATGACAGGCGTCTGCTGAAAGCGAGAGATCGGCGTTTTCCGGAGTTATTGCTGTCAGCTCTCGGCCATTCTTTAGCCCAGCCAGTCAGGGTCCCTTCCAGCAGAGGGCGCAGCCCGAAATGACAGTTACACGTAATTTTCGCATTGTCAAAAGAATACATCTATATATCCTTGTGCATAGCCGGAAGTGTAGCCGATGGCAATGAATGGCAGGAGGTTGAGCAGAATGAGGAGCCGGGTCGCTGTGACCGTTTCCGTGCTTGCTTGCTGCTTTTTCCTTTTGGCGGCAGCTGAGGCAGCGCCGCAGAAAGAGCTCAATTTGCTTTGCTGGGTCAGCTACGAAGAGCGCTCGATGTTAGAGCCCTTCGAGAAGAAATACAACGTGCATGTGAAGTACAAAACGTTCGTCAGCGACGATCAGATGTATGCGCTGCTTGGCAGTTCAAAGCATCAGTACGACGTCGTCACATTGGGACCGGAGTACGTAGAGAAGCTGCACAAGATTGGCAGATTGGCACCTCTGAATGCTGCCGACTACGACTTCAAAGACTACATAAAACCTTTTCAGAAATTTCCGTTGTGTTGGTTTGACGGGAAACTTTACGCAGTGATCGATGGCTACGGCGCAAATGCATTGCTGTACAACACAAACCACTTAACTGCCAAGGATGTTGAGACGTACGATATTTTGTGGTCGCCGAAGGTCAAAGGCAAGGTTGGCATCTGGGACTGGTATCTTCCAACTATGGGAACGCTGAGCAGCGCGCTCGGCAATAACCCGCGCCCGACCGACCTGAGTCAACAGAAATTTCAAGTTCTCGACCAGAAGCTGATGAAACTACGGCCGCAAGTCGCGGCAATTTTCGGCAGTCCTTCTGAGCTGACGACAGCGGTGGCAAACGACCAGGTTTGGATTGTACCTGGTTGCGGCGAGTGGATCTCAGCGATAGTGAGGGAACAGGGAAAACCGGTCGATTGGGCGGTGCCGAAACAGGGCGGGCAGATGTGGATCGAAGCGCTCTCCATCCCCAATGATGCACCACATCCCGATGTAGCGAAGCTCTATGTGCAATGGATGCAAACTCCGGAAGCGCAAAAACTGAAGAGCGAACGCAAGGCATACAACTGCAACGTTCCCAACAAAAAGGCTTATGACTTGATGTCGAAGGCGCACAAGGACGCCTTGAAAGTCCATAACGAAGAAGAAGCGATCAAGCTGATCGATAAGCTTGCAGTGCGACGCTTGCCCAGTCAGCAACCGGAAACAACATGGCAAGACGCATGGCAAAAATTCAAGGCAGCCCCATGAAAATCCACCTGCAACCACTAGGACTGCTACATCCGCTCTGGCAATTCGGCTTCTATCTGATACCGGTGGCGATGCTATGTACGGTTAGCTTCTGGCTGCTGCAAGATTTTCAGCCGAAGCCGGCCCTAGATCTTCAGAATTATCAACAGTTGCTCACCAATCATGTTTATCAACAGGGTTTGTTCTCGTCGCTGAAACTAGCTCTGGCAGCCTCGGTTCTATCGGTGGTCCTGGCTTTGCCATTGGCTTTTGCAATCACATTTGCAATCACCGATCGATTTCGCAGATTCTTCATCTTCGCATTGCTCTGGCCATTTTTTTCCAATTACGTCACTCGCATGTTTTCTATGCAGCTGTTGTTGGGCGAGCAGGGAGTTCTCAATCAGGTGCTTCTAAAGCTGGGGGTGATCGCAGTTCCTCTCAAACTTCTTTACTCGGAATTCGCCATCTTGCTCGGGCTGCTTTCGATTCTCGTACCGGTATCAGCGATGATCATTTGCATGAGCCTGACGAAACTGGATCGCACTCTTCTTGATGCAGCCTCTAATCTGGGCGCCAGCAAACTGCAAACGTTCAGCCGCATTTCATTTCCGTTTGCGCTACCGGGAGCGCTCGGCGCTTTCATGTACAGCTTCATCGTCTCCATTGGTGACTTTGTCTGTCCCAGAATACTGGGTGGAAACCAGGTTTATACGCTGAGCATCTTGATCGAAGACAGGATGAAGGTAAATGACTGGCCAATGGCCGCAGTTCTCGGCGTCATGATCATGGTGGCATCGCTGGTTGTGATGTCGGCGGTTTTGTACGGTTTCACTTTGACACCGACAGCGATGTTTGCGCAGCGCCAGGCGAGGCAAAATGAAAGTTAGCGGCACCCTGCTGTTGCGGGCATATCTCTGTCTGGCACTCGTTTGTCTGGCAGTTCCCGTGCTCTCGATGATCTGGCTTTCTTTCGACGCAAACCAACTGCCTTCGATTCCGATTCGGAATTACAGTTTGCATTGGTACGAAGAGGTCTGGCAAAATCCTGATATTCGCGAAGGGTTGATCAATAGTGTGATTGTTGGTCTTTCGGTTGCAGCGCTGTCGGTACTGCTTGGCTTGGTCAGCGCCTATTGGCTTTGCCGGCGGCTTTCAGCGCGCATGTCACCGCTGTATGTTTCGATCGTCAGTCTGCCGTGCTTTGCGCCATTGCTTTTAGCCGGCATGGCAATGCTCATGTACTTTCAAACAATTCAGTTAGCGGGAAACATTGGTGCCATCATCGCCGCACATACTTGCTACTGCTCTCCCTTTGCGCTTTCGCTTATTCGCCTGTCTTATGAACGGTTGAATCCAGAGCTGGAGTGTGCGGCAAGGAACCTTGGAGCAGGCAATTTCAGAACCATTTTCATGATCATTGTGCCTCAATTGTGGCCTGCTCTGGCGGCAGCGGCAATGCTCAGTTTCCTCGTTTCCTGGGATGAATTTGTCATGTCATGGTTTGTCGGTGGTTTTACAAAGACATTGCCGATGGTGCTCTACGACATGATTGGCTCATCATACAATCCTTCAGTCAACGCGGTGGGCACTGTGGTCACGTTAGTCAGCGGCGTTGTTCTTTTCACAGTTTTGGTCCTGTCACAACGTTCTCAAACAGCAAAAGAGGCACGAGAATAATGCATTCGCTTACACCGTTGTTGGCAGTGAAATCAGTGAGCAAGCGGTACGAAAGCTTGCAAGCCTTGAGTAATCTGTCACTTTCTGTCAACGCCGGCGAGTTTGTTTGTTTGCTCGGTCCGAACGGCAGCGGCAAATCCACTTTCTTGAAAATCCTGGCTGGAACAGAGCCGAAATCCGCTGGTGAAATAACCTATCGCGGACATGTTCTCAATCCAAATTCCCCCTGGCAAAAAGATCTGGTCATGGTTTGGCAGTCGTTGGCGCTGTTTCCTCATATGAATGTAGAGGACAACGTCGGGTTCGGCTTATCTGTTCGAGGAATCAGCAGAAAGGATCGGCTCGATCGAGTCCAACAAACTCTGAGGAAGGTCGGGCTGGCCGGTTATGGCGCCAGAAAGATTCATGAGCTAAGCGGTGGCGAACAGCAGCGTGTGGCGCTGGCCCGTGCCCTTGTGCTCAGTCCGACTGTGCTCTTGCTCGATGAGCCGTTCGGGGCTATCGACGTGCAGTTGCGCAGCCAACTGCAAGCACTCTTGAGAGAGATTCACCGATCAGAAGGTTTGACGATTCTGATGGTCACCCACGACATCTCGGAGGCGCTGGCTCTGGCTGAAAAGATCGTTGTATTGGATCATGGCAAGGTGCAGCAAACCGGCTGCCCGAATGAAGTTTTGCATCAGCCGCGCACTGCGATGGTTGCCGATTTCATGGGACAGAAGAACGTATTTCTTGGCACGATCATGGCTAATAAAGGCAGCGTCGTCACTGTCCGCACCGCAGCCGGTGACTTCAGATGCCAGGCAGCAACGTGGCTCGACGCAGCGATCGAGGTCGGGCAGCAAGCGGCATATGTTATCGATGCCGCCAAGGTCAGAACCTGGTCCAAGGGCGAGAATGAACTCGACGCCACTATTGAGTCGAGATGCATTTTGGGATCTTTGACCGTCATTAGAGCGAATGCGCCCGGTGTCGGCAGCATACGCTGCGAAGTTTATAACGGCGACTCGCGGACTGCGCTGCTAGCCAGCGATGACATTAAGTTAGCCTGGAACGTTTCAGATGCATTTGTCATACCGCAACCAGCAGCGAGTTATGCAGAACCGCGCCCAGTTCACTCGGCGACTAAAGATCTGATCATTGCCTAACTGCCCAGCCGGTGTGCGGCGGTCCCTGCATATGCCTTCAGTTCGCCTTATGAGTTAGAAACACATATGTTGCTAAACTAACGGGCGATTCAAAACGTTCAACTGCATGGTAAAGCCGTGCAGCACAATGGTTTTCAGGGATTCGCCAAAGAGTTCGCGTTGCTGCTGACAAGCAACATATGTGTTTCCAACTCATAAGGGGGATCGCAGGGAGCTATCCGCACAGCTCAAAAGCAATGTTTGCTCTCGGTACCGACTCCGCTTGGCACCGTCTTTTGGCACCCGGCAATTTGATCGAAGTTGTCAGCGAAGGTAAGGCGGCGAGGAGCCGTCGCAGCCGAAGCGAGGACAGAGCGGAGGAGGCGAGGGACGAAGCCGACGGAGCGAATAAGAATTGATTGCCTATAAAAGAGGCGTGGTATCCCACGCCTCTTTCTCAATCATGGTTTGAGCTGTTTGCGATCAGCCGCTCATTGATTTGCAACTGGCGGCGCACTTGCGGCACTCGTCAACGCAATCCTTCATCGCTTTGTCTTTGAGAGAATCACAAGAGTCGGCACATTTGGCGCATGCTTCATGGCACAGCGCGCAGACCTTACTGCTCAACTCCGAATCGCGCTTCATAAAATCGGCACTGGTTCGGCACAGCTTGGCGCAGTCGGTCAGGGTTTTCAGATGAGCCGCGTCAGCGTGAGCGCCACCCTGCTTTTTGCAGTAGGCTTCAGTTTTCTCGCACAGCGCCGCACATTTTGTACACTCGGCTTCGCAAGCGGGCATACCGGCGAACGCCATTTGCGGCAAAACGAATGACGCCAGCAGCAAAACAAAACCAAAGAAAAAGGACAAACAAGTATTTTTCATGAGCTTACTCCATAAATGCATGTGTTGAGTCAGATGTGCATCACTAGACGCACAAGACCTGTAACGACGATGAGCAGGAGCGCTCTCTAAATTAACAGCGATCGATTGATCAGGTACAGTTTGGCGCAAAAACGAGGCGCGGAGGCACGCATGCTGCGCGCCACTGGGGAGAAAACAATTTTCTGCTCAGGCACCAAGTTACTGATGCAACGCACGGCTGGATAGATGGGATCTTGTGAACGCACCAGAAGCGGTGCCTCACCCGCCGATTCGGGCGCCTGCTCAGTGCAGCAACAGGGATTGCCTACAGTGGCAGTGCTCTCGCCGCAGCAAGAGTGCGTTTCATGCGCGCATGCCATCACTGCCGCGTCCTCAGTGCATGACATCGAAGCATGCACGGCGCAGCAATAGAAAAACATTGCTGCGGTCAATAAAGCTGAGAGGAATCGCTTCGACATAACGAGGCCTATTTTACGCCTCGCAAAATATTTTTGCTCGATCTTCAAGAAAAGCAAGGTGATCCGCTCACTCTTGGAACGTCAAAGCTGCAAGAAAGGAAAGTTATCCACTCACCTGTGAAACGTCAAAGCTAGAAGAAAGGCAAAAAGAGACGGACAATCTCCACGCCCCAAAGCATGAACGAATCGATCAAACCTGACAGGCTAAGTCTATTGAAACTCCAGAATCAGCCGTGTCGCCTTTGCACTAACGGCTGCCGCTTCTGCATGGCGTTGCTGAGCGCACAGCGTCAGCGCCAGACTTCTCAAAGCTATGGCTAGTAGAAGCTCGTGACCGATCCCAAGGGTTTCATATATCTCTGCTGCCTGGCGATAAACGACTTCCGCTTCAACGAAGCGTTGCTCGTGCTGGTAAAGGTCCGCCAATTGAATCAAACATAGAGCCACACCAACATGCTCACTGCCGAAGCTTCTGCGTGCGGTGCGGACGGCTGCGCGCAACGTCGCTTCCATGCGCAAAATGTCATTAGACTTTACCGGCGCTTCATTTCTGGCTGCGTTTCTGACCAATCTCATGACGACTTCCTCTACTGCTGCGGCCGGCACCAATAAGCGATCCCGTGGACGTACCAAGCATGGCACAACTCAGCCGCAGGGGTTATACCTCATAAGAGGTACAATTGGATCACTAAGGGATTGCCGAGTCCGCAGCTCCAGGCTCAGTCAGTCAATCGCCAACCAAACCAGTAAATTATAGGGTTTCCCCTAGCTACTACCTCCAAAGAGGTAGCTATGTGAAACATAAGTGAAGAGATATGCCGGCGACTACCGCTACAGTTATCGTTGCAGAGGACCAGCCGCTGCTGCGGGCAGGAATAGTCCAGGCGCTTCGGCTAGGAGGCTATGCAGTCGTGGCTGAAACAGACGACGGTCCGATGACCGTTGAGAAAACGTCGGAGTTCAAACCGGCGGTTGTTCTAATTAAAAAGGACTTGCCCCGCCTCGACGGAGTGCAGTGCGTAAAACAGATCCGGCGAATCCATGGCACCGATGTTGGGCTGATCTTGATGCTTTCGAGTCCTTCAGATATTTGGGACGGCTTGGACTCGGGTGCAAACGGCTATGCCTTGCGCGAAACTATCGCTGAATTACTGCCTTTCGCGATCAAACACGTAAACGCTGGTCTGGGTTGGATCGGCCCAAACATAGCCAAATATCTGGTACAGGGCAAAGGCTTGCCCCTCATGCTGGGCGCGGCAAATCGGTTCGCTCAATCCCCGATCATGGGCCAACTGTCAGACCGTGAGCAAGACGTGCTTCTTTTATTGATAGAAGGGAGCAGCAATCAGAAGATCGCGGAAACGCTCGGTCTGCAGGTGCAGACCGTCAAAGTGCACATCAAGAGCATCCTGCGCAAACTTAAAGTCAACAGTCGCTCCGAGGCGATATCGCTGGTGCTCAAAGCCGGCATGCGATGATTCCGGACGAAGAGAAAACTGATATAAGCGGTTCGCAAACAGCACTAAATATGGTGCCCAAACGACAGCAGTTCATCTCGTCTAGCCAATCTCCTCAAGACCAGATTGTATCGCCCCGCGGCGAAACCTCACCTGGGGGCGCGGGCGTTCCGCCTGCTTCACAAAACCTTCGTCGGTTTTTCTGATTTGGATGCCGCAGTCGGATCCCAAGGTTCCCACGACTTTTGGATCACATTGATCTTGCCTTCCCGTACATGCGCCTCCCAACCAGTGCTGTCTTTTTCACGCCAGAAGTTCAGATCGATCGACGCCTCCCCGACGGTCAATCCACTGAGTTTCAAATCAGGCAGCCAACGCGGCAGGACTGGGTCGATGTAGAGCGCGCCGTTGGGAGCATCCGGTTGCAATCCGAGGATCGCTTGCACCATGTGAAAGACGGAGCCGGCAGCCCACGCTTGCGGCACGTTGGCGCCTTTGTATTGCACCGGGAAGCGCCCGACTTCACGGTCTATACCGGCATAAAGCTCAGGTATGCGATGGCTGATAAACATGCTTGCAGCTTCCGACAGATCTCTCACCACCCGCCCAACTTCCGCCGTCAATCCATAGCGTTTCAAACCAAGCACAATGATGCCGTTGTCGTGAGGCCAGACGGAACCGCAATGATAGGAATGCGGGTTATATGAGGGGTGAAACTTGGAGAGCGTTCTGATGCCCCAACCACTGGACATGTCGTTTTTCATCAGTCTGCGCCCCACCTTCTCAGCCTGCTCACGGCCGGCGATACCGCTCCACAAGAGATGCCCGGCATTGGAAGTAATGGTCTTGACCGGATTTTTAGCTGGATCGATCGCATAGGCGAAATATTCAATGTCGTCACACCAGAATTTTTCAATAAACTGCTTTTGCAGTTTTGCCGCTTTGGCTCGCAAATCCTGGCTGCGCTCCGGTTCACCAAGCGCGTCGAACACCTCCGCCATGCGCATCCAGGCGTCGAAAACGTAACCTTGCAACTCGCAAAGTCCTTTGGGCTGCGGCACGTTGGTGCCGTCTGGATAGATGACCGAATCCCCCGAGTCTTTCCAACACATGTTTTCGTAACCGAGGGTCGACTGAGTTTTGAACTCCTGGAAGCCGTCGCCATCCAAGTCCCCATATTTATCGATCCACTCCAGGCAGCGCAGCGCCACGTCTCGATAGGTTTCGATGATCGATTTTTGGCCGAGCCATTTCCACGTTTCATGCAGCAAGATCAAATACAGTGGAGTTGCATCCGCAGTTCCATAATAAGGAGTGTGCGGAATTTGTTTGAAGTGAGCCAGCTCGCCCTGGCGCAGTTCGTGCAGAATCTTTCCGGGTTGGGCGTCGCGCCAGTCATCAATCTCCAGCGACTGAAACTCAGCCAGGCGCTTCAAGGTGCCCAGCGAAAATTTGTTGTTAACGAGCATGGTTTGCAGACCGGAGATCAAACTGTCGCGTCCGAACAACGCGACGTACCATGGCACTCCGGCTGCCGGCGTGAAACTATCGGCGCTCAGTTCCCGCTCGTAAAGCCGCAAGGCGCCCATGTCATCTACGGACTGAGTAAAGAAGCGGTAGAACTCTTCGTTGCTGCTACTGATCTTTGTCGCGCGCGCCTGCCAGGCGCTTTGCAGTTCGTTGAGCACCGTCTTGTCGCCCACCAACAGGTCGTCGAACTGTTCCAGTTCTTTGCCAAACACCAGCTCGAATCGGCTGGCAACGTGCCAGCTGCTGCCGGGCTCCAGATCGATGTCGAAGACCACGCGTCCATTAGCAAAATGGGCGGGCGAGCCGCAACTGAGCAGCCGATAAACGAAGTGGCGGCAAAAGTCGTCGTTACTGTAAGACGTGCGCAACTGCAGAAGCTCCGGGTCCCACACGGTGACGATGTTGCCGCGCCGCACAAACCGATGGGCTCGAACGTCGAAAATATCAGCAAAATCGCTGCGCATCGCAATTTCCAGCGAAAACTGCACTCGTTTCTTGCCGTAGTTCGAAACATCAAGTTGTTCGCAAATGCCTTTGCCAACCTCTCGACTGATCGTCAACGACAAAACATCGGCTGGAACTGTACCGTTTCTCGATTCGAACTGATTGTTCGTCAGGTAACAAAGCGAAGAGAAGTAGGTGACGGTGGCGGAGGAAAGCCGCTGCCAGGGCTGTCCGTTAGCATAGATTTTATAGGAGCTGAGAAAGCGGGTGTCGCTCGCGTACACTCCCAGCTCGCTGTTGCTGGAAATCTCGGCGTTCTCGTCGGTGACCATAAAAATTCCGCCCTGATTGATGGTCAGGACGGGCGGACCAACACTAATCTCAATCGGCATCTTTTAGCTCCCTACATAAACTTTGACTCGATCGCTCCGTCTAAAACCAGCGTGGCTTTGTGACAACGGTTGTACCACTAACAAGACTCGCCCTAATTAGTTCGTTGTCGCAATTGAAGAATGAAATTTGGCTCGGATTAATCGGAACGTAGTTAGCCGGCGCGGCAAGGAGGGTGGCGAGCATTAGCGTTCAGTTACCGTGATTACCTGAGGGCACATGGTGTCATTTCGAGCGACGCGAACGGTAGTGAGCGAAGTCGAGATCTCTCATGCCGCTGGCAAGCAGCCTTGAGTTGTGCCACGGCAAAGGTCAGAGAGATTTCTCGACTTCGGGCTGCGCCCTCGCTCGAAATGACATTGACTGGCTCGCCATTCTTTAGCCCGTGGCTGCTTGATCAGCTTTTTCCAGCTCCGTGGTCGGGCAGGGCCGCCGCTGTGCTGGCAAAATGAATTCGGCTTTGGGGGCGAAACAAAACAAGGACCGCGACGTCAGGGCTTTTCAGCGCACGAAGCATATGCTAAGTTAAAAATTAGAGGGCTTGCTATGTCTATCTTTTCCAATACAGACGAACTGCACAACGTGATGAAAGAGCTTTGGCGCCGCATTAAAGCGGATGACGAGATGTCGGCCAAGCTTTTGAAAACGAAACTGATAGTTCGATTCATCTATCGAGATCCAGATGGCATGGTGACGATCGATGGCAGCGACGGTGTGGAATTGAAGGTGTACGCCGGTCAATGCGACCTTAAGCCGACGATCGAGATGAGCATGAAATCAGATGTGGCACACAATTTCTGGCTGGGCAAAGAGAATCCGGCCGTGGCATTGATCACCGGCAAAATGTCATCGAAGGGCCCGGTAAACCAAGCGCTTGCCCTGTTGCCCGTCGTTAAGCCGGCATTCCGGATTTATCCCGATGTGGTTGAAGACCTTAAGAGTTCAGCCGCGTAATCTTCAGCGGGCGCTGTATAGGTTTCCCATCATAAATCTCTCATTCCCAGCCGGGAATGGGAGATTTATGCAAAAGGGTCTGCGCTATTTGTGCTGTTTCTGTTTGACTCTGAAAGGCGCGTCGTCGAAAAGATCCTGCGATTGCTTCAAGGCTTCGGCATCGTCTTTTGCAGCCAACTCGTTTTCGCCGAGTAACCGATACAACTTGGCGCGTTTTTGATAGAGGTATCCGGACAAAACAGTTTCCTTAATCGCCAGGGTGCAATCAGCAATGGCAGCTTTGTAGTTCTTCAGCATCGTATACGCATCACAGCGCGATTCGTGGACCGTGCGAGCTTGAGGTTTCAAGACCAGCACCTTGCTAAAGTCAGCTACCGCCTCTGCCGGCTTATTTCCCTTCAGGAAGCAGGTGCCGCGTCTGCGATACATGTCCCATGATGCCCAATCGGGATGACCGATAATGAAGTTCAGATGTTTGATGGCTAAGCTGTACTGTAGAGTCGAGTCGTACAAATCCGCCAGAGCGGTGCTGGCTGTACGGTCGCCTGGTTTCACCTCAAGCGCTCGACAAAAGTCTTTAATCGCCAGTTTTTCCTGGTTCGAGGACACATAAATACCGCCGCGATTCTCATATAGATCGTATTCCTTCGGACTGCGTGAGATCGCCAGAGTCAAGTCGGCAATACCCGCATCAATCATGCCCAGTCTAGCCAGCAACATGCCCCGCCTTCGCAACGTGACAGTGCTTGCGTCACCGTGATCGATTGCCGCCGTATACTCGCGTATTGCGTCAGCGTACCTCTTGTGATTTTCGTAGGCTAGCGCTTGGTCAGCGTGCCCCTGCGCCTCGGCAGTGGCCGAAGCGTCTGACGGTGCTTGCTTTTTAGTCTGTTGCGCGTTTCCAGCGTCCGCCCATGACACCACATACAGTGCAATGAGAACCAGGACACCGATAACCTTTGCCTTTCTCACTTCAGATTTTTCTGCCCGTAAAAACTGCAGTCTCATATTTGATCGTCACTCGACCATCTTGCTCAAATTGCCTAAAAACGTCTTGTAGAGCCATTTTGAAACGTTCGAGCGCTTCGCCTTCTTTTGGTGAATACGAGGTCGAGCACGCGCGCATGATCAGACCCTGTTCGTCCACCGATTGCTCGTTGGCAAACGCGGTCCGTTCAACGTCCTCGAACAGCGGCGAAATGAACAACGGCTCACCGGCTTTTCCACCGAATTTCATTTCCACTTCTCGGCTTTCACGCAACGCTCTCACTATCGCACCATATGCGGTGGTGAACGGATCGAATCGATCTCTTTCGTTCCACATCAATGCCACCCAGCCTGAGGGTTTCAATATGCGGTGAAACTCCTTAAGCGCCTCCTCAGGTTCAAACCAGTGAAACGCCTGAGCGCACAAGATCGCATCTACACTGCTGTCCGGCAATCCAGTCTGCTCGCCGCGGCCTTTGGTAAAGACGATCTGGGCAGAGCCGGGCGCCAATTGCTCAGCTTCTGCACGTTGCCGCATGTCGTCGTTAGGCTCAACGCCGATCATGGCGACGCCCCGTCGCGCCAACAAACGAGTGGCGATGCCAGTGCCGCAACCAACATCAGCCATGGTCGAGCGGTCGTTCAACTGGCAACGCTCAATGATGAAATCGATTGCCTCGGTCGGGTAGCTCGGGCGCGCCACCGCGTATAGATTGGCCAATCCAGTGAATCGTTCTGTTGGCTTCAGGTCAGCTCTGTCCGCCATGCTTCCCGTCCAGTTTGCCAGTTTGCGAGCATGATTCTAGCGCGGATCGTCACCTTGAGAGCTTGGCTTGTCGAGTGCAAAGATTTTCCGCAATTCTTGCCAGCTCCTGGGAGCGTCGGCTTCCAGCCGGCATTGATCGGGATTCTGCCAAGTGCCGCCAGGATTAGGATGGCGGCGCTCACAGGCCGCCACGCTTGCGGGCGACATAGCGTGGTATATCCTCGAATCGATACTGACTTATGCCGTCATTCGAGGCAAGCGCTATCATTGTTTCTGTTCAGGTAAAAAGGAGCTTGCTTATGTTCGACCGCCTCAAAAATATAGTCAAAGCGATGCTCGACAAGGGCGCAAGCAAGTTGGAAACACCAGAAGTTTTGGCAGAGGAAGCCCAGAGCCAGTTAGAAAAGCATGTCAAAGAGCTGAAGGAAGCCTGGACTGGATCCGTGACTAGCGAAAAAATGGTCGAACAGCAGCTCAAGAAAAACGATGACGAGCTGGCTACCTGGGAAAATCGCGCAGCCGCGGCGGTGGCGAAAGGCGACGACGAGACGGCAAAAGAATGTCTAAGGAAAAAGCAGGAGCTTAAACAGAACCAGCAGAACTTCTCAAACCAGCTGGAAGAACAGAAGAAAGCAACGGCTGCCCTGAAGGACAGATACGCCGAGATGCAGGACAAATTGCAGAAATTTATGCGCGACAGACCGACGATGACAGCTCGCGCCCAAGCAAGCGATGCAGTTTCCAAGGCCAACGATCTCCTGTCGGGAGCCGGCGGCGGTAACAGCATGGACAAATGGGAACAGAAGATCCGCGAAAAAGAAGCCATCACCGACGCTTCTCGTGATGTCGAAGGCAAGGCGGTCGACGACAAATTCAAGAAATTGGATGCGGATTCGCAGCTTGACGACGAACTGGCGGCGTTGAAATCGAAAGTAATGCCAAAACTAATCGTGGACACTACAGGTGGCGGCACTGAAGAGAAGAAAAAAACAGTGGTTGACGAAAACGTGCCGATGATTGTCGATGTCGAAGAGATTAAGGACGACAAATCGGACAAGGACAAGAAATAGGCTCTATCAGCTGCGCTCTGCAGTTTTCTGCGCACCACTCATTGTCATCTCATGGAAGCGGAAGGAGCGCAGCGACTGCAGTCGAGAGATCTCTCATAGCCGTAGGTGTGCCACGGCAAAGGTTATGAGAGATCTCTCGACTCGCTCACTACGTTCGCTTCGCTTCCATGAGAGATGACAGAGGTGTGCGCTGTTCGTACAGAATCTGAATCCAATGGGATCGTAAATACGAACTGGCTGCCTTTACCCAGCTCGCTGATCACGTGGATTTCGCCGCCATGCATTTCGACCAGCGCTTTGCAGATCGCCAGGCCGAGACCGGAGCCTGATCCTTTCTGAGCATCGGCCGCTTCAACTTGTTTGAAACGATCGAAAATCGCCTTCGTCAAATGCGGCGGTATGCCTCGGCCATGATCGGTGACAGTGATCCGCGCGAAACCGGAAACCGGCTCGGCAGCGAGCGTGACAACTTCACCTTGAGGCGAGAATTTGACCGCGTTTGACAATAAATTGATCAAGACTTGGATGATGCGATCGCCGTCGGCGAACACCGCCAGGTCCGTCGCAAGAAGCTTCAATGTAATTCCTTTTGCCTGTGCCAGTGGCTGGGTAGTGTGAATCGCCTGCTCGAACGCAGCCGCTAACGGCATATCCTTTTTCTCGAGTTGAAGCATTCCCGCTTCCATTCTTTCGATATCCAACAGATCGTTGACCAAGGTGAGCATGCGCGCAGCACTGCGATCGGCGGCGGAAAGCAGCCTCTGCTGGTCGGCATCGAGGTGTCCGATCATGCCGGCTCCGAGCATCTCCAGCACACCTTGAATGGCGAACAGCGGGCTGCGCAAGTCATGACTGACCATCTGCACGACCTCCTGTCGCAGGCGTTCAGCGCGCTTGCGCTCGCTGATGTCGTGGGCGACGCAAAACATTGTCCGCTCTGTGTCGGACCAGACTGCGGACCAGACAACATCGATTACAGTTGCATCCTTGCGTATGAGCCTGATTTCAAACGGCGGCTCAGCGCCGCCTTCCATAATGATCGCTAATTCGTGCCTGGCATGCTCAGCATCGTCTGGCACAACCAGATCGATCAGCCGTCTTCCCATTAGCTGATCGGGCGTGTAGTCCAACACGGCCTTGCTTGCCGGACTGATGGCGACAAATTTATAACGCTCATCCAAAGTGCAGATCAGGTCACGCGCGTTTTCAACAATCGCTCGTTCTTTGCGGCTGGACTCGACCAGAGCCTCCGCCATGCTGTGAAACGCACCATCAAGAATGGCGATTTCGTCGCTGCCTGGAACGGGCGGATTGAGGGGTTGCTGCATGGCCAGGCGATCTGTATTGTCGATCATGCACACCAACCGCCGCACCACAGTGCGGGCAAAGAAAAAGCCGGCCATGACCAGAAGGGAAATATTGATCACTGTACCGATGATCAACACTTGACTGTCTTGCTGGCGTACTCTCGCTTGATATTCATGGCTCTCGCTAGCGATCTCCTTTTTCTGCTTACCGAGCATCACCAGTCGAGACAAAACCTTGGTGTTCGATCTCAAATGCCTGAACACTTGCATGCGCGGCTCACTATGCTGAGGAAACTCGCTGGGATGTTTGATGGAATATTCCGCCTCTTGGCGAATTTTGTCACCATATTTGATGGCATCGTCAACGATTGCCATATCATTCGGGTTGCCCCGTACAAGTTCCTTGAGCCGCTGACTTGTCTCATCCATCTCACCGGATCCTGTGTAATAACTGGCGGAGAGTGGACTGGCTTTATCGATGGCATCCATGATGCCGCCGATCACAACGTACGCGGCACGCATCAGTTGGTTTGTCGAATCACTGATGTCCCTGGCTTTTTCCGCCTGGACGGCTTCAGCCTCAGCTTCGTTGCGCAGTTGCGCCAGTTTCGCCATCAAAGCGACCTGAACGATCATCGGCAAGATGACCAGGATCAGCCCCGTTTGCGCAAGGGTCAGCCGGGGCATGCGGGAATATTTGGTTCTGGCAAGCGTAGGCAATGACATAAGATATGCACTAGATCTCTTCCAGAATATCCCCACCGCCCACGCGCCTGAAACATCGGCATCCGCAGCGGCCGACCGAATGGACTGAAGTGCAAAAAAATTTTCCGCTTTTTTCACCAGTTTTCCGAAGTCAATAGCTCTTGTCGTCGCTAGCAGCAAAAGCCTTACGCCGCTTGACATTGCGGCGGCGGGTCAGGCAACAATCTCTCCTAATTGTCAGTCTTCAATCAGTAGTCCCATGCAGAAACGACAAATGAGGATGGTGGACTGCAATGTTAATAGGTTTCGCAATGATGACTTTGGGAGTGGCTGCCGTGATTACTATCGGCGCTACTGCTCCAATGAGTTTGGGCAACCGTTTGGACTTCGGTGCTTTGTCCCTGGTCCCGATCGCAGAAGACGAATAGAAAAGGCGAAGGTCTGTGACGCTGAGCACCGCATTTAGTACGTGAACGGATCCCTGAGCGCTATATAATTGTGCGCCCAGAATCTGGAGAATTGCTCATGGCTGACTACCTTCTTGAGATCGGCACGGAAGAATTGCCGGCTGGATATATTCCCGATGCGCAGAGGAACCTGCAGCAGTTGCTTTCTGATGCATTGCGCAACGCCAATCTTTCATTCAGCGAGATTCGCACCCTGAGCACACCCCGGCGCCTGACAGCGATCGTCGCCGGTTTGGCTGAAAAACAAGAAACCGTGCAAAAGAAGGTCAAGGGTCCGCCTGTCAAATCGAGCTTCGACGAGAACGGTCAACCCAAACCGGCGGCGGCGGGGTTCGCCAAGAAGCACGGGCTCTCTGTCGAGCAGTTGGACAGAGAGGGCGCTAACGGTGACGAATATTTGATCGCCAACTTGACCATCGCCGGGAAGCCGGCTGAAGAAGTGCTCAGCGACATCGTTCCCAAAGCGATCGCGGCGATCCCCGGGGAACGCCTGATGCGTTGGGGTGCCAACGACATGAAGTTTTCGCGACCGATTCGGTGGATTGTTTCTCTGCTCAACGACAAGGTTGTTCCTGTCAGCCTTCAGGGCATCGACGGTGGGCGCCAATCGTCGGGACATCGAATTCTCAGCAAAGGACACGTACAAATTAGCAATGCCGCTCATTATGTGGATGAGTTGAGGGCAGCACACGTGCTGGTCGATCCGCAGGAACGCCGGCGCATTATAGAAGAGCAAGTGCAGCAGCTGGCCAAGAGCAAAGCAGGCACACCGCGACAGTTGAAGGGTTCCTTGCTGGAAGAAGTGGTCAACATCACAGAGTGGCCGCATGCCATTGCCGGCGAATTTGCCAACGAATATCTGGAGCTGCCTGACACTCTGATTGAAACGGTGATGGTGCACCACCAGCGGTACTTCCCGATCGAGAAAACAGACGCTGACACTTCGCACAAAGCGATCAAGAATAATCTCCTGCCCTACTTCATCACGATCGCCAACAACGATCGTGCCGAGGCTCAAGATGTGATCAAACGAGGCAACGAGCAGGTTCTCAAAGCTCGTCTTGCCGATGGTAAATTTTTCTACTTCGACGATCAAAAGACTAAACTTACGGACCGCAAAGATGCGTTGAAACAGCTCACCTTCCAGGAAGGATTAGGCAGTTACACCGATAAAGTTGAGCGCCTGAAGAAATTAACGGCGGTCGTCGCGGAGCAGTTGAAGCTCGAGCCGAAGCTGGCTGCCTCGCTCAGCACCACCGCGGAACTCTGCAAGCTCGATCTGGTAAGCAATCTCGTGCGCGAGTTGCCGGAGCTGCAGGGTTACGTCGGCTCATGGTACGCGGAGAGAGAAGGGCTGCCACCAGATGTGGTGACGGCGATCGCCTCGCATTATTCGCCCAGATCGAACGACGACAGTGTGCCCAAAGATTTAGTTGGCATGCTGGTTTCGACTATCGATAAAATCGACAATCTGGTTGGGTTGTTTGCTCTGGGCAAAAAACCCAGTGGTTCCAGCGATCCATATGCGCTGCGCCGGCAAGCGCAGGGTTTGATCGATATACTTCTGGATGGACTGCCGGATCATCCTCTCAATTTGACTGAAGCAATCGATCATCTGCTGCAATGGTTTGAGCCGAGCCTTAAGGGCAGCAAGCGTGGTTTCGATCGCCAGCGCATCCACAACGATTTGCAGGAGTTCCTCCTGCAGCGTTTGCAGGGCAAGCTTGCCGATCAAGGCGCCGGGCGCGAAGTAGTCGATGCGGTGCTGGGCGCGCGCGATCCATTGACCAATTTGAGCGATGTCAAAGTGCGATGCACTGCCGTGGAGAATCTGATGGCGGCGCCGGGAGGTCTGGATCTGGTGCGTGCCGGAGTGCGCGTGGGCAAGATCCTTGGCGCCGATTCGCCCGATTCCGTCGATCCCTCATTATTCGTTTCGGATGCGGAACGTAAACTATGGGAGACATTTAATCATGACGTAATTAAACAATGGCAAGGTGACAAAAATTTCTCTGCGCCTGCTGATGCCTCTCAATATGCACGGTTGCTCGAGCTGCTCAAACCGCTAAGCCCCGCTGTGGATCAGTTTTTTGAGCAAGTGATGGTCAATGATGAAGACAGAGGCAAACGAAACAACAGGCATGGGATGCTCAAGCAAATCGATCGATATTTCAAATCGGTTGCCGATTTTCCTAAATTGCAATCACTTTTAGTCTAGCCCTGCATGGGAACATAAGCACAAACCGTTTTGTCTCTCGAATTGAGAGCATCCAGTTTTAGATAAGCGCGCACTAAACTTCTTACCGTGAAAAAGAGAAAAACCATTCAACGCCTGTTGCTTGTAGCGCTTGTCGCCCTGGCGTTTTGCGGCGGACAAGCAAGAGCATTCAGCGACATCCCTGAAGCGGCGATCAAGGCACCGCTATTGGTGCCGGAGCAATCGGTCAGCACCTTCGTTGCGTCGCCGACCGCTCCCGGGCACGGGCTGGCGGTCAACATCATCTACCCGCCCAAACCCAGATATGAAGATGGTGCGCCGGTGGCAGTCGTGGTTCCGGCCGGCGACGGCGCCGACGGCTTGCATTTCTCAGCGCACACGATTCAGTGCGGCTTTTGTGAGGTTCGTTTTGCCTTCCCAGGCGGCGGCAAGCCGGGTCTGCAATCCGGCGGCATATATGATTATCGCGGCGGCGAATCGCAACAAGCGCTGCGCGATGTTTTGCTTTTTGCCGCCGGCAAAGGAGCAGACACGCATGGCCGGCACATCGGCGATCTCGTTCCTGTACCGGTGGACACCAATAATGTCGGCATTATCGGCTGGTCCAACGGCGGCAACACCGCTCTGGTTACCCTGGCTAAATTTTCAGATAAATTGCAATGCGTCAAATGGCTCTCTTTCTATGAGAGCCCGGTGGGAGCAATGCTGTTTCCCCCTAACCTGGGCGGCGAGCGCGATCTAATGATCAATCGCCATTACCGCGAGGGCAGTTGTGCCACCGGCGACTGCCTGGTCGACTATAGAAAGCTCAGCTATCAACGCGACGACGCGCGCGACGCCGATACTCATAAGAAGCGAGGAGAGCCTGTATTGCCGGGGATCGTCTACTTCGACGAGAACAATAACCACCGCTGGGACGAAGCTGCGGAGTTTGCCTTCACCTATGCCCTCGACGTGGGACTGGACAAACAGATATATCCGCCCGACGTTACAGCCGCGATGATGCGTAAAGGAATATTCTTGGGCTGGCAAGAAGACACCGGGCCCGGTGGCGCCAAAAGGGACAAGGCGGGCAAACCAATCCCTCAATTCGCCGACGATATCAGCCCCAAGGAGCTAAAGCTCAAAACAAAACTTCAGAAAGATAAGCACAAAGCTTGGGCCGCCCAAGTAGAAGAACAGCTGACGTTGCATCCCAACCCGAACGTGCGGGTCACCGACCATAACATCGTTGACGTGAAAGTGCTGACCTGGCCCGATAACATCGCCACCCTGGCGGAGTCCGAAGCGTTCTTCAAAGACCGGGATGGTTCGCTGTACATCGATCAAGTTTGTGAGAAATATCCAAAACTGTTCGTTTCCGTGTTCGGCAGCCAGATCGACCATATGCAGCGGCAGGCGGACCATCCCAACATCGCGTTGTTGTACAACGCTTTTCTGGCCGACAAGTGTCATTGGGTTAGATTGAATCCGGATCCGCTCTACGTCGGCTCTGCAGCCACCATGAACTTTCGCAATTTCGTCAACAACAAGCCGAACGCGCCGATTGATTCGTCGGCAATTGTCGACCAACTTGAGCCGGAAGGCTTAGTGCCCGATTATTTGTATATGGACGCGGCGGCGTGCGAGCTGGCCGATCGTGTCAAAAAGAAAGGTGCGAGCGGTTCTCTGGATGCCGTGTTATTTGATTACAAATATGGCGCCGGTCCCATGCCCA
>Ga0182024_10008839_pt1 | contig 21055 bp, 16 predicted proteins | sample P32metaG_FD_120480 | JGI IMG/M metagenome (GOLD analysis project Ga0182024, IMG submission 120480) | Permafrost microbial communities from Stordalen Mire, Sweden - P3-2 metaG (Illumina Assembly) | ecosystem: Environmental > Terrestrial > Soil > Wetlands > Permafrost | place: Sweden: Stordalen...
GGCGTCCGGAAGCTGAATGATTTGCGGGGCGGAATTTTCTACGGGTGAAGCGAATTTCCGGAAGCCGGTTAGCGGAAGCCGGAAGCCGAGATCCCGGCCCCACCGGCCGAGGTTGATGCCGCTGATGACGAGCTCTTTGTAGCCTGCGGCGACGAGAGCATTGACTTCGTGGATCACGTGGTGCAGCGGCAACGAACGGCTTTGGCCGCGGACGCTGGGGATAATGCAGAAGGAGCAGCGATTGTCGCATCCATCCTGGACTTTGAGGTTGGGGCGAGTGCGAGAGTTTTCTGGGGCTTCGCCTTCGAAGACTGGAGCGGCGAGGAGTTCAGTGTGAGCGAAGATGTTGGAGATGAAGAGGGCGGCTTCCGGTTTCCGGCTCCCGGCTTCCGGCTTTTGGGAATTGGGTGTCAGGTTCGACAACGGGACGAAGGATTGGGGAGTCTTGCGGCCGTTGACCTCAGCGGCTAAAGCCGCAGCAGATTTTTTGAGCTTGGTCGCAGCGCTGGAAGCGCTGCGCCACCCCAAATCATCGTCCTTTGTGCGCCACCCCAAATCATCGCGCTCTGTGCGCCACCCTAAATCATCGTTGTTTGTGTCGTTCTTTGGGTCGTTGCGTTCTGTGGGCGTCATGTCGCCAAGGGCGATTTCGGCGAGGCGGTGTTTGTGGGAGTTGCCGATGACGGCAGTGACCCCGGGGAGGGCAGCGATTTCTTCAGGGGCGCGCTGGGCGTAGCATCCGGTGACGAGGATCTTGGCATGGGGATTGTGGCGCTGTAGGCGGCGGATGGCGGCGCGGGCGTCCTGATCGGAGGAGCGGGTAACGGTGCAGGTGTTGAGGATGACGAAGTCGGCGTCATCTTTGGCGGCGCGGGCGAGGCCGCGCGATTCGAACTGGCGCTCGAGGGCGGCGCCGTCGGCCTGGGTGGTGCGGCATCCGAAGTTTTCGACGTGGAAGGTGGGCACGGGAATATCGTAGCATTTAGCGGCTTCCGGCTTCCGGCTTCCGGCTTCCGGCTTCCGGCTTTCCGGCTTCCGGCTTCCGCGTTCCGGATCATACTTTGAGGTGACGAAGTCAAGTTCGTGGCTGCGCATCTTCGTCCTGAGCATGGCAGCGAGCGCGGTGGCTAAAAGCCCGTTGAATTTCTTGGGAGCTTTACGCGGCGCTAAAGCGCCGCTCTTCCACGGCGCTGGAGGCGTTCGTGCGTGAGGCTGGAAGCGAGCGCAGCTCCTCAACGGGGCGAAGACGTTATCCTTAGGCAAAGGATTTGCCTCTCGCCGGCGAGGAGTGCGTTCCATCGCCGGCGTGGGGCTAAAGAGACGATTACGCCTCAGGCAGTAGCTGCGGTTTTCTTCTGCGTGAAACATTCGCGGCAGAAGATGGGCCGGCCCTGCGTGGGGCGGAAGGGAACAGTGGTGTCCTTGCCGCACTGCGAACAGGTGGCGCGGGTTTCGACGCGCGTGTAGTGATTTCCGTTCCCTGAAGATGCAGGAGCGGAGAGCACGGCAACGCGCTTGGACTTGCAGGTTTTACAGCGCTTGGGCTGGTTCTTGAATTGTTTGTCGTAGAAAAACAGTTGTTCCCCTGCGGTGAAGATGAAATCCGCGCCGCAATCGATGCAGGTAAGTACCTTGTCCTGAAATTCCATTGAGGATGGCTCCCTTTCGCCCGAGATTGCGCGAGCCACCGCGGGGAAGGCAGTGACGCGGAGCAAACGCAGGTTGTGTACATCCCCCCTCAAACTGCCCCTGGACTCGGCCCGCCACGCACCCAGAACGGGACGTGGATACAGCTATGCATAAACTGAAATGCCGAATGAATGATGAGTGTCGAAAATAATCCCGGCCGCAAACTCTGACTGGTGGGGGCCAGCAGAGCAGGGCCGCCCCGGGAAGGGGACGACCCTTTACTGCTTGGGTTATGAACTCCTTACAAACCGACAGCCAAATGTAACTTCGGCCGCCGACCGCCTTAATCCTGCTCCTTGCGAACCTTCTTGCGGGCGCGCTTGCGAGCCAGCGCGGCCTTTACTCGTTTCTTTTCACCGGGCTTCAGGTAAAAGGAATGGCGTTTTACTTCTTTAATAATGTCTTCCTGCTGCACTTTGCGCTTGAACCGGCGCAGAGCGTTTTCGAGGGATTCACCCTCTTGCAGTCGAATTTCCGCCAAGCAGACACACCCCCAGACCCGTCCGGTAGGACCGAATAGTTATTACAAGGATTTGGGCGGAAGTCAAGGGGAGAGGCTGAAATTCATTTACAAACAGCGACACCCGAGGGCGTGTAGGGCACGCAATTAGCCGACCGGGCGTCCGCGAAACACTGGCTGCGTCTGATCCCAAAAACGGAGTTTCCTCCAATTTTGACAAGTGGTCAAGAGTTTCTGGAGACCAGCCGATGAGGACTAAGGGGGTTGCCTCCCTTTCGTCATACGATGACTTGGCTGAGTAAAGCGATTGCCGCGTGCGCACTGATGATTCTGCTGGGCATCGGGGTGCTGTCGTACTGGGGTACGGTCCGGGATGAGGAAGACCGGGCGTGGGTCACACATACGCTGCTGGTCGTGGAGAAGCTGCAGACGGTGCGTATCGACATCACTCAGGCTGAAACTGGGCAACGAGGTTACATGCTGACGGGACAGGACCGATACCTGGAACTGTACGGGGCGGGTGTCAATCAGGTGCGCCAGGACATGAAAGACCTGCCGGATCTGATCTCGGACAACCCGAGGGAGCGGGAAGCGACCCAGTTGCTGGACCCGCTGATTGCGGCCCGGCTGGCGGAGCTGAGCGACGGAATCGAGGTTCGGAAGCGGAGCGGACTGCTGGCTGGGGTGGAAGCTGTGGCCAAGGGGAATATCGGGGAACGGTCGATGCAACAGATCGCGGCCCAGATCGGCAAGATGCGGCGGACGGAAGCGCAGCTTTTGAGCAGACGATTGGAGACGGCGGTGGCCAGTACGCGGAAGATAAAGGTCGCCATTGTTTGTGGAAACGGTTTGGGCATTCTGATTCTGTCGCTGGCGGGCTTGGTGATTCACCGGGAAACGGGCAGGCTCAATCGGGCGAAGGAGGAGCTGAAACAGGTCAACGAAAGGCTGGAACGCCGGACCGGAGAACTGTCGGAGACGAATATTGAGTTGGAGAGTTTCGCGTATTCCGTGGCCCATGACCTGCGTGCACCGCTGCGCCACATCGCGGGATATTCCAATGTCGCCCTAAGAGACTACGGGCCGAAGCTGGATGCGGAAGCCCGGCGCTACCTGGAGAAAATCGCGGATGGCGCTGAAAAACTGGGGCATCTGGTGGATGATCTGCTGAGTTTGTCAAAAGTGGGGCTGCAGGAACTCTCGCTCCAGCACATCCAGCTGGATTTGCTGGTGCACAAGGTGGTCAGCAATCTTGCGCCGGAGTATTCAGGACGAGAGATCGACTGGCGGATCGGGAAGTTGTTCAGCGTGGAATGCGATCCGGGATTGATGAAACAGGTATTCGTGAATCTGCTGTCGAATGCGGTGAAGTACACAGGGAAGCGAGAACATGCGGTGATTGAGGTCGGAGATAGGATGCAAGACGAGGAACGGGTGATCTTCGTGCGGGACAACGGAGTGGGCTTCGAGATGCAATATGCGGGAAAGCTTTTCGGTGTATTTCAGCGCCTGCACAAGGCCCGCGATTTCGAAGGCACCGGGGTGGGGCTGGCGATCGTGCAGCGCATCATACGGAAACACGGTGGGCGGATTTGGGCGGAAGCGGAGCTCGATCAAGGAGCGACGTTTTTCTTTACGCCGGGATCGCCCGAGAAAAATAGGAGCAAGCAACCAGAGGTTCCAATGAAGAATGGAGTGACGCATGCCGCACGGAGTTGAGATTTTGCTGGTGGACGATAGCCCTGAGGATGTGGAGTTGACGATGCGCGAATTGCGCCGCCACAAGCTGGCCAACGACATTCAAGTCGCAGAGGATGGAGCGGAGGCGCTAGACTTCCTGTTCTGCCGTGGCCCACACAAGGATCGGACGTTTTCCCATCCTCCGAAACTGGTGCTGCTGGATCTGAAACTTCCCAAAGTCGATGGACTGGAAGTACTGAAGGCTATCCGTGCCGATGAGCGAACGAAGGCGATCCCAGTTGTGATTCTCACTTCTTCCAAGGAACAAAAAGATCTGATCAAGGGTTACAACCTGGGAGTAAGCGCTTATGTTCAAAAACCAGTGGACTTCATGCAGTTCAGCGAGGCCATCCAACAGATCGGAATGTTTTGGATGCTGACCAATCAAGCGCCTCCGGCGGGAGCGTTTGTGGCGAGCAACGCAAAGGGAGTGTAGAAAATGAAGAGGCCCACCTATGAAACCTAATCTGGTCGCCACAGAACTTCCGTTGGGCGTATCCGAAAAGAGGCGATTCCCTCGATACCGGTACAGCGCGCCGATCATCGTTCGTGCAGCGAATGTTCCGGAGGCGCGTGGGATGACCGTGGAGATCAGTGAGTGTGGGGCATCGATTGTGGTCGGTGCCTCGTTGACGGTGGGCGATACGGTCGAACTGGAGCCGGTGGGCGGCGGCATAGCCTCAGCCGTGGTACGGCGCAACTTCGGGAGGCTCTACGGTTTCGAGTTTCTCAACCTGAGTGCGGAACAAGCCGAGAAAATTAAAGAAATGTGCAAGATGCTGCCATTGTATCGTTCCAAGACACTCGACCTTTGGAAACGATGAGTTCCTGGCTCGACCCCTGTCGAGCGCCGGCTCGGGAAGGGGCGCCCTTTCCTGCCCAATCTCAAACTCCTTAATTCAACAACTCAGCCCTTAAAGCGGCTTAGTCCTGCTCTTTGCGACCTTTCTGACGTGCTGGTTTGCATGCGAGCGCAGCTTTCACACGCTTTTTCTCGCCCGGTTTCAGGTAAAAGGAGCGGCGCTTAGTGTTTTCAGCGAAACAAGACCTCTACGGCGTCCCGTTTTGAGATTTTGCGGCTGGGTTTGTGGTGAACATTAGGGATGCTTCGACTGTGGATTTGCTTTGCTTCGCAAAGCAAATTCCTCGCTCAGCATGACAGAGTTCGGAGACGGTCTGAGTCATGTCCCCAGATACATCACGTGGACGTAGGTGCCGAGTCTGACGTTGTAGGCGAGATACCAGCCGACGTGGTCGGGGTCGTCGTAAAGAGTGATGTCGTCGGCGTCCCAGCGCCAGTCGGTGCAGAAGAGGATGTCGTAGGGGGCGACGCTGAAGTTGAAGCCGCCAAACCAAAAGCGGTTGGGGCCGCCGCCGGCGAGGCGCCAGATGTGGTCGCGGCCGATGCCGCCGCTGAAGTGGCCGTGCTCCCAGGGGTGGTCGAGGCGGTAGTGGACGTCGTTGGGGCCGGTGTCGTGGCCGATCCATTTGCCGTTGGAGTGGACGTGCGGAGCGTCGGGGTGACCTTCTTTGTCGTCGAAGTGGCGGTTCTCGGTGGGGCGCTGCGGCTTTTTTGTTCTCGACGGGCTGTGGGCGGGAATGTTTTTGGGGCCGCCTCCGACTTCGGGGCGATGTGCGGCGAAGGCGAGGGTGGTGATGAGGAGAAGGGCGAGTACGGGAGTGAGTTTTTTCATGAGTGCGCTTTTTGGGGAGATTGTACTTGGGGTGGAGGGTTGGGGCAATTGGGTTTCTGTTTCGGCTGGGGCCGATAAATTCTTAACCGCTAAGGACACGAAGTATCACGAAGGTTTGTGGCGCGGGAAGCTTGTGGGTTGGCTCGTTGTGGATGTAGGGATGCTTCGACTGCGGATTTGCTTTGCTGCGCGAAGCAAATTCCTCGCTCAGCATGACAGAGAAGCTTTGTGCTGTCCTATGCGAGAAGCAGGTTCCTCACCGGGCTTGGCGCCCGGTTCGGAATGACAACCTTAGCTAGCAGCGGTGTCCATCTGACCGCCGTCTGACACGAATGAAATCTTCAGAAGACGAATTTCAGGCCGAGTTGGATTTGGCGGGGGGCGAAGGCGGCGGTGGGTTTGAGGAAGTTTTGCGTGGGCTGCTGATAGTAGGCGGGGTAGGGGACGTTGCTGACGTAGGTGGTGTAGTTGACGAAGGTAGTGGCTTCGGCGGTGAGGCCGTCGCTGGTGATGGTGACGCGCTGATTGTCGCGATTGAAAAGATTAAAGGAGTCGGCGGTGAAGTCGAGGCGGTAGCCGGGGCGGAGGCGAATTTTGCGGACGAGGCGGAGGTCGACAGAGGAGTAGTCGGGTCCGGTGAAGGCGTTGCGGGAGTAGCCGGGGAGGCGGTCGTTGTCGTAGTTGCCGTCCTGATTGGGATCGCCGGCGACGCTGGCGTTGACGGGGCGTCCGCTGCCGGCGGTGACGATGCTGGAAATTTTCCATTCGTTGAAGAGGTGGCCGAGGAGTTCGTGTTCGCGGTGAAAGGGCCGAGGTTCGACGGAAAAAGCGGCGACGAAGCGATTGCGCTGGTCGGTGACGCTGGGGCCGCGCTCGCCGTTGGGGTTGTAGGAATTTTGAACGGTGGCCGGTTCGCCGGCGACGAGGGCGTCCTGGCCGTCGTCGATGGCGCGGGCGTAGGTGTAGGAGAGGCGAAGATACGTTCCGCGGGTGACGCGGCGGTTGATGGAGAGAGTTGCGCCGTTGTAGACGCTGGAGGCGGCGGATTGGAATTCGTCGATGGCGCCGAGTTGGGCGATGGGGCGGCCGAGCGGATTGATGCACGGTGGAAACGGGCAGGTGAGCGATCGGGTGAACTGCCAGGTAGCGAAAGAATCGACGGTGTAATAACCACCCTGAAAGATGGAGCCGGTGGAATTGAAGAGAGGATAGGTGAGGGCGACAGGCGCGGGAAGGTTGACGTCGAGCGCGCGAATGAGGTGTTCGCCGTGAACGTAGAGATAGGAGACGGCGACGGTGGTGTGGTCGGCGACTTCGCGCTCGAGGGTGAGGCTCATTTGCTGGACGCGGGGGGTGATGAAGTTGGAAGCGAAGGCGGAGATGTTGTTGGTGACGCCTTCGGTGAATCCTGCGGGAAGATTGCAGGATGGTGCATTGAGTGAGCAGGTGACCAGCGGGTTGGGATAGGTGGGAAAGAGAAGGTGGTCGTAGAAATTTGTGTTGTTGAGAAAAACCTGGGAGTCGGTGATGCCGTTCTCGGTGGCGATGGCGGAGTTGTAGATCTGAGGGATGCGGACGTAGAAGATTCCGTATCCGGCACGGACGACGAGAGGTCGAGTGCGGCCGAAGGAGTAGGCGAGTCCGGCGCGAGGCGCGAAGTTGTGCGGGTTGAAGGGAACTTTGCCCGAGGGCGGGAAGAGCGGGTTTGAGATTAATCCCGCAGTGGAGAATGTTTGGAGATCCCAGCGGACGCCGAGATTAAGGGCGAGATGATTGGTGAGGCGCATGGTGTCTTGCGCGAAGGCGGCATAGTCGTTGCTGTTGGGGCGGGAGGATGAAGGCCCGAAATTTTGCAGATAGTAGTGCGGGACAGAGTGGGCGTAGGCGCGTAGCGGAGTGAGTGGGAGTCCGGCTTCCATGGGCTCGAAAGTGAAGGGATCGACCTTGATGACGTCGAAGATGTATTCGCCGCTCTGCTGGCTGGGGAAATAATCGTAGAGCCAGGTGAGGAGGGTATCGCCACCGAATTTGAAGGAGTGGCGCGAGGTGTCGAAGCTGAGGGTTTCGGCGAGTTGGGCGCGGTGTTCGCGAGTGGAGCGGGGAAGCAGGTCGGAGCGTCCGATGCCGTCGATGATGTCGGTGACTTTGACGAGCGTGGCGCTGGTGTTGGTGTAGGACTGTCGCAGGTCGCGGGAGAACTGGGCGCGAAGATGGCTGATGAGGCGAGGCGAGATGCCGGAGGTGAGCGAGGCGGAGGCGGTGTCGGTAGAGACGTCTTCGGTGCCGTTGTCGGAGATGGAATCGTAGGAGACGGGGCTGGCGGGATCGAGGAAGGCGTTGTTCGATCCCCAGTAGCGCGAGGAGTTGTAGCGCAGGGCAAGCTGGTTGCGCGGACTTAGATTGATATCGAGCTTAGCGTAACCGGCGTTGCCGATTTGCGCGGCGGGATAGGCCCCCGCGAGGGATGAGAGCTGGTTGGCGGCGGCGAAGACGAGGGCTTGATCGCTGGCTTCGTAGTCGCCGGGAGAGTAGGGTCCGATGCCGGCCTGAGGCACAACCTGCATGGAGCCGTCGAGAAATTCGACGACGTTGGGGACGTGGAAGTAGTGTTGATCGAATCCAGCGAAGAAGAAGATTTTATTTTTATGAATGGGGCCGCCGATGGTGGCGCCGCCTTGCTGCTGGCGGCTGTGGGGCTTGAAGGTGAGGTAGGGATCGGCGGCACCGAAGCCGCTGTCGCGGATGTAGTAGAGTCCGGTGCCGTGCCAGTGATTGGAGCCGGATTTGGTAACGACGTTAATGACCGCTCCGCCGGCGCGGCCTTGCTCGGCGCCGTAGGAGGTGGTGGAGACGCGGAACTCCTGCACAACCTCGTTGGAGAACTGATACGGAGCGCGATAGAGGCCGCGGGCCTGGGCGAAGAAGGCATTGTTGAAGTCGCCGCCATCGACGAGGAAGCTGTTTTGAAATCCGCGAATGCCGCCGAAGGAGAGATCGCCGTTGGTGCCGGAGGTGAGGCTGCGGGGATCCTGTGTGACTCCGGGCGAGAGCAGCATGAGGTCGGAGAAGCGGCGGCCGTTGAGAGGAAGATCGGCGACGGCGCGTTCGTCGAGGAGCGTGGAGACGGGGGTGGGTTGAGTTTCGACCAGCGCGGGAGCCCCGGAGACGGTTACGTTTTCGTGAGCGCCCGCAAGGGTGAGATGAAATTCGAGTTCGGCGGCTGCGCCGATATCGACGTGGAGTTGCGGCGTGATTTGCGCCGACATGCCTTGCGCGACGGCGCGGGCGGAGTAGTCGCCGGGGGGAAGAACATCAAGAGAGAAACGGCCTTCGGCATCGGAGGTAGTGGAGTAGCGAGCGCCAGTGGCAGAGTTGACGGCGACGATGGAAGCCTGGGCGATGCGGCTTCCGGAGGGATCGAGGACGGAGCCGTGGATGGCTCCGGTGGCGGAGTCCTGGGCGGCGAGCGGTGAGAGTAGTGCAAGGAATGCGAGGGCGAGGGCGCGCATAAGGATCCCACCTGCGGACGAGATGCGCTCGGAGTGTGAATGCCGCGCGTCTTACCGGAACGAGCGGGGTGGGAAACCAGGATCATTATTAGCATGGGAGGGTTGGGAATGGTTGTGATGTGGCGTGTTCTTTTTTAGGATTTGTGCCGGAGTGGGAATGGGGCTCAAGCCCCCGTTCTAGTTGGGGAGCTTGATCGCAGCGCTGGAAGCGCTGCGCCACCCGAAGGCATCACTTCTAGTTCCGCTGTTACTCCTCGCGACGCCAGAGTGATAAGCCTGGTGCGCCTTGGGCTAGCAGGCCAAGGCTGGCGGGTTGAGGAGCGGGCGGGAGTGCGGGGATGGATAGCGATGCATTTACGGGATCGGTGGTGGCTCCGGTGAGGATGGGCTGGTCGGGAGTGGTTTCGTAGGCGTAGCCGCGGATGGAAGCGGAGCGGGTGCCGATCTCGGCGACGCGGGCCCATCCGTAGTGGGTTTCTCCGTCGACCATGAATTTGAAGCCGAGGAAGCCGCCGCGGCGATCGAGCCAGGGGCAGTGGGCAGAGAATTGGTTGGTGTAATCTCCGGCGACCTGGAACATGATGAGCTGGTTGGGCTGGAAGTGTTTGCCGGGACCGACGTCAACATTGCGGCGAAGTTTGGCGGCGCAGTCGAATCCCTTGCTGCTGGTAATTTCGCCGACTGCGTTGCCGGGCTGTTCAGGGGTGACGACGAGAGAGTTGGCATAGAGGCCGAGCGGGGCGCGGGCGCTGCCGAAGCGCGATCCGGCGGAGAAGGCGAAGTCGGCGACGCCATCGTGATTGAGATCGAGATGGATCAGGCCGGCATTCTCTGGAATGTGAATGTTCGAGGGAGTGAAAACGATTTTGGCCTGCGCTGGTTGGGCGAGAGCGAGCAGGCTGACTCCGGCGGCCGTGGCGGAGGCGACGTAGGCGAGGAGGCTTTTGTCGATGGTGGAGGGTAAGGCGGATGGCGTGCGCGCGGGAATAAGGTGTAGGTTTTTTTGAGAATCCACTTTTGTTACCCCCTGTAGATTGAGCCTTTGAAAATTCATCAAAGGCTGGCGTTCACTTTGAACGAAACATTTTCGCCGGGGGGGGCGGCGCGGTGTTTGAGATGCAATGGGAGTGCGCGGCAGTAGTCTTTCTTAATCAAAAAATCTTGGTTAAACGGTACGCTGCGGCGATCCCGATTGAAAAGATATCAGAATTCGGCCACAGCGCAATACCCTGTGGCCTCGGTTCCTTATTGGTCGGTGCTTAGTTCATCTCCTCCGGGCGACGCCAGAGGGCGAGGCCCGATGCGCCACTGGCTAATGCACCGAGGCTAGCGGGTTGAGGAGGGGGAAGCGCTGGGGCTTGCGAGGCGTCGGACTTCTCTCCGGGGCCGCCAGTAGCTCCGGCCTTGATGGACTGACCGGGAGCGTCTTCGTAGGCGTAGCCGGTAATGATGGGCGAAGTTGTGTTCAGGGCGATGCGTGCCCATCCGAAGTAAGTATTGCCGCCGGCGACGAATTTCAAGGCGAGAAATCCACCCGTGTTATTGCGGCCCCTCCATGGGCATGCAGCCGATCCCGGGCTGGTGTAATCGCCCGCGTCCGCGAACAAATCGAGACGGCCGGGTTGGAAATTCTTGTTGGCGCCGATGACACGTCCCTTGCTGAGTTCAGCAGCGCAGACCGCTTTGCCGAAGCTAGTTATGGCGCCGACCTCATTGGAAGACTGGGTGGGGATGGCTACGATGGCATGATCATAAAAACCCAACGGGGCGCGACTGGCTCGGTGATTAGGTCCACGCGCGGCACCCGAGGTTTGGACATTGTAGAAGCTGAAGTCGGCAACGCCATCGTTGTTGACGTCGAGTTGGACATAGGGACCGTTCACGGTGATGGGCCGGTTGGTTGGGGTATAAATGACTTTGGCTTCGGCGGACTGAGTGATGGCGAGCAATCCAACGCCGGCGGCGCTGGCCGCGGTGGCATAGTTGAGCAAACGTTTGTCGAGGTTGGCGGCGAGGTTCGTGGGACGGCGGGAATTTTCTGGAGAGGGTTTTTCTGGCAAGGCGGTGTGGGTGGGCATGTAGTTCTCCTTAAGAACTTCATCGAGCGGACGAGTGGGGAGGGGCGAAAACGGGAGAACTTTATTACAGGTCGGGGCGGGTGTCAATGTGAAGGAAGTTGCGAGGGGGCTGGCCGCGGGGACGGTTAGTTGCAGGACGGGGAAACCAGGAAAGGGGGATTGCTATCTCGCTTCGTTCGCTGGACGGACGAATGCGTCCGCTCCTACGTGAGCATCTCTTCACTGAGCGAGTGCGATGCGCGGGAGATCCCTCGCTCCGCCTGAAGAACGGCTGCGCTCGGGATGACGCCGCTGTTAAAGTATGCGGCAGTTCGATCATGGTATGTTCGGATTCCTAATTATTTTTTGGAAATGGTAGGGAGCGATGATTCGAGCATTTAAGGGGATGAAGCCGGTGATTCCGGCGTCGTGTTACGTGGATGAGTCGGCGCAGATTATTGGCGACGTGATGCTGGACGAACATGCGTCGGTGTGGATGAATGCGGTGCTGCGCGGGGATGTGTATGCGATCCGGATTGGGGCGCACTCGAATGTGCAGGATTGCAGCGTGCTGCATGGCATGAGGAATCAGTATGGCGTGACGCTGGGCGAGTATGTGACGGTGGGGCATTCGGTGACGTTGCATGGGTGCATGATCGAGGATAAATGTTTGATCGGGATGGGGTCGGTGATTTTGAATGGCGCGAAGATTGGAGCAGGGTCGATCATTGCGGCGGGAACGCTAATTCCGGAGCGGACGGTGGTGGAGCCGGGGTCGTTGTGGATGGGATCTCCGGGGAAGTTTAAGAGGAAGCTGGATGAGAAGGATCAGGAATCGATTATGAAGTATGCGAGGAATTATTTGGGGTATGTGGAGGAGTATTTGCGGGAGGGTTAGGCAGTACCTGGTACCTAGTACCAAGTGCTGCGGGGTCGAAGGATCGCTAGCGGCTCCGTGGGGTGACGGGCGCGTCAGGGTGTTCTCTCGATGGTTTCGACGGTCTGAAAAACGAGGAGAAGCTTCCCTGCGCGGCCGACGAGGCAGGCGAGATGCAAGGGGTCCTTCGACTGCGGATTTGCTTCGCTTCGCGAAGCAAATTCCTCGCTCAGGATGACAGTTTACGAGAATGGGTCAAGTGTGCATCCCGTAGGGAGTTTGAGGATAGCCCGGCGTTTCAACGCCGGGTCTGCGGGATAGGGCGGAATGCCGTCCCGTTAGGGACGGCTGAAGACTGCGGTGCGATTCCAGCCGTGCCTACGGCACGGGTTCCGAGTGCGGCGTTAACCCGCCGCTGAAGCGGCGGGCTATCATCGAAGGTCCCTGCGGGACCATAACCTCAAAGGTCCTACGGGACCGGATAGGACGATTGGAACGGAATGATTAAAGCGGTGCGAGGGACCAGGGATTTGCTGCCGCCGGAGACGGCGCTGTGGAATTTTGTGGAAGAGAATGTGCGGGAGGTGTTTCGCGCCTACAACTTCCAGGAAATTCGCACTCCGATTTTCGAGTCGACGGAGTTATTTGCGCGCGGAGTGGGGGAAGAGACGGATATTGTTTCGAAGGAGATGTTCACGTGGGAGGATCGCGGAAGAGCGGAGAGCGATCGCGGGCAATCGCTGACGTTGCGTCCTGAGAATACGGCGGGCACCGTGCGAGCTTACATCGAGCACAAACTTTGGGATCGAGGGCTGAACAAGCTGTATTACATTGGCCCGCAGTTTCGGCGGGAGCGGCCGCAGAAGGGGCGGTACCGGCAGTTTTATCAGATTGGGGCGGAGGTGATTGGGCCGGCGTCCGCGGGGAGCGAGTCTCCGGCGCGGGATGCGGAAGTGCTGGAGATGCTGGCGACTTTGCTCGACCGGTTGGGGATCAGCGGCTGGAATTTGGAGCTGAATTCGGTGGGGTGCAAGGATGACCGGGCGAAGTTCAATGAGGCGCTGCGCAAGGCTTTGGAACCGGTGGCGGCGAAGATGTGCGTGGATTGTCAGCGGCGGGCGGTGACGAATCCGCTGCGGGTGTTTGACTGCAAGGTGCCGGAGGATCAGCCGATTATCGATACACTGCCGCGCATCAGCCAATTTCTGGATGAAGGATGCAGGAAACATTTTGAGGCGGTGCAAGAAATTCTTACCAAGGTAGGGGTCCCATTTTCGTTGAACGACCGGCTGGTGCGCGGGCTCGATTACTATACGCGCACGGCGTTCGAGTTTACGCACGGGGCGCTGGGAGCGCAGAACGCGATTCTGGGCGGCGGGCGCTATGACGGGCTGAGTGAGGCGCTGGGTGGGCCGGCGGCTCCGGGGATTGGGTTTGCGATTGGCGAAGACCGGCTAGTGATGTCGTTGCCGGAGTCGGCGGAAAGTGTGGTGAAGAAGCCGGATGTGTATGTGGCTCCACTGGGCGCGGGAATGAACGGCGAAGCGGCGCGGCTGGCGCGGGAGTTGCGGCGCGAGGGCGTGGTGGCGGATTTGGGGGATGAAAGTTTTCGGCTCAAGAAATCGTTTGAGGCGGCGACCAAGGCGGGCGCGAAATATATTTTGATTGTTGGGGAGAATGAGGTGAAGGCGGGGGCGTTTGCGGTGAAGAATTTGGAAAGCGGGGAGCAGGTTTCGGTGGCGCGGGGGGAACTGGCGGGGAGGGTGCGAGGATAGTGCTGCTGGAAAATCTTTAACACAGAGGGCACGGGGGACCACAGGGTAGGGCTTTGGCTTTGCGGGGGATGGCGCGAAAGCGCGGGGCGGAGGGGTTAAGGGAGTATCGGGCGGAGAAGAATCGGAAGAGTATCGATGGGTTGGCGGGGGTGAGGGAGTGAATTCTAGGGGAGGATGCATGAGACGCACGGGAATAAAGGACAAGGCTTGGGGAGAATACCTTGATGCGGCGGTTGAGAGCGGTGGACTTATAGGGGTCCTTCGACTGCGCGAGCCGGTTCGCTTCGCTCACCGACTCGCTTCGCTCAGGATGACAAACGTCAAGCCGATAGCTTCTTTCAGGATGACAATTTTATTTCTGATGTGTCTAAGTTTAGCGGATGGCACTGATGTCTTCGTGCCACGGAGTGTTGCGGCAACGCAGAGTTCTGTCCCGGCGAAGGCACTTGGTCCGCTGGAGCAGAGGTTGATCGACATTGAGAAGAGTTTGATTGAGGCGAAGAAGAAGGATGATGGTGCGTTTTTCAAGAGCCGCGTGGCCGATGGATTTGAACTGGTGGGGATCGACGGAAAGCTGCTGGAAGGGCAGGAGGCGCTGGATAATCTGGGAGACTCCGGCTTGGTGGAGTTGACTCCGTATGACATGAAGGTGGTGACGGCGGGCGAGGGCGCGGCGATCGTTACGTATGATGCGATTGTGCGCGAGGCGCCGGAGGAGGATCAGGGGCCGCCGCCGCGGTATCAGCATTTCAGTTCGGTGTGGGTGAAGGTAGGGGATGGGTGGAAGTTGAAGTTTCATCAGGCGACGGCGGCGCATTGGGGAGATTGGTAGGGCGCATTTTCGAGTCGCGATCGCCGATTTTCAATTGTGGATTGCTGATTTTTGATCGTCGATTGAAAGAGCTGACGGACGTTGACTGAGTGCAGCGGTCGGACTAAAATCCGCGTGCTGGGCGGGATTGGGCATCTGATTTCGATTTGTGTAAATCAGGAAATGGAGAGACTTCCATGAAGCGACTTGGAATGGTTTTGGCAGCGACTGTGATTTTGGTGACAGTAGCAGTGGGGCAGCAGCAGCCTCCGAAGCCGGGGCCGGAGTTGAAGCAGTTGGATGTGTTTGCGGGGTCGTGGACGCTGGAGGGGACGATGAAGCCGCACTCCAATGGGCCGGGCGGCTCAATGACGGAGACCGAAAAGTGCGAGTGGATGGAGGGCGAATTTTATCTGGTGTGCCACTCGGACTATAAGAGCACGATGGGTAATGGAGTGGGATTGTCGGTGATGGGATATTCTCCCGACGACAAGGCGTACACCTACCGCGAGTTCAACAGCTTTGGCGAGTTTGACGATTCGCGGGGAACGCTGGCCGGCGATACGTGGACGTGGACCAGCGACGAGAAGATGGGCGGGATGACGATGAAGGGGCGCTTCACCATGAAGATGACGTCGGCGACCTCGTATACGTTTATGTTTGAGATGTCGGAGGATGGGACGAAGTGGTCGGATGTGATGGATGGGAAGGCGAGCAAGAAGTAGGGGAGCGTTGCGCGTTTCTTTGCTTTCAGGGACGTGGTGGGGATGCCTTGCGGGGATCGGCACGGTGCCGATAGGTAGGGATCCTTCGACTGCGAATTTGCTTCGCTTCGCGAAGCAAATTCCTCGCTCAGGATGACAATGCTCCATGGGATGCCATCCCTGACGGTGTGTCGTTCATCACATCGGCGGGTTTCGGCTTCCAGTTATAATCTTTGATCCGGCGTTCTGCCGTTATCTTCAAATCATAAGGAAACAACTTGCTCGATTTTTTAGGCGATTTACGACGTACGCATATGTGCGGGGCGCTGCGGGCTGGCGATGCCGGCAAAAAGGCCGTGCTGATGGGGTGGGTGAACAAGCGGCGCGATCACGGGAATTTGCTGTTTGTCGATCTGCGCGACCGCACGGGCGTGACGCAGGTGGTGTTCAATACGGAGCGCGACCGGGCGATCCACGAAAAAGCGGAGACGCTGCGCAACGAGTACGTGATTGCGGTGACGGGAACGGTGAAGCTGCGCGATGCGAACACGGTGAATCCGAATATGCCGACCGGCGAAGTGGAGCTGGTGGCGGAGGAGTTGCGGATTCTGAACGAGTCGAAGCTGCCTCCGTTCTTGCCTTCTGATACGGCGCTTACCAACGAAGAGACGCGGCTGAAGTACCGGTATATCGATCTGCGGCGCGATGTGATGCAGTTCAACATAGAGCTGCGGCACAAGGTAGCGAAAGCGATTCGGGACTATTTATCGGCGCAGGGATTTTTCGAAATTGAAACGCCTTTCATGACGCGCTCGACGCCGGAGGGGGCGCGGGATTACCTGGTGCCGAGCCGGGTGCAGCCGGGGACGTTTTATGCGCTGCCGCAGTCTCCGCAGATGTTCAAGCAGATTTTGATGATTTCGGGGTTCGATAAATATTTTCAGATCGTGCGCTGTTTTCGCGATGAAGATTTGCGCGCCGACCGGCAACCGGAGTTTACGCAGATCGATTTGGAGATGACGTATCCGCAGCCGGAGCGGGTGTGGGAAGTGGTGGAGGGATTTTTGACGGCGGCGTTTAAGGCGGCGGGATCGGAGATCAAGACTCCGTTCGCGCGCATGGATTATGACGAGGCGATCCGGCTGTATGGGATCGACAAGCCGGACTTGCGGCTGCCGGCGTTTACCGATGTGCGGGAATGTTTTTCAGCGGAGATTTTGCAGGAGCTCGCGATCAACGTGAACTTGCCGGTGATTGCTGTGCGCACGCCGAGAGTCGGCGAGTTGTCGCGCAAGGAGCGGGATGACATCAAGCTGATGTTCATCGCCAGGGGGGGGGCTCGGGTGTATGAGGATTTCAAGCGGATTGGGAATAAATTTCCAGAAGCGGCGGGGGCGATTGCGAAGAAGTGCGGGATGGAAGATGGCGATCTGATTGTGATTGTGGCTGGGTCGGCGCAGACTGGGCCGCAGACACCGGTTTCGGAGCATCGCAAAGTGACACCGCAGGAGCTGGCGATTTATGCGTCGGCGGGATTGTTGCGGCTGGCGCTGGCGCAGAAGTATGCGGAGCGGCATGGGATTTTCAAGAAGAGCGGCGACGCGGCGAAGGATTTCCGGTTTTTGTGGGTGACGAATTTTCCCATGTTCGAGTGGGATGAGGGCGAGAAGCAGTGGATGGCGGCGCATCATCCGTTTACCTCGCCGCATGAAGAGGATATGGCGAAGCTGGAGTCGGGGGTGGAGGCATTGAACGATCCGCTGTCGCCGCTGAGCGCGGTGCGGGCGCTGGCGTATGACGTGGTGCTGAATGGGACGGAGCTGGGGTCGGGATCGATTCGTATTCATCGGCAGGATGTGCAGAGCAGAATTTTCCGCGCGCTGGGAATGACCGAGGAAGAGGCGCGGGCGCGCTTTGGATTTTTTCTGGAGGCACTGGAGTATGGCACGCCTCCGCATGGAGGGATTGCGCTCGGGCTCGACCGCATTGTGATGATTTTGGCCGGGGCGGAGAGTTTGCGGGAGGTGATTCCGTTCCCGAAGACGGCGCGGGCGGTGGATTTGATGGTGGACGCTCCGACGCCGGTGGGGGAGGGGCAATTGAAGGAGTTGGGGATACAGGTGAGGAAGCGGGAGTGATTCTTCTTGGGGCTAAAGCCCGGGATCATTTCTTGCGCTTTACGCGGCGCTGAAGCGCCGCTCTTCCACGCCACTGCCAGCTTCCTTGGGTGCGTCGGGACTGTGGAGAGGATGCCTTGGAGCGGCCGGGGATTGGTTGAGATGCTAGTGATCCTTCGACTGCGGATTTGCTTTGCTTCGCAAAGCAAATTCCTCGCTCAGGATGACAGGGCACCAAGCTTCTGCTTTGCTAATTCTTCCACCTGCTCCAGGACTTCTTCTTCGTTCAATTTTGTGGAGTCGATGAGTACCGCGTCTTTCGCGGCCTGCAGCGGGGAGGCGGCGCGGGTGCGGTCGCGGTGGTCGCGCTCGCGGAGGTCGGCGGCGACGCTGGCGGCTACTTCGCCTTTGATTTTTTGCTGATCCATGCGGCGCTGCTCGCGGATGACGGGGTCGGCGTCGAGGAAGATTTTGAGGTCGGCGTCGGGAAAAACTTTGGTACCGATGTCGCGGCCTTCCATGACGATACCGCCGCCGGCGCCGAGTTCCTGCTGGCGGGCGACCATCCAGGCGCGCACGGCGGGATGGATGGAGACGCGCGAGGCGGCTTCGGTGACGTCGCGCTCGCGGATGCGGGCGGTGACGTCGTGGCCATCGAGCAGGGTTCGGTTGCCGCCGAGGGTGGGTTCAAGGCGAATGCGGGAGTCCTGCGCGAGTTTCAGCAGGGCGGCTTCGTCGTCGAAGGAGGCGTCTTTGTCGATGGCTTTGAGGGCGAGAGCGCGATACATGGCTCCGCTTTCGAGGTTGATGTAGCCGAGCTTGCGGGCGAGGCGGGAGGCGATGGTGCTTTTGCCGGCGCCGGCGGGGCCGTCGATGGCGATGATGAGTTTGCGTGGCGAGTGGGGGATGGGGGCCGGTTCGGTCATCTGCAAGTAGACGATTGTACACGGGTGTGGCGGACGGAGGTTGCGAGAAAAATCTTTAACACAGGGGAACACACAGGGGAACACAGAGGGGCACAGAGTAACCCTCAGCGCGGTCCTCCGCTCTTTGGGCGCGGGCGCGTGAATGTTCGCGGACGCGCGGGCGGACGTTGGGAGGGACGTCCGGAGGGGCTTGCGGCGGGGCGTGGGCGTGGAAAGGTGCGAGGAGGGAGCGGAATCTTAGGAGCGACCGGTTCTTTTTCCGGGGTGATTTGCAGCATGGAGCGGCCGCTGACGTGGACGAAGCTGAGTTCGCGGGCGGCGAGCAGGGCGTTGACGGCTTCTTTTATGCGGGAGCGGGCAACGAAAGTTCCGAAAAAAGATTCGAGTTCGGATTGCTCGGCGGCGATGACGCAATCGAGATATTTCGAGAGCAGCGCGGAGAGCGCTTGCTGGACCGAGAGGCCGACGCCTTCTTTTACTGCATCGGGCGACCAGCGGTAGAGCACGTCCCAGATGGAGCCGCCGTCGTCGGGTTTGTAGTCGACGCGGGTGATGCGGAGTTTGGCGAGCAGCTCGCCGAGAGCTTTGTCCAGCGCGGGAAGCGAGATGCTTTTGCCGAGAGTCTCCTGCAATTTTTGTTTGGAGATGGGGCCGTCGCGGGTGATGAGTTCGAAGGCATCGCAGGCCAGCGGCGAGTAAGGCGAGCGCGGACCTCGATTGGGAGGGAGTTTGGGATTGCGCTCGCCGACCAGGGCGTAGAAGAAAGGAAACGCAGAGGCGGCGACGAGGAAGGGGTTGTTCTCTTCGAAGATGCTTGCCTCGTAGGCGGTGCGCTCGCGCAGCAGGCGGACCATGAGGTCGGTGGCGGCGAGGGCTCGGGGGTCGGAGTAGGCGTGCTGCCAGGTGGGCAGGCGATCGTCGGAGCCGACGAAGGCTCCGATGAAAGTGGGAACGGGAATCGAGGGGCGGACGGGGTACATGAGGCAGAAGCCGACTGACTCGATGAAAGAGCGCGCCTCTTCGATGGTGCGGATGGGCTTGCCATCGAGGCGCCATAGTTCGCGGCGGAGTTGGTGAAGGTCTTGTTCGGTCATAGGTTGCGGGCTTCCGGCTCTCGGCTTCCGGTTTCCGGCGAAGCGGAGAGGTATGAATCAGCAGAGACTTGGGAGATCCCTCGCCCCGCTGGTAAAGACGCGGGACTTCGGGATGACGCCATTCCTGCCGCTGGCTGAAAGCTAGATTCTCTTGAACGCTTTCTGAATGTCCTTTACAGAATACCGCAGAACGACGGGGCGGCCGTGGGGGCAGGACATGGGGTGGTCGGTTTTGGCGAGTTCGGCGAGGAGCCAGTCCATTTTATTTTGTTCGAGAGGCATGTTGACCTTGATGGCGGCGTGGCAGGCGATGGAGGCGGCGATGCGGGCGCGGATTTTTTCCAGGTTGAGGGATTGCTCTTCGCGCGAGATCTGGTCGAGTAGTTCGTGGAGCATGCGCTCGACGGCGGCGGCATCGACCCCGGCGGGGGCGACTTTGACAGCCACGCTGCGCGCGCCGAAAGGCTCGGCCTCGAATCCGTTGTGCTGGAGTTCGTCGGCGATTTCGGCGAAGACGGCCTGCTGCGCAGGAGAGAGTTCGAGAACGATGGGCATAAGCAGGCGCTGGCTCTCGACTTTCTGCGCGGCGCGCTGCTTGAGAATGCGCTCGAACAAAACGCGCTCGTGGGCAACGTGCTGGTCGACGATCCAGAGTCCGTCTTCGTTGACGGCGAGGATGAAGGAGTTGCGAATTTGGCCGAGGGGACGAAGCGTGGAGAGCGCGGCCAGTGTGGGCTCTTCTTCGCGAGTTTCGAGTTCGGGGGCGCAGCCGTTGTCGGGAATGGATTCGACGGGCTGGGGGAACGAGTGTTCGAGAATTCCGCGAGCGACTGGAACCGCGGCGTTGGCTTCGACGGCGATTCCGCTTTCGAACTGGAAGCGCGCGGAGATAGGCGGTGGTTGTGGAGCTTGCAGGGCGAAGCCGGTGGCGGGCTCGTAGAGCGGGCGGGCGGGAGCGTCCGGCGCGGTGGCGAGTTCGGAGGTGACATCCCAGTCGCGCGCGCCGGGAGTGAGTCCGGAGCTGGCGTTGGCGCGGGCGTGGATTTCCGTGGTGAATTGGGGCGCGGGGCGAGCCTTCATCAGAGCGGCGCGAACCGTGTCGCGAACGAAGTCGTGCATGGTGCTCGATTGGCGGAAGCGGACTTCGGTTTTGGAGGGATGAACATTGACATCGACTTCGCCTGGCGGCATCTCGAGAAAAAGCAGGACGACGGGATAAACCGTGGGCGGAATGATGTTGCGATAGGCTTCGGTTAAGGCGTGCTGGATGAGGCGGTCACGGATGAGGCGTCCGTCGACGAATACGAAGATGGAGTTGCGGTTGAGTTTTTGGATTTCAGGCTTGGAGACGAAGCCACGGAGGCGCATTTGGCCGGGATCGGCGGAGGCTTCGCCGTCATTCTGTTCACCATCATTATTATTTTCTTCTTTGCGGCGCCACGGCGGAGGCTGCGGCAGGCCCACGCGATCTAGTTTCTGTTCGGCGGCGACCGGGATCAGCTGGTCGAGAGTTTCTTTGCCGAAGACCTGGTAGACGCGCTCACTGTATCCGGCGACGGGAGGGGCGACGAGCATGGCGTTGGTGGTGGAATGCAGCTCGAA
>Ga0182024_10008840_pt1 | contig 21054 bp, 18 predicted proteins | sample P32metaG_FD_120480 | JGI IMG/M metagenome (GOLD analysis project Ga0182024, IMG submission 120480) | Permafrost microbial communities from Stordalen Mire, Sweden - P3-2 metaG (Illumina Assembly) | ecosystem: Environmental > Terrestrial > Soil > Wetlands > Permafrost | place: Sweden: Stordalen...
GTCTGCCCGCCCGGCCCGAGACTTAGCGCACCGAGCGCTGACCTACCGCACCGAGCGCTGACCTACCGCACCGAGCGCTGAGCTCAGGCGAGGACCGCGGACGCCTCGCGGGGTTGCGCAGGGTCGCCGGTTTCGCGTGCCGAGGCCATGGCCACCCCGATCCCGAGCAGCGTCCAGGTGATCGGGTCCTCCAGGAAGTCGGCATAGAGCATCGTGTGGAAGATCAGGGCCGCAAACGCCGCCGCGATCGCCGAGCGCACCGGATCCCCCCGGGAGCGGCGCACCAGGCACACCAGCGCGGCGATCACCAGCGCGAGGTAGGCCAGCTCGCCAATCACCCCCTGCTCGGCGGCGATCGTGACCGGGATCGTGTGCGAGGCGGAGAGCGTGGTCGCGGTGTGGGGGTGATGCCGGCGGTACTCGGTGACGAATGATCCCGAGCCATAGCCCCACACCGGGCGGTCGGCGAACAGGGACAGGCCGCCGCTCACCAGTCCGCCGCGCCCGCTCGAGGCGCCGTTGACCCCCTGGTTGAGACCGAAGGTCTTGGGCGAGGCGGCGACCGCCAGCGCCCCCAGCCCGATCACCACGACCGCCACCACCAGCGCTCGGGACGGCTTCCAGCGCAGCGCCGCGATCACGGCCAGGCCGACCAGCAGGGCGCCCAGGCTCGAGCGCGACAGCGTCAGCACCAGACACGCCCACAGGACGACCAGCACCCCCCCGGCCGCGAGCTGCTCGCCCCGGGGACGGTCGTAGAGCAGCAGGACCGCGAGCAGGATCATCGCCAGGGCGAGGAAGCGCCCGAAGATGTCGGGGTCGAAGAACACGGAGTTGACCGTGAAGTAGGTGTGCAGGTCGTTGGCCACGACCAGCTTGGGGTTGAGGATGATCGTCTTGGTCGCGTACTCGACGAACCCGATCAGCGAGAAGATGACCGCCAGCGCCGCCAGCAGCACCAGGCACTGGCGCACCAGCCGGGGGGTCCAGGAGATGCCGCGCAGCAGCTGGTAGAGCAGCGCGAACGGGACGTAGAAGAAGACCACCTGCTGCAGCGCCTTCTCGAAGTCAGACGAGTAGATCGCCTGGATGCCGTATAGGAGGACGTAGAGGGCCAGCAGCCGGTCGACCCAGTCCACGAGGCTGGCCGCTCGCCAGCCGGCCGAGGCCGGTGGCGCGGGGGGGTCGGCGCCGGGGGGCCGGTCCCGGCCGAGCAGGATGGGACCGAGCCAGGCCAGCGATCCGGCGGCCACCACCAGGTACAGCGGCACCAGCAGGTTGGAAGTCGTGCCCCCTGACTCGATGGGCACGCGGAAGGGGAGCGCGAGCACCGCCAGCGGCGCGATCACGATCGGGCGACGCGCGATCAGGACCGCGCACACGATCAGGACGGCCACGGCCAGCAGGCCACCGACGAGCGCCCACAGCGGGTGGCGGTGCACCAGGCGCAGCTGCGGCGAGTTCCAGATGTCTGAGAGCAGCAGCACCGGCGAGAGCACCAGCGCCCCCAGCATGGCCAGCGCCCGCACGCGCCGATCGGGCGCCAGCAGGACGAGCGCCACCAGGGCCACGACCACCACCACACCGGCCTTGGGCAACGGTCCCGACAGGGCGGCGAGCGAGATCACGTCCGAAATCATCCACTACCCTCTCACCTCATGCCATCAGCGAAGCTCGCGGTCGTCCTAGGCGTGGCCGCGCTCTCGCTCTCAGCGTGTGGAAGCACCTCCAAGCCGGAGGCCGGCACGCTGAAGGCGACGGTCAAGAGTCACAAGGGTGTCGATGACCCCCGCCTGAAGCACATCCAGTGCCTCCAGCAGGAGCACATCGCGGTGACCGCGAAGACGATCAACGGCATGCCGGCCTTCCAGGTCGAAACCGCTCCCCAGGGCCCGACGGTGACCTTCCAGGCGACCCCCGGAGCCGCCCAGGCGCTGCAGATCAACGGCCAGGCCCAGGGCGCCGAGGTCATCGGGAGCGCGCTCCTGTACCCCAACCAGGCCTCCGACACGCTCCTCAGCAAGGTTGAGACCTGCGTCGCCGAGGGGGTCTCGGGATAGGCCGCCTCGGCCTGTCCCTGCTCGTCGCCCTGCTGAGCGCCACCGACTTGCTCAGCGCCACGAGTCACACCGACGATCCCTCCAGGGCGCCGTCGGCGGTTCACGCCTCCCGGGGCGCGGCGGGGGCGGCCAAGCCCCCGGCCGCGGCCACCGCCAAGCCCCCGGCCGGGGCGGCCGCCAAGCCCCCGGCTGCCTTTCCGGTTCCCCGCTCGGCCGAGAAGCTCCTCGGGCAGCGGATCATGGTCGGCTTCTCGGGGACCACGGCCAGCCCTGCTCTGCTACGCGCGGTGCGCGCCGGCCAGGTCGGCTCGGTGATCCTGTTCGCCGACAACATCGTCTCGCGCTCCCAGACGCTCGCCCTCACCGGCGCGCTGCAGCGTGCCGCCACCGCCGGCCACAACCCCAAGCTCCTGATCGCCACCGACCAGGAGGGCGGCGAGGTCAAGCGGCTGCCCGACGAACCACCCAGCCTGTCGCCTCCGCAGATGGTGGCCACGGGCACCTCCGCGACCGCCACCCAGCAGGGGCTGGCCACCGGGTCGGCCCTGCGCGACTGGGGGATCAACATGGACCTGGCGCCGGTGGCCGACGTGCCCACCTTCCCCGGCGCCTTCATCTGGCGCCAGGGCCGGGCCTTCTCGTTCAACGCCTCGACGGTGACGCGCTTCGCCACGGCGTTCGCGCTCGGGCTGCAGGCGCGCGTGGTGGCCGCGACCGCCAAGCACTTCCCGGGCCTGGGGAGCGCCGCCACCGACACCGATTACGCGCGCGAGGAGCTGCACCCCAGCTCCCAGCAGCTGCGCGCCGCCCCGGACCCCTACGGGTCCATGATCGTCAAGGGGCTCGATGCTGTGATGGTCTCGGTGGCCGGCTATCCGGCCTACGACCACACCGGGACGGCGGCCGCCCTGTCGCGTCCGATCATCGGAGGGGTCCTGCGCGGGCGGCTGAAGTTCCGCGGCGTCGCCATCACCGACAGCCTGGGGACCACGACCGGGCACGACGAACGCACGGCGGGCGTGCTGGCCGCCCAGGCGGGGGCCGACATCCTGCTCTTCACCGACTCGGCCCCCGGCGAGCTCGCCGCGCTGCGCTCGGCCCTGCGCACCGGCCACATCCCCCAGGCCGACGCGGCCGCCTCCTACGAGCGGATCCTCGCGCTCAAGCACAAGCTCGGCCTGGCCTGAACCAAACGCCCACGCTCGCACAAGCTCGGCCTGGCCTGAACCAAACGCCCAGGCTCGCGTAACCGAGAGCTCGCCCAAGGCGCCTGCGGGCGCTCTACAATCGCCCGCGACGCGAGCCTTCGCCGCGGCAAGCCCCTGTACGGCCGGGCAAGCCCGTGGATGCGGGCGCGCTAGCTTCAGCAGCTCACGCCGGGCCGCAGCGCGCCCGCATCCTTTCAGACCGTGCCCCGACGACCGCTCGCCAATACCCTCTCCGCCTCGACGACGGACTTCCCGGCCAGCTCGGCCCCGATCGGGCGCGCGCACGGTCAGGCGCGCAGCCTGGCCGGCCACCGGTTCTCGGCTCGCAACTTCTACATCGGGCTGACCGTGGTGGCGCTGGTCATCGGCGCCGCCTCGCTGCTGGTCCCCTCGACTCCCAGCTACGACCCGTGGTCGTGGATCGTGTGGGGCCGGGAGATCATCCATCTGAACCTCAAGATCACCACCGGTGGGACCTCGTGGAAGCCGCTGCCGATGATCTTCACGATCCCGTTCGCGCTGTTCGGCAAGGCGGCTCCCAACCTGTGGCTGGTGATCGCGCGGGCCGGAGCGTTCGCGGCGGTCGTGATGACCTTCCGGCTCGCCTACCGGCTGACCCGGCAGCTCGCGGTCTCGTTCCGCGACCGGGCCGAGGCCGACGGCGGGCTGGCCACGATCGCGCCGGCGCTGCTGGCGGGACTGATCGCCGCCGTGGCCCTGGCCTTCTCGGCGTCGGGGGGCTTCATCTCCGCCAACACGCTCGGCTACTCGGAGGGGTTCGCCACCGCGCTGATGCTGATCGCGATCGAGCGCCACCTCGACGGAAAGCCACGCCAGGCGTTCGTGGTGGGCTTCTTCGTCGCGCTGGACCGGCCGGAGATCTGGCTGTTCTGGGGTCCCTACGGGCTGTGGCTGTTCTGGAAGGACGCGGGAGCCCGCGCCCTCATCATCGGGTGCTTCGTGCTCATCCCGATCCTCTGGTTCCTCCCCGTGTACTGGGGGTCGGGCCAGTTCGGGAGCAGCGTGACCCGCGCGGTGCACCCGCGCGCCAACAGCCTGGCGTTCGCCAAGTTCCCGTTCGAGGCCGAGCTAAAGCGGGCCGCCTGGCCGACCATGCTGCTGCGCGTCAAGGTCCTGGCGGTGCTCCTGGTCCTGGCCACCTCGGTCGTTCTCTGGCGCGCGCGCCGGCGCGAGGGCAACACCGCCCTGCGCACGCCCCGGGCGCGGGCCCTGCTGACCGCCGCCGCCATGGGAATCGGGGGCCTGGCCTGGTTCTTGGTGATCGCGGTCATGACCCAGGTCGGCTTCTCCGGTAACAACCGCTATCTCGTGCTCGGGGCGTCGCTGGTGGATATCTGCGGCGCCGTGGGCTTTGGCTGGCTGGCCCTGGAGCTCGGTCACGGCGCGGCCGCGTGGCGGGGCCGGCGCCGGGCCGGGTCGGGCAGCGCGGAGCCGGGCGCCGGCAGCCGGACTTTGGTCACGGCGGCCACCGTCCTGGTCGCCGCCTTCTTCGTGCTCGCGCCCAACTGGGTGGGCGGCGGCCTGGTCTCGCTTCCGCGCACCCATGGCTCGCTCGTCTATCAGGCGCACCTGCGCCAGGGCCTGGCCAAGCTCGTGGACCGCTACGGCGGACCACGCAAGGTGCTCGCCTGCGGGACCGTGATGACAGAGGGCTTTCAGGTCCCGATGCTCGCCTGGACGCTCGACGTGCACACGGTCAGGGTCGAGGGCCCGCCCGCCCCGGAGACGACCCCCGGCGCCGCTCCCAACGTGATCCTGCAGACGCGGGACACGCGCTCGGCCACGCTGCTGCCCTACCTCTCTTCCTGGCCGACGGTCAAGTACCACTACGTCGGCACGGAGGGCCCGGTCCACATGTTCACCCACTGCGCCAACGCGACGTGATGGACGCGAGCCGCCGCTGATGGCCACCGTCACCGCTCCCCGCCCGGGCGTCGGCGCCCCTGATCAGCAGCACCCCACCTCCGCCCCGCACCTGCCGGAATGGACTCAGCGCGTCCCCGCCTGGCTGTGGGTGGGAGGCGGCCTGGTCTTCCTGATGGCGCTCTCGGCGTTCATCCGGTCGCGCTACCTGGGCGGCCAGTATTGGATGGACGAGGCGATCACCACCGGGATCTCGCTGCACGGACTGACCGAGATCCCCGGCGTGCTGCGCTACGACGGAAATCCCCCGCTGTACTACATGATGCTGCACGTCTGGATGAGCATGTTCGGCTCATCGGAGACGGCGACGCACTCGCTCTCGCTGCTCTGCGGGGTGCTGACGATTCCCGCCGGGGGCTGGGCGGGCTGGACCCTGTTCGGCCGCCGAGCGGGGATCATCGCCGCCATCCTGTTCGCCTTCAACGCCTGGTTGACGGCCTACGCCCAGGAGACCCGGATGTACGAGTTCATGGGGCTGCTCGGCGTGCTGGCGACGGCCGGCTTCGTGCTCGGCTTCGTCTACCGGCGCCGGCGCTTCCTGGTGCTGTTCGCGGTCGCGCTCGCGCTCATGCTCTACACCCACTCCTGGGGCACGTTCTTCTTCGCGGGCTCGGCGCTCTCGCTGATCCCAGCGCTCCTGGCCTCCGACGACCGGCGCGGCCTGATCCGCGACGCCCTGTTCGCGTTCGTGGGGGCCGGCATCCTGTTCCTGCCCTGGGTGCCCACGCTGCTCTATCAGGTGGCCCACACCGCCGCGCCCTGGGACACGGCGCCCCGGTTCGGCGCGCCGGTGCAGATCTCCCGTGACCTGCTCGGGGGGGACCGGATCACCATGCTGCTGGTCTTCACCGCCGTGATCGGGCTGGCGTCGCTGTTCCTGCGCGCCCAGCGCCGCAGCCGTGAGTGGGTGACGCTGTGGACCCTGATCGCGATCCCGGTGGCCACGCTCGGCCTCGCCTGGATCGCCTCGCAGGCCAACCCGGCCTGGGCCTCTCGGTACTTCGCCCCGGTCCTCGGGTCGTTGCTGCTGCTGGTCGCCTGGGGCTGCGCCCGTGCCGGCCTGCTCGGGATCGTGGCCATCGCCCTCTCGATCGTGTTCCTTGCCAACCCCAAGTCCTTCACCCCGCGCTACAAGAGCGACATGCGCGATGTCGCCGCCGAGGCGTCGCCGATGCTCCATCCCGGCGACCTGGTGGTCGTCGGCCAGCCCGAGCAGACCCCGCTGGCCTGGTACTACCTGCCGGCCGGCCTGCGTTACGCCAACACGGCGGGGGCCGTGAAGGACCCCCGGTACATGGACTGGGTCAACGCGCTGCAGCGCCTCAAGGACACCAACCCGCAGGCGACTCTGGGACCGCTGGTCGCCGGGCTGCGACCCGGCCAGCAGCTGCTCTTCGTGCGTCCCTTGACCGAAGGCGCCCAGAACTGGCAGGCGCCCTGGACGGTCTACGTGCGCCGGCGGTCGGCTCAGTGGGGAGCCATCCTTCAGGCCGACGTCGTCAACGGGACGCTCACGCCGGTCGCCACCGCACCCCACAATTACCGAGGCGCCTGCTGCGTGGCCGACAGCGCGGTCCTCTACCGGAAGGCCACCTGACCCCAGTCGCGCCCGTGCCGCCCTCCCGCGGGAATCGGGCGCACCGTTCTCCCCTTCGTCATGACCACCGCCACCCCTCGACGCCCACTGAGCTCGCTGCTGGCGGTCCCGCCCGTCCGCGAGGTCCATGCTCCCGGCTGGTTCCAGCGCCTGCCCGTGTGGCTGAGCACCGGTGGGATCGTGGCCGTGCTGGTCGTGATCTCGGCGGTCCTGCGCTCGCGCCAGCTGAGCGGTGAGCTGTGGTTCAACGAGGCGATCGCCACCGGCATGGCGACGCACTCGCTGAGCGCGCTTCCCGGGGTGGTGCGCGCAGCCGGATCCTCTCCCCTGTACTACGCGCTCCTGCACGTCTGGATCGACGTGTTCGGGTCCTCGGAGAGCGTCACCCACGGGCTCTCGCTGGTGTTCGGCCTGTTCACGATCCCGGTCGCGATGTGGTCGGGATGGAGCCTCTACGGCAGGCGCGCCGGGATCTTCGCGGCGGTGTTGTTCGCCTTCAACTCGTTCCTCACCCGGTACGCGCAGGAGACGCAGATGTACGAGCTGATGGTGCTGCTCGGGCTGCTGTGCACGACCGGATTCCTGCACGCCTTCGTCTACCGCCGGCGCCGTTACCTGTGGCTGTTCGGGATCTCGCTGGCCCTGATGATCTACACCCAGGCCTCGGGCTTTTTGTTCTGGTTCGGCGCGCTGGCCGCCCTGGGCGTCGTCTACCGGTTCAGCGCTCCGGAGGCTCGCGGCTCGCTCCTGCGCGACGCCGCGCTGTGCTTTGGCGCGGTGTTCGTCGTCTACCTGCCGTGGCTGCCGACCACGATCTATCAGATCGGGCACGTCACCTCGCCCTGGCACTACACGCCGCAGCTGGGCGCCGACGTGCCCAGCGACCTGCTCGGAGGAGAGCGCGTCGACGTCACCCTGCTGGTGGCCGCCGTGATCGCGGTGGCTCCGCTGTTCGGCCGGGTCGCCCGCCGCACCCCGGATGGGATCGTCATCTGGGCACTGGTCGCGCTGCCCTTTTCGGCGTTCGCCCTGGCCCGGGTGGTCGGGCTGTTCTCGACGGCCTGGACGGCGCGCTACTTCGCGGCGCTCGTCGCCCCCCTGCTCCTGCTCGCGGCGCTGACCAGCGCCCGGGCCCGGCTCGTGGGTGTGGCGGCGATCGTGCTCTGCGTCGCCTTTTTGGCCAACCCGGGATCGTTTGCGGCGGGCCACAAGAGCGACATGCGCGACGTCGCCGGGGAGCTGGCCCCGATGCTGCACCCGGGCGACCTGGTGGTGGTCGGACAACCCGAGCAGGTTGCCCTGGCCTGGTACTACCTGCCCGCCGGTCTGCGCTTCGCCAGCACGATCGGGCCGGTCAAAGATCCCACCTACATGAACTGGGAGAACGCGCAGGGCCGGCTGCAAGCTGCCGTTCCCTCGGCGACGCTTGCGCCGTTGGTTGCTAGTCTCAGGGCCGGCCAACAGTTGCTCTACGTGCGCCCGTTGACCGAAGGCGCCCAGAACTGGAAGGAGCCGTGGACGCAGCTCGTGCGGCGACGCTCTGCCCAGTGGGGAGCGATCCTGCAAAGCGACGTCGCAGCAGGATCGCTGAAGCCGGTCGCCCGGGCACCGCACAACTACCCAAGCGCGTGTTGCGTGGCCGACAGCGCGATCCTCTACCGAAAAGCCTCCTAAACCCGCGTTCAGAGACCGAGACGATGCCTGAGACCAGCCCCGCAGCGACCCCCCAGCCCGGCACGGAGATAACGCCGGAGCATCCCGTTGTCGTCCTCGGCGCGGGACCGGCCGGGCTGACGGCGGGCTATCAGCTGGTCAAGCAGGGCAAGCCGGTGATCGTGCTCGAGTCGACCGACCAGGTCGGCGGCATCGCCCGCACCCAGATCCAGAACGGCTACCGCTTCGACCTCGGGGGGCACCGCTTCTTCACCAAGGTCAAGGAGGTCGACGACCTCTGGCACGAGATCATGAAGGAGGAGTTCCTCAAGCGCCCGCGCCAGTCGCGCATCTACTGGAACGACAAGTTCCTGGAGTACCCGCTGCAGGGCATGGACGTGATCAAGAAGCTCGGCCCGGTGGAGCTCACGCGCTGCCTGATCTCCTACTTCGTCGCCGCGGTCAAGCCCAAGGGCCGCGAGGACACCTTCGAGCAGTGGGTCTCCAACCGCTTCGGCAAGCGGCTCTACCAGCACTTCTTCAAGACCTACACCGAGAAGCTGTGGGGCGTCTCCGCGGACGAGATCCGCGCCGAATGGGCCGCCCAGCGGATCAAGGGCCTGTCTTTCTTCTCGGCCGCCAAGTCGGCGTTCTTCGGCAACAAGGGCAACGAGATCAAGTCGCTGATCTCCGAGTTCAACTACCCGCGCTTCGGTCCCGGGCAGATGTGGGAGCAGATGACGTCCGACATCCGCGCCCAGGGTGGCGAGGTGCGCCTGAACGCGCCGGTGACGCGGCTGCGCGTTGAGAACGGGCGCGTTGTTGAAGTGGTTGCCGGTGGTGAGACGCTGACTCCCTCGCACGTGATCTCCTCGCTGCCGCTGCGCACCACGGTCGGGATCACCGACCCCGAGGCTCCGCTCGAGGTCCGCGACGCCGCCCGCGGCCTGCGGTACCGGGAGTTTTTGACCGTGCTGCTCGTGATCGACGGCGACGACCCGTTCCCCGACAACTGGATCTACATCCACCAGCCGGGCGTCCGCGTGCTGCGCATCCAGAACTTCAAGTCCTGGAGCCCGTGGATGGTGCCCGAGGGCGTCAACGCCTCCTCGATCGGCATGGAGTACTTCTGCTTCGAGGGCGACGACCTGTGGAACATGGCCGACGACGACCTGGTCAAGATGGCCGGTCAGGAAATCGAGAAGCTCCATCTGGCGCCGGCCAACAAGGTCAAGTTCGGCTTCGTCGCGCGGGTCCACAAGGCCTATCCGATCTACGACGAGCACTATGCGGAGCGGGTGGGCACGATCCGCGGCTGGCTGGAGACGATCTCGAACATCACTCAGGTCGGCCGCAACGGTCTGCACCGTTACAACAACTCCGACCACTCGATGCTCACCGCCATGCGCGCGGTCGACAACATCCTCCTGGGCACCCATCACGACATCTGGGCGGTCAACGCCGAGAGCGTCTACCACGAGGAGCATCAGGAGAACGAGGACCCGTACCGCAAGACGCCGGAGACGCCGGCGATGGAGCAGCCACTCGCGTCCGAGCGCTGAGGCCGTTGCCGTGAGGGCTCTGGGGGCCGGTCGGTGGTGCCGGGGTATGAGGTCGGTGGTTCCGGGCGTCGTGGCTGTGAGGCGCGTCGCGGCTGTGCGGAGCGTCATGGCCCTCGCCGTCGCGCTGGCTCTGGGCTGCGCGCTGGCTCTGGCCACGGTCCTGGCCGGTCCGCCCGCGGCCCACGGGGCGAGCACCAACGGAGGCGCCCCGCTGACGACTACGTCCAACCCGCTCTCGGGAGGGGTCTCCCCGCTCGCGCCCACCCCCACGACGGCGACCACCGCGACTCCCACGGCCACCGCCGCCAACACGACCTCGACCACCGGGTCCGGCAGCCTGACCAGCGGCCAGGCGATCGCCATCGCCGGGGGCGCGATCATCCTCCTGGCCGGGATCTCCTTTTTCATCTGGCGCGACGCCCGTCGCCGGGCGCCCGTCCGCTCGTCAGCCTCGGGCTCCGGGGGCGACGGCGGCGCCCGCCCCGGGTCCAAGCCCAAGCCCAAGCCCCGTAAGCCCAGCCCCGCCGAGCGGCGGCGGCGCAAGCGAGGGCGGGCTAAGCGATAACGGGCGGTCCCGACGATCGGCGGGCCTGAGTCCCACGGGGCGGGCGCGACTCTGGTTTCCGCGGGGCGGGCGGTTTGTCCGCCGGGCCAGCAGCCCAGCTACAGGCAAACGTCCCACTCGAGTCCTTCTCGCCGACCCGAGGGACGTTTGCGTCCCCCCTGGGCGCAAACGTCCCGGCGCAACGGACACGAGGAATCCAGTGGGGCGTTTGCATCGCTCCTGGGGGCAAACGTCCCGCAGCCCCTCGACGGAGGCTCGAGTGGGATGTTTGCCGGGCCGAGCCGAGGCAAGCTGACCCCGGCCAGTCGTGCACCGGTCGAAACGGCGAGTCAAATCTCAGTGCGGGCCAGCGACCGCCTGGCCCGATGCAGCTGGCGCTCGACGGTGCGCGGCGTGTCCCCGGTCTCGCCCGCCATCTCGGCGTAGCTGAAGCCCAGGCCCTGTAGCCACACCAGGCGCTGCTGGCGCTCGGGCAGCGAGCCGATCGAGTCCAGCCGGGCGCGCTGCGCCGCGACCTCCGCGAGGGAGGTGACCGCGGGGCTCGGCCCCGCCCAGCCCGCCTCCCCGGCCTGCTCGAGCAGCGCGTCCAGCGACACCTCGCGCGCCTCGCGGCGCAGCAGCTTGAACGCCTCGTGGACCGCGGTCGTGACCAGCCAGGCGGAAGCCGTTTCGGGCCGAACCCGGCCGCGGTGCAGGACCAGTCGGCTCCACGCGAACTGGCACGCGTCCTCGATCACTGGATCGGGCGCGCGCACGCTCGCCCGCACGGAGTGCCGCACCCGGCCGGCCTGAGCCGCATACAGAGCGGCGACGTCAAGCCCCATCCCGCTCTCAAGCCCCACGAGGGTCACCATCGCACCGCCTCCTGACTCTAATTGAGACTAATTAGTTGCAAAGTAACCTAGCAGACATCGGATAAAATGGATAGAGTCAACTGATCTTGATTGGCTCAATTAGATTCGATCGCGGACGGAGGTAACGATATGGTCGATGCCCTGGCGGCAGTGACGGCGCACCCGGACATGACCGGATTACCGGGAAGCAACGTTCTGCAGCAGCTCGTCAACGGCGCCGAGGCCTGGGCACTGGCCATCGCGCTGCTCGGAGCATTCATCGGCGCCGGCCTGTGGGCGGTGGCCTCCCACAGCCACAACCACCACTACGCCGCCCGCGGGCGAATGGCAGCGCTCGTCTCCGCGGCTTCGGCGCTGGTGGTGGGGGCGGCGCCGGGGCTGGTCAACTTCTTCCAGCACCTGGGGACGACCGCCAGGTGACCCGCCTCCTGCGCACCTCGGTGCTGGCCGCGGCCATCGTGTCGGTGATCGCCTGCGCCCCTCCCCAGACCGCCTCGGCAACCACCCCCGGAGGCGCGCTGTGCACGCTGGGAGGACTGGTCAGCGGCGTGGTCGGCAAGGTCTGCACGGTCGCCTCGCACGCCGGCCGGGTGCTGTCGGCGGGCAAGAAGCTACTCGGCGGCCACGTGGGCGGAGCCCTGGACGCGCTCAGCGGCTCGACCGCGGGCAAGGCTCTCACGGCGACCGCCGGCGCGGTGGCGATCGCGGCCATGGTCATGGGCGGCGCCCGCTACCTGTTACGCGAAACCTCGAGTGTCATCGGGTCGACGACGCGCCCGAACCTCCAGAGCAGCTGGTTCTCGGCCTCCTACTGGCGAATGGCGGCGGTGTCGGCGTTGCTCACGCTCCCGTTCCTGTTCGCAGCCGCGATCCAGTCGATGATCCGCTCAGATCTCGCGATGCTGGCTCGGGCGACGTTCGGCTACCTCCCGCTGGGCCTGCTGGCGGTGGCGATCGCCGCTCCGCTGACCATGCTCCTGCTGGCGGGGTCCGACGAGATGTCGTCGATCGTCGCCTCCGCCTCCGGCCACGCCGACGCGAGCTTCCTGTCCAAGGTGAGTGTGCTCACCGGACTATCGCTCACCTCGGGCAGCGCGTTCGTGGCCTTCTTCGTGGCCCTGCTCACCGCCGCCGCGACGATGGTGCTGTGGATCGAGCTGCTGATCCGCGCCGCGGCGATCTACGTGATCGTGCTCATGTTGCCGCTCTTCTTCGCGGCCCTGGTCTGGCCGGCCCGGCGCATCTGGGCGATCCGCGCCGTCGAGCTGCTCGTCGCCCTGATCCTGTCGAAGTTCGCGATCGTCGCCGTGCTCTCGCTCGGCGGGGCGGCGCTCGGACACACCATCTTGCCCGGCGCGGCCGCCACCCTGGGCGGAGCCACGCTGATCATGCTGGCCACCTTCTCGCCGTGGGCGCTGCTGCGTCTGCTGCCCCTGCACGAGCTGGCCGGGGCGGCCGCCGGAGGCCTGCGCCCGCACGGGCAGCTGCCCACGGCCGATGACCGCGCCCACGCGGCGACCGACCGGGGCGAGGACCTGGCGGCCGCCCTGCCCGCCACGATCGACGCCCGGAGGCGAGTCGCGCCCAGCGACGAGCAGCTTCCTGCCGACCGTGATTACGGCGCGACCAACGGTGGGCCGCCACGCGAGGGGGAGGTCAGCGCCGGCCCCGGGGACGCCGCGGCCGGGGTCACCGAGGTCGGCGCGGTCTCGACCGAGACCGCCGCTGTCAGCGGCTCGTCGGCGTCCACCTCTGACGACGACGTAGCCCGGACCAACGGCCAGGCCCCCGGGCAGTCACCCCCGATGGAGGGGCCGTTTCGACCCGAGGATCGCAACTGGCGTCCGCCCATACTCGGCCGGCAGGAGATCGACTCGCCGCAGCCCCTGGTCCTGCCAGACGATGCGCCGGTTCCCGACGAGCCCGCGACCGGCGATGACCCCGGCCCGCTGCCTCCGGCCGGCGAGGATCACGACCCGCTGCCCCCCACCCAGGACCCGGGCGACGACCAGCCGTGAGCGACCAGCGACTCACCTACTCCTTCGGGCCCCTGGAGCGGCGCGGAATCCTCGGACCCATCCAGGGAGGCCAGGCCGGCCTGCTGGCCGGCGGGGCGCTGGCGGCGATCCTGGTCCTCGATCAGTCTCCGTCGGCGAGTGGCGTGCTGATCGCGATGCTCCTGTTCGCCATTGCGGTCGCCGCCGCGTTCGCGCCGCTGGGCGGGCGCACCCTGCAGGAGTGGGCGCCCGTGGCGTTCGCCTTCACGCTGCGGCGCCGCGGGCGGCGCGTTGCCTCCGAGGTCGCCACCTCGGGGCTGACCTGGCGGCCCGCCAAAAGCTCCGAGCCTGACCCCGTCGCCCCCGCGGCCCTGCGCGATGTCCGGATCACGAGGCTCGCCTACCGCGACCGTCCCATCGGCGTGCTCTGCGAGCGCTCGGGACGTCGCCTGACCGCGGTGCTGGCCTGCCGGGTCGAGGCGTTCTCGCTGCTCGACCAGGAGGCCCAGGAGCGCCGGCTGGCCCGCTGGGGACTGGTGCTCTCGGGGGCCGGAGGCACCCCGATCAGGCGCCTGCAGTGGATCGAGCGCACCGCTCCCGCCCAGGGCGACGAGCTGGCCCGCTGGGTGCACGCCGAGCGCGACCCGGCGGTCCCCCTGCGGGGCACCCCGATGATCGAGTCCTACCTGGAGCTGATCGGCTCCAGCGCCCGGGTCACCCAGGAGCACGAGATCCTGCTCGCCATCCAGGTCGATGGCCGGCGCGTGCGCGACCGGGGGCCGGAGGCCGTGCAGCGGGCCCTGGTGGAGCAGACCGAACGGGTCGCCCAGGGCCTCGAGGCAGCCGAGGTCAGGGTCCTGGGGGCGCTCAGCCCCGGACAGCTCGCCCGAACGTTGCGGACCGCCTTTGACCCCTATGCCCGGGCCGAGCTGGCCGGGCTCGAGGCCGCCGACCCCGACCGCGACGGGCTCAGCGAGGCCAACGCGTGGCCCCTGGGCGCCCGCGAGGCGTGGGACCACTACCAGTCAGACGGGGCCCTGCACGCCACCTACTGGATCGGGGCCTGGCCCCGGGTGCAGGTCTCGCCGATGTTCATGGACTCGCTCCTGGGCCGCTCGAGCGCCGTGCGCACCGTCTCGGTCAACTTCGAGCCGCTGCCAGCCGACCGGTCGACCAGGGAAATCGAGGCCGCAGTCACGCGTGATCGGGCGGATCGCGAGCTGCGCGCCCGCTTCGGGCAGTCCGAGACCGCGCGCCAACGCCAGGCCGCCGAGGCCACCATCCGGCGCGAGGCCGAGCTGGCCGCCGGCCACGGAGAGGTGCGCCTGAGCGGCTTCATCACCGTCTCGGGTCGGGACCGCGACGAGCTTCGCCGGGCCTGCTCGGAGGTGCTCGAGCACGCCGCCCGGGCCCGGCTGGAGCTGCATCGGCTGTACGGGCAGCAGGCCGACGCCTTCACGTTCACGCTGCCGCTGGGCCGGGGGCTGCGATGAGCGGTGCCGTCTCGCCGCGATCGGAGCTGCGATGAGTGCTGCCGTCTCGCCGCGATCGGAGCTGCGATGAGTGCTGCCGTCTCGCCGCGATCGGAGCGGCGATGAGCCTGCGTGCGGCCGAGCGACCCGGGCACCGGTGCACGACCCGCCACGCCCAGGCCATCTACCCGTTCATGAACGCAGGCGGCCTGGGCGGGCGCGGCGTGTTCGTGGGACGCGATTCCGCGGGCGGCGCCTTCTGTTATGACCCGTGGGTCCTGTACGGCGAGGGCGTGCTCGACGATCCCAACGCGATCGTGCTCGGCAAGCTCGGCCAGGGCAAGAGCGCGCTGGTCAAGACGCTGTTGTGGCGGATGCTGCTCTTCGGGCGCCGCGCCTTCGTGCTCGACGTCAAGCGCGAGTACGGCCCGCTCTGCGACGCCGTGGGCGTGACGCCGATCTCGCTGGTCCCCGGCGGGGGCGTGCGCCTGAACCCGCTCGCCTCCCGCCCCGAGGAGCACGCCCAGCTCGAGCTCCTACGCGCCGTGACCGTGACCGCCCTGGGCGGGCCGCTCACCCAGCTCGAGGCCGGAGCGCTGCGCGAGGCGCTGAGGGTGGTCCGGATCCGCGGCGCCGGCGAGCCCACGCTGCCCGAGATCGCCTCGATGCTGTTCTGCCCGGTGGACGCCATGGCCCAGCGGCTGCAGACGAGCGTGCAGGGGCTGGCCACCGACGCGCGGCGCGCCGCGCTGGCCCTCCAGGATCTGTGCGAGGGGCCGCTGCGGGGGATGTTCGATGGACCGACCACCCCGGGACTGGATCTCGACGCCAAGCTCCTGGTGCTCGACCTGCACGCGGTCCGCGATTCGCCGGCGGTCGGGATCCTGATGGCCTGCGCCACGGCCTGGATCAGCGCGCTCCTGGCGCGCACCGCCGAGCGACCGGGCCGCGAACGGCTCGTCAACGTCGCCGACGAGTCCTGGAAGATCGTCCAGCACACTGGCCTGGGCGAGTGGTTTCAGAGCAACTTCAAGCTCGCGCGCCAGTTCGGGGTCATGAACCTGGTCGTCCTGCACAAGCTCGCCGACCTCCAGGCCGCCGGCGACGCCGGCTCGCGGGCGGCGCGGATCGCCGAGGGCCTGGTCGCCGACGCCTCGACGCGGATCGTCTACCACCAGGACGAGAGTCAGGTGGAGCTCACGCGCTCCCTGCTCGGGCTCTCGCGCTCAGAGGCCCAGCTGATCTCGATGCTGTCCTCGGGCCAGGCCCTGTGGAGGGTGGGAGCGCGGTCGTTCGTGGTCGCCCATCACCGCTCGCGCCTGGAGGCCCGGCTGACCAATACCGACATCGGGATGAGCGCCACCGGCGCCGGGCCGGACCGTCGATGAGCGAGCACCGCTCGACCGGGATCTCGGACGGCGCGATGCTCGCGATCATCGCGATCGCGGGCCTGCTGGCGCTGGCGGTGTGGCTGTGGGGCGGGATCGCCGGCGCAGCGTTCGGAGGCGGGTGGCCCCGGATCTCGCTCAGCCAGGTCATCGATGTGATCGTGCGCCTGCCGGACCGGCTGGCGGATCCGGCACGCGCCTGGCCGCGCGCAGCGCGTTCACGGCTGCCCGGGGCCGGCGGCTTCTACGCCGCCCTGATCCTGCTGCTGGCGCTGCTTGGAGCACTGGGAGCGGCGCTGACCCGAACGGGACTGGCCGCCGGGCTGCGGCGGCGCTCGGCGGGAGCGCGCTGGGCGTCGGCCGGGGAGCTGCGCGCGCTGCGCCACTCTGGCCGGGGCTGGCCGCGGCGAGGCGGCGGTCCCGGGGGCGGCGGTCCCGCGGACGGAGGGCGGCTCGCCCTGGGGCGCTACCGCGGGCGCCTGCTCCACGCCGAGCAGCGTCATGCCCTGGTGGCCTTCGGACCTCCCCAGTCGGGCAAGTCGGCGGGACTGGCGGTGCCCGCGCTGCTGGAGTGGGACGGCCCCGCGGTGGCGTCCTCGATCAAGACCGACCTGCTCGCCTGCACCGAGGGTCGTCGACGCTCGCTGGGGCCGGTGTTCGTGTTCGATCCGTTCGAGCTCTCCGGCGCGGCGGCTCAGACCTGGTCGCCGCTGGGCGGGGCGCGCACCTGGGACGGAGCGCTGGAGGTGGCCTGGAGGCTGGCCGCGGCCGGCGAGCTCGACCAGAAGGGCGTCGAAGGCGGCGACTTCTGGGCGATCGCCGCCGAGCAGCGCCTGGCGCCCCTGCTCTTCACCGCGGCCTGCACCGGCGCCGGGATGGAGGCCGTCGTGCGCTGGGCCTACGGCCAGGGATCCCGCGAGCTCGACGCGGCGATCTCCCAGCTGACGGGCTCGGCGCGTGACGAGGCAGAGCTCGAGGGCGCACACGCCGCCTATGACGCATTGCGCGCCTTTGAGTCCCAGGCCGATCGCACCCGTTCCTCGATCGAGGCCACCGCCCAGGGTCTGTTGCGCGCCTACCGGTTCGCCCGGGTGCTGCGCTCGGCGCGCGGATGCGACATCGATCCCGACCGGCTGCTCGACGAGCGCGCGACCCTGTACCTGATCGGGGACGCCAAGGCCTCGAAGCTGCTGCGCCCCATCTTCCTGGCCCTGCTCTCCGAGGTCGTCGACCGCGCCTATGAGCGGGCCACGCTGGCCGGGGGACGGCTGGAGCTGCCGCTGCTGCTGTGCCTGGACGAGGCCGGCAACGTGGCGCCGCTGCCCAACCTCGCCGAAGTCGCCTCGACGGCTCCCAGCCACAACATCCAGCTGGTCTCGATCTTCCACGATCTCGCCCAGGCCCGCAGCCGCTACGGGCGCCAAGCCGAGACCGTGGTCAACAGCCACCGCGCGCGGATGCTGTTGCCCGGGGTCGCCGACCTGGACACGCTGCGCTACTTCTCCGGACTGGCCGGCGAGGAGGAGGTCCGGGAGATCACCCGCAGCACGGGCGCGGGCGGCGCCAGCCGGACCACCGGACTGCGGCGCCGCCCCTTGATCGCCCCCGAGGCGCTGCGCCAGTTGCACCCGGGCCACGCGCTGCTGCTCTACGGGCGGATCCCACCGGCGGTGGTACGCCTGCGGATGTGGTTCTCTGACCGCCGGCTGCGCAGATTGGCGTCGCCGTGAACCGTCGGCCTGCCGTCCGATGCCCGGGGTCAAAGTGAACTGGGAGGACCCCGGCGACTGGCGCGACGACCTGCCCCACGACGACGGCTGGGACGAGGGCGAGAGCGTGCGCTGGCCGCTGACCTGGCGCGGGCTGCTCCCCCGTGAGCGGTGGCTGTGGTTTGAGCGGCTGTGGAGCGACGTGTGCGCGCTGCGCGAGCGCTACCGCCTGGCCGTCAGGTCTGAGTGGTGGGAAGATGAAGTCCAGGTCGAGGCGCTGGCCGCGCTCGCGGCTTGGACCGGGCGCTATGACTCGGGAGAGTGGGACGATCCGCCCGGCAAGCTGGCGCTCCTGTTCGACCTCGAGCGGGTGGCGGCGCTGCTGCGCGACGGCATCGACCCGTTCTACCCCGACCGCGACCGGACGGCCTTCGTCCGTCACCTGATCGATCTCGGCTGTCAGCCCCCGCCCGGCCGTCCGCCGGGAGAGTGAATCGCGGCCTGGAGACGTGCGGCGGCCCGGGAACCGGCAGATTGCAGCACTTCTGCTTGCGGGACGCGCTATTTCTGCTGCCAATCGCACCTTTTTCGCCACTGTCACGTTTTGGTGAGCTTTGGGGGTTAGTGTTGCCCGCGCGGCTGCAGCCATGCTCAGAATGCGGCCTCACGAGATCGCCCAATCTGTGGAGAGGAGTGCCGCAAGTGTCATATCCCGTCACCTTCGAGGCTGACTACCCAGAGCGACAGAGCCGGGTGACTGCCTTCTTCAGGCTGCTCCTGGCGATTCCGATTCTCCTCTGGGTCTACGTCTACGCGATCGCCGCATCGATCGCGGTGGTCATCGCCTGGTTCGCGGTCGTCATCACCGGCCGCTATCCCCCGGGCCTGTATGACTTCGTAGCCGGCTACACGCGCCTGCTGGCGCGGGCCACCGGGTACACCGTGTTGCTGACCGACGCCTATCCACCGTTCAATGGCAGTGACGACCCGAATTACCCGATCCGGATGCAGTTCACCCGGCTGCCGGAGTACAGCCGCCTGAAGGCGTTCTTCCGCATCATCCTGGCCATCCCGATCATCATCGCTCGCTACGCGATCGGCATCCTGCTCGAGCTCGGCGCCATCGCCGCGTGGGTCACGGTCGTGATCCTGGGCCGGATGCCCGAGGGCCTGTGGGAAGTCATGGTGCTGGCCAACTCCTACACGGCTCGCTCGGACGCCTACCTGTTCCTACTCACCGAAACCTATCCCCCGTTCTCCGATGAGCCCACGCTGTCGGCGGGCAACCGGGATCAGCTGACAGGCGGACCCAGCCAGCCGGACCTGCGCGGTCAGCAGCTCACAGACCGTCCCACCCAGCAGGGCTGAAAACGAGGCGGAGCCCCCCGCTTTGGCTACTGTCGCTTGCATGAGCGACGAGCCGGAGCTCGGCCCGGAAGTCGAGATCGACGGCCACGAAGTGCTGACCGGCAGCTGCTCGTGGGCCGACCGCTCGCTCGTCGACGGGTCTGACTGGTATCCGCAGCGCACGATGACGCCGGAGGAGCGGCTGCGCTTCTACGCCAGCCAGTTCCCGCTCACCGAGATCGACTCGACCTACTACGCGCCGCCCGCCGAGCGTCAGGCGGGACTGTGGGCGGAGCGCACGCCCGACGGGTTTCGCTTCGACGTCAAGGCGTACTCGCTGCTGACCGGGCACCCCACCCGGCCCAAGAGCCTGTGGCGCGACCTCCGTGACCAGCTTCCCGGAGATGTGCTGGAGAAGCGCAACCTGTACGCCAACCACCTGTCTCCCGACGCCCTCGAGGAGGCGTGGCGGCGCTTCGGCGCTGCCCTGAGACCGCTGCACGACGCCGGCAGGCTCGGCACGGTCCTGTTTCAGTACCCGCCGTGGTTCGTGCCCCGCGGTGAGAACCGGCGCGAGATCGAGGCTCTGCGCGAGCGACTCCCCGATTACCGCCTGTGCGTCGAGTTCCGCTCACCGAAGTGGGTGGCCGAGGAGCGAGATCGCGAGCGCACGCTCGGGCTGCTCGAGGAGCACAAGTTGAGCTTCGTGTGCGTCGACGCTCCCGAGGTCTCGGGCCTGCCCCGCCTGTTCGCGCTCACCAACCCCGACCTGTTCGTGGTCCGCTTCCACGGCCGCTCGGACAGCACCTGGTCAGGGAACGCCAAGACGGCCGCCGAGCGGTTTCGATACCTGTACTCCGAGCGCGAGCTCGAGGAGCTGGTACCGCCGATCGCCGAGATCGCCGAGGAGGCGCGCGAGACCCACCTGCTGATGAACAACTGCTACAGCGACTACTCCGTGCGCAACGCCGCCCAGCTTCGGGACCTGCTCGCTAGGTACACGCATGGCTGAGGCCGAGATCGACGGCACCTTTGAGACTCGTCCCGTGGGCCCTACCGACCTCGAGTCGGTGCTCGAGCACATTCAGGCCGGCTTTGATTTTTACGCCGAGTTCGCCCCCGATGGCTGGGAACCCCCTCAGGTCTTCGAGGATCGCGACCGAACCGCCGCCTTGCTCGCGGATCCCGAGACCTGGACACTGCTTGCCGTCGGCGACGCTCGGTCCTTGGGCCATATCGCGTTCTTTCCCGCACGCCTGAGCACGATCAACGACAGTCCATCCGCCCGGCGGTTTGCTCCCAGGCCCCCGGGGCTCGCGCATCTCTGGCACCTCTTCGTACGCCCCGACTGGTGGGGCAAGGGTGTCGCGTCCGTCCTGCACGAGTCTGCGGTCAGCGAGATGTCCAAGCGTGGCTTCTCGAGCGCGCGTCTGGTCACCCCTGCGCTTCACGTGCGAGCGCGCCGCTTCTACGAGCGGCGGGGGTGGTGCGTGACCGGCGAGATGTTCAACGAGGGGCTGGAGTTGATGCTCACCGAGTACCGACTCGCACTGAGGCCGGAAGACATTCGGCCCACTGGCTAGCGAGATTCGGCTGGCGCCAGCCTGCGGCGTGCTGCGCGTGGTTTCCCGGGCCTCGTCCCGAGGCGATGGTCCCGGTGAAAGGCGCTGATGCCCAACACCGACGTGCGCTCTGCTA
>Ga0182024_10008841_pt1 | contig 21054 bp, 21 predicted proteins | sample P32metaG_FD_120480 | JGI IMG/M metagenome (GOLD analysis project Ga0182024, IMG submission 120480) | Permafrost microbial communities from Stordalen Mire, Sweden - P3-2 metaG (Illumina Assembly) | ecosystem: Environmental > Terrestrial > Soil > Wetlands > Permafrost | place: Sweden: Stordalen...
ACCAAGACGATCTCTAAGTTTTCCGCCGGCGTCTATCTCCAGTGGGAAATTGCTGGAAACGTTGTCATTACGGTCAGTAATACGGGCGGGGCAAACGCCGTCATCAGCGGTCTGTTCTTCGACAACCCTGGGATGTTGATGAATGCCATCGTGGCTGCACAAATCTCTGGGTTCCCAGGCGAACCAGGGGCTCTAGCAGCCGATCAGATGGGTACCGTGGACTTCGACAGCAACGAGGTTGTGACGCTTTCGCCGATGGGCTATCCTACGTTAGCTACATCACCGCCGAAGAACGTTCGCCTGGCCTGATGGTGAAGTCCGCAGCGTAACCCGTCATTGCAATCGTTCGCTCTCAAGTGTCCGAGCAGCCTTCTTGGTGTTGGTGCGAAGAACCGATTCATCATCGGGACATCGACGAAAAGAAACGTTCCAATCACGACTGTCGATGCAAGAACAGCAGCCATCAGCACCGGCTCACGATGGAGCTTTTCGGGCGCCTGGACCGCGCTGTCGTCCTTGAACGCTAGTGCCAGATAGACGGCCATCACGAGCGCAACTAATGGAAAGGCTAAGATCAACTCGATCCGGTAGCGCATGATAAAGGCGCCTAGGAACAACATGGCGGCTGACCCGTAGAACATGGTAGAGATGAGCAAATACTCCTCAGTATAGAAGGCGAAGGACTTGCGGTAGGCTGCGGCTTTTTCGGGATCGCCAATGTGTCGCAGTTCAGCATAACGTTTGATCGCCATGAAGTAACAGCCTATCATCCAGTAGCTGAGAAGAAGTGATATTGGTGGGGGGCCGTTCGGCCCGACTATGAACCAGCCTGCTAGCATCCGAAGCGGGTTGTTCACTGCCTCGGACAGTACGTCTACATAGGGCACATCCTTGCTACGGAATGGCGGGATATTATAGACGCACCCCATTAACCAAAGGACGAATAAGGTCAAGGCAAACGGGACCGAGATCTTCATCCCGAGAAAGATACCCACGATCGCCAAGGCGATCCATTGGACGTAGGCCAGCCGGACACTGACCCTGCCTGAAGGTACGGGCCTTCGACACTTGATGGGGTGGCTTAAGTCGAAGGGCGCATCCAGCACCTCGTTCAGCACATAATTACTCGAAACGACAAAACATATGCACATGAGGCCGACGACAATGTTTAGGCCAAGCGCAACCGTGAGTGGAGATCCATCGAACGTCAGGGCCACCACGATGCCCGGCAGGACAAAGACATTCTTGACCCAATGGTCGGCCCGCATAATCTGGAGGTGGCCGCTCAAACTCGCCCGAGTCGCATGCTGCATGGATGTATCAACTTTTGGAAGAATAATGATCGTTTTCTCCTTCCTCATGGTCGGGGACGCTCGATGCTGTCACCCTCTGTTCGGAAGCTTCGAGACACCTAGACACGATTTGTAACCTCTCGGTTGTGGGTGGATTAACTCGTTTCGTCCTTGAAATTTAGGGCTTGCGTTCCGAAGATTGGAAGTAAGTGAACCGATATTCATGACGGGCGCGAATATCGACCTTAATCCACCCAAGATTATCGTGATACATGTTTCCTGTGCTCGCAAGACAGCTCCATGCCCACACTGCGGTAAACTGGGCCGGCGCTAACGAACTCGAACCCGCAATCGTCGTCTACATGCCCGATGAGTCAGCAGAGGCGGAAAACGGCAGTACAGTATTCCGACGCATCCAGGACGTTATGTTGGAGGGCGGCTTCCGAACCTGGGACCTGGGGCAGATCGCGTGAACTCACGCTTCAGCAGCCCCGACCCGCTATCGACGACGGTTACCGAGTCGCCAAGCGATACTCAGGATTGCCGTTGGAAGACAAAGACGTCGCGGTACCGGTCCTTCAAGACGAAACCCACGTCGTCGATCACTATTCGAACCAGGTCTTGGACCGACAGTTTTCGACCGTGCCACTTGGTCTGATGCAATTCCGCAATGAGGAGTTTGCAATTCGCCAGCGCATCCTGCTCGCTGAGAAAAAGGCCCGCTTCGGCGCCCTCAATGTCTGAGACAAGTGCGTAGGAACCGATCTCATGCCACGCTAAGAGGTCGGAGAGGGTTACGGACGGTACCCAACACGAGCCTCCGCCATCGCCCGGATGCGCGATCCATGCGGCGAGATTGGAGTCGCCGAAGCCCACTTCGACAAACTCAGGCCGATCCGGGCCGGAACACACAGCGAAGTTGTGTGTGCTCGCTCGCACATGGGGTGCGTTGCCCGTGAGGTTGGCTCGAAGCACGTGCATCAGCGCTGGGTTCGCTTCAACACTGATGAGTTGCCGGCCCGGCTCTAAACGGCGACCGATGTGCGCGGACACCACCCCCAGACTGCCTCCCAGTTCGACCACATCCAGCGTCGCAGGCAAGTAGTGCTTGATGAGCCGCAGTTCCGCCGATTCATAAAAGCCCCAGAAGATCATGGATCTAACCCAGGGGGAGACAACCTGATCGTTGGCGTCAATGACGCAACCACCATTGTGAATCCTATTCCGATAGATTCTCTGCAAAGCGCGGTCGGTCAGTTTCACGACATTCGGTCTACTCAGGAATTGGTACACTCCGTCGCGCATCCCGGCAGACAGCCAACTGTACCTTGATAGCATTACATCTCCCACGTCTAAACCGGGCGATCCACAGAAGAAAACGGCCTATTCTGACTTGCGCTTAGCCTGATTTCAACAAAACGGGGACTTGAGGAGGCAAACAGATTCTCGAGCAAGAAAGCGCGATGCTTGAGGCCGGGGGGGGGGTTCTCGGAACGGGGGTTCGGCTCCTGGTAATTGCGGTTTTGAATCCGCTTCACAGGCTACCAGACCCCGCAAAGATGGATATCTCGTACGCTTGCATCGTAAAAGATTTGTACGCGCAAAGGCGTGTTGACCTCCGGACAATAGCGTCCACCAGCGGGCCTCGCAATCACTCTTCTCCGAATTTCTTCGTACGCCCACGCCGGCTGACGATCGAAATTCAAGCGGCGCTTAACCAATGTCGGCCGACCGTATGAGCCGAGCCACAAACGCCCGAGGAGCTCGTTACCTCAGGCGTAAGCGAGCCCGGTCGCAAAAGGGCGCCCACGGCGGAGTTTCCGTCGACCTGGTCGATTAGAATACGAATCGATGGGCCTCAGTCTAGTCGCCTCGGATTGTGTAGGAGAGGCCTCCACCCTCGGGTCAGCAATGCGAAATCTTGAGCGACCACGCCCGCGGTGCTCTCTACCAAGTATTATTTTCATGCCACATGGAAAAGTTGCATGAACCCATGAATTTTTTCAAAATGTCCTGGTGCTTGATCGACGAAGCTGCGACGCAGTCGCGGCACATTCGGCTGCCCACCGTACGATCCACTCTCCTTTTGCGACCTTCCAAAAAAGAGAAAGCCCAAACGATGCACGAGCACCGCTGCCCACTGTGCCATGGCCCGATGGAAGCCTGGTTCAGGCTTCCCCATATCTGGCATCAGCCCAGAGGAACGAAAGCATTCTCTGCTTACCGGTGCATCCCTTGTGGGTTTGGATCGCTTTTTCCACGCCCATCGCCTGAGGAGTTAAGGAGTTATTACGACAACGACAACTACTTTGAACGACACGACCCCCAGTCTCGGGAACAATATCAAGGACAAATCGAAAGAGTCCCCGAACCGACTTTTCTAGATCGGTTCCGCGTTCGCCTAGCATGGCAATTCGATCAGAGCCAGCCCCTGGATGCAGCGCTGATCAACAACACCATCGGGATCTCATCCCCAAGAATTTGCGACATCGGCTGCGCAAACGGAGCCCTCTCAGTCAAATTGAAGGCCCTCGGACACCACGTCATAGGTATCGAGCCGAGCGAGGACGCTCGACGAAGGGCGATTGCCAAGGGTGTCGACGTGGTCGCTGGCTACGCAGAGGCCTTGCCGGACGAGGTGAAAGGCCGATTCGTCGATGGGGTGATCATGGGCATGGTACTGGATAGTTGCTCCGACCCATTCGAGGCACTACGGAACGCCGTCGGATTGCTAGATCGGGGCGGATATCTCTTCGTCACAGTGCCAAACTGCAGCGCCCTTTTGAGCCGCCGCCTGGGACCCCCTTGGTTCCACGGAGATGCCGGTCGACATCTGAGTTTCTTCACACCGAAAGGCCTTGCCTGTTCAGTCGAGCAACTGGGCATGAGGGTCACGAAAGTTTTCTATACGGGATACGTATCCGCCTTCACGAATGAACGTGCGGCGGCGGAAGAAATGGTCTGGGACCTCCTCTACGCCGCAGAAGACCAACCATTCCTCGGCCAAGCTCCGAAGAACTCGAGGCGCTGGCAATGGGGAACACTTGCCAGAACACTCCTCGCAAGTCACATCAATAAGTACGAGCTTGTTGGTGTGATAGCTCGACGCAGTGAGCTCGATAGCTAAAGGCCGCTCAGCGATCCGCCCAGGCCGAGACCCGGCTTGCACAGACTTTTCAATGACCAGGGCCAGCCAAGATCACCTTGCGGCAATAGAATGCCTCAGCGTGGCCGGAATTCTCTCGTCCCGACCCGCATATTGCAGCCGGCGTCCAAAACTCGCCTATCTCTGAACCAGGATCGCACTAATGATCTTTCGGGCGGATGCCACCGTGAGATGGGTGCCGTCGAAGAAGTCATTCGGGTCCCCACCGAAGGCGGCCAGGGATGTGAAGTCCCGGTAATCCGCGCCGAATTCAAAACACACGGAACGCAACAGCTCGCTGACCTCTTTGCGGATCTCGAGGAACCTTGGCGAGAATACCCCGCGCTCAAATTCAGGATGAACAGGCAGGAGTACCACGTGAACAACGATTCCGCGCTCATGGGCCAATCTGAGCAAATCACGAAAACAGTCCGTGCGAGGGGACTGGGGCCGCAGCCGCTCGACTTCATAAGGGCCGTAAAAATGGCCCCAGAACTTTACTTTTTCCTCGATCCCAGCAACCAATCTCCGAGCATGATCCGGCCTTTCTGTCTCATGTACGTACAGCTTCCCTAGCCCATCGTCAAAGTATATCTCCGTCATACTTCTTTGGCCTGAGGTCGTCGGCAGCCTTCCCATGAGGTTCATCAGACTGGTTTTTGTCGATGAGACTGTGATCGTCTTCAGCGCCCGTGCCATGAGCTGGGCCTGCTCATGGAGCGGGACTTCGCGGAATAGGCTAGGCTGGCTCACCAATTGAAGGTCATAATAATCGTTCGAGGAATTGTCGCCGAAGCTCGTCTCGTCGATGCCTAAGACGACGAGTTCCGGATTAATCCCAATGCGAACAGCAAGCCGGAGCATAGCGAGAAAATCAATCGGGCATCCGACGCTGACCCCGAAGTTGAAGCACCGCAGCGATGTCAGCCTTTCGACAAGTTCAGGCTCGAACGCGTGAACCCGACTTGAGCCGAGGATCAATGCGCGAGGCGGTGACGTGGATCTGGCCAGATCCTCAAGTCGACGGGTCTTCCACGCGCGGTCACAGTTCGACGGGAACCCTGGCGAGGGGAGCAGATTTGTACCGTTTCCGAAGTAGTTGGCGACGATTGCAAACAGGACAATACTCAGGAACGAGCCCAAGTACAACAACGCGGCTGCTCGCGATTGTGGAGGTTCGACATGTTCTTGTCCCGCCAGGCTTGGGCTCATTTCGGACGGTGCCGCCATGAGCAAATCCGCAGCGAAGTCATCGAATCCTAAGATGTCGCGGAGCCTACCAAGGGTCATCAGCGGCATTTTGAAGAAACCGAAAGATCTAGAAACGGAAGTAAAGGAAATCGACGCTAACACCAAACCGGAGAAGGCAGATGCCCATGGTCGCACCGGCGAGAACTGTTTGCCACCTTGGAATGCGTGAACAGTAGACGAGCTGACTGCTATTGGGGGCGAAATTACACCAAAACCAGCAACCGACAATGAGAATCCACAGCCCACCGTCGACCATGACAGGCGGCGATCGGAGCTCGGTTCCTCCTAAGCCAGCCATCGAGGCAAGGACCTGAAAGGCGGGAGCAATTGAGAGGAGCCCCAACTCTCCCGCTCTAACATCTGCAGCCCTGAAGAACACCCAACCAATGACGATGAGCAGGAAGGTGACTTGCCGGTTCACCCAGTACCCGATGACGTTGCCATTAGAGAGCACCCATCCGCGCTTCTTCACGTAATGGAAAGCCAGCAAGAGGAACCCATGCCACCCTCCCCAGATCAAGAATAGCCACGCTGCACCGTGCCAGAAACCGCCGAGCAGCATGGTCAGCATCAGGTTTCTCCCCTGCCGACCATTTCGATTGCCTCCCAGCGGAAAGTACAAGTAGTCTCGCAGCCAGGCTGACAGCGTGATGTGCCAGCGCCTCCAGAAGTCGCTGGGATCGGTGGCTTTGTACGGACTATTGAAATTCTGAGGAAGCCGGACGGCGAAAATGTGGCCTAAACCGACGGCCATGTCAGAATAACCCGAAAAATCGAAATAGATTCGAAATGTATATCCGAGGACCGCAGACCAACTGCCCAACAATCCCAGTTCTTGGCCGCTGCGCAACCCATCCCACAGGGGTTGGATTCCAAGGGCTAGACGGTCGGCGATCAGCAGCTTCTTGGCCATCCCTATGGAAAGAAAAAGTAGCCCCTTATCGATCTGCTCCCAGTCAGGGCCCTTACGTACCCAATTGACGTCCCGGAACTGGTGCAGGATGTCGGAGTACCGAATAATTGGGCCGGCCACCAGGTGGGGAAAAAAGGATATGAAGCACGCGTAATCAAGGTAGCTCTTGGCGGGGGTGGCCACACCCCGGTAGATGTCGATGACGTAGCTCATCGATTCGAACGTGTAGAAGCTGATTCCGACCGGCAGGACCATCGAGATGATGGGCAGCGGGCCACCTCCCGCGAATTCAATCAGATCGCTCAGGATCCTCTCGAAGAAGCCGAAGTACTTGAAGAAGCCAAGCAGCCCCAGGTTGGCCGTCAAGGACAAACCAAGCAACAGCTTACGACGGCTCAATCGCTCCGCGGGCGTATGAATGATCCCCCGCGCCGCCCAGTAGTCGATCGTACTGCTCAGTATCATTACAATCGTGAATCGCCACCTCCAGAGGCTCTCAGCAAGATCTCCCAGGCCTCTGATCCGAAACGTCGAGATGACGTCGCTCCAACTCTGGAATTGCCACCAACTGTAGAAAACGTAACTGGCTGCCGTCAAAAGGCCAAGCCGCCAGCGCAGCGAACGACCGCCATACCAGAAGAGGATAAACACCATCGGCAGGAAGACTAGAACGAACTCGTGACTATTAAAGAGCATTTCGAATTTCGCAGAAACAAACCGGAATCCCGTCACTCGACATTTCTGCTCAGGCCGAGTCCAGGCTGCACAGACTTCTCAATGGCCAGGGCCAGCCAAGATCACCTTGCGGCAATAGAATGCCTCAGCGTGGCCGGCAACATGACATTCCAGACCTCGAATACGCATCAGGCCCAGAAAGGTTTCCCGCTCATACCAATGCTTGACTCGCTGGCTTGCAAAGTGCTTCGAAAGAAGATCGATCTTCTTCTGGACCTGCGATTCGCTGAGTGGGACATAAAAGTTGGGCGTCGCAAGGTCGCCGTCATACTTAGGAATTTCGTATTCGAGTATAAGATGATCACGAAATGTATTCCAGGTTAGCTCACATGCAAGCCTGTGGTCTTGATGCAAATCGCCACGGAAGTGGGTCAAGATAAGGTCGGGTACGAATGGCTTGAGGGTCTCGTAGAACTGCTTTACCGCTCGTCCGTCATAAGGGAGAAACCCGTCTGTAAACCCCGGTAGCTCTATCGATGCCGTAACCTCTCCGAGGAAAGCCTGAGCGCTATTACGGGCTTCAGCAACTCGGTCGCTGTTTCCGGTCAGTACGGTCCATTTGAACTCCAGCTCAGGGTACTCTTCAATCAGACGGAGTATGGTCCCGCCAGCGCCAATCTCGATGTCATCGGCGTGGGCGCCGATAGCGAGAACGCGAAGCGGATGATTCAGCGCACCGAACGTGAAACCTTGCATATCCCCTCGCTTTGTCGTACTCGTTCTGGTTGACTAGACATGATTTTCCCATTTCGCCCACTGCGCGCGGCCACTGCTATACAACTCGTTGAGGAAATACATTTCCTTGGGCGTATCCATCGAGGCCCAAAAGCCCTGATGACGCCACGCGACAAGCTGATCGTGCTCTCGAAGCACATTAAGAACATCCGGCACGAGCTCATTGCCACCCTTGAGATGATCGAAAATCTGTCGGCGCAGCACGAAATATCCTCCATTTATCCAGATATTACTTTCTTTCGCTGACTCGATCCGGGTGACCGCCGACCTGCGTCCGGCGTCCCGACACGAGATCACGTGAAAACTCTGACTCGGCGGCACGCAAAGAAAGGCCGCCAGCTTGCCAGGATCGTCCCGCATGTCCTGCACCATCTCGTCGAGCGGTGCGTCAGTCAGGTTGTCTCCATAGTTGGCGAGAAACATCTCGTCGCTCCCAATGAACGGCTGAATCTTCTTGAGTCGCTGGCCGATATTCGCATGAAGCCCCGTGTCGACCAGCGTGATATTCCATCCATCGATCTCACTTGGCAGATGCCGGACCTCTTTCCCCCCTTGAGAAATGATGAAGTTATTGGAAGACAACTCACTGTATCCCAGAAAATAGTCCTTGATTGTATTTGCCCGATAGCCGAGGCACAGTATGAAATCCTGAAACCCGTAATGGGCGTAATACTTCATGATATGCCAGAGGATAGGCCGGTCGCCGATGCGGAGCATCGGCTTGGGAATCTCTTCTGAGACCTCCCTCATCCGCACCCCTAGGCCACCGCAGAAGATCACAACTTTCATCGTTCTACCTTTCAAATCGTCGTGCGCCGCATTGGTATCAAACCGATGAATCGCGACGAATAGGCCCGTAGCAAGATTGGGCCATCAACTCGATTGCACGCTCATCGGGCTCACAAACTTGAGGCAGGCAGGCCTATGATGCCCGAAGCTCCTTGTAGTATCGAGCCATATCATCCCAGGCGGCTGACTCGTCCCAGCCAAGAGCGTCCACATCAGGCAGATCCGTATTGATCCGCACGCGCGGCTCAGAGAAATCAATCTGTTTCTTCAGCTCCACTAGACAAGGGAGCTTGAGGCGAGGACGCATCTCTTGTGCGAGGCGGAGCGTAAACGCCCCCTGGCTCTCAGCATATCCGCTCGGGTTGATTCGAGTGAATTCACTGACTGGAAACTCTGCGGCAAACCGAGCATAAGCCTTCGCTAACAGCGAGACATGACAGTTGTCACGGACATAAGATGGATTCGAACACGCGGGTGTGGCGCCCGCCAACCAGTTTGTCATGAGGTAAGCCGTGAATCGCGGCTCTTCAAATGGACCAAAAGGATTCGGGATGACGAACTTCCCGAAAGCAATTCCGGCCCGTTGGCAATAAAAGCTGAACATTCGGGCTGTCAGAGTCTTGGACAATCCGTACGGAGAAAAATCCGGCAGTCCTTGTGAGCCCGCGCCTTCGCCACTCTCAAAGACACTGCCAGTCAGAAGCAGCCGACGACAACCAACATTTCGAACCGCCTCGAGTACCGTCGGCAGATTATGGGTGTTATTTCGAAGGGCCGCGACCGCATCGAAGTCAGCGCTCTTGTAGTTGGTCACATCGGCGCCATGATGGCACAAGAGATCCCAACCCCCTTCCGCAATCAGTGCCAGAAACTGTTCATCGCCGAAAGAGCAGCCGTAGATCGGTCGGCTGGCCTCCGAAGCAAGGGCAACACGCTGGCAGCGCACCGGTTCAGAGTATTCTTCAGGACGCTTGCGAAAGACAGATGTAACATCATGCCCAGCCGCAGCCAACTCGCGGATAAACCAAATCCCGGTGAACGAGCTTCCTCCCGTAAAGAGAACCTTCATGATCTTGTTCGAAGCCTTTCCAAGAGAGGAAAGAAAAATCCACTCAGGAGCCAAGTTTGTCTAGTGCCGACATGCATTTTCAGCCTAGCCAGCATGAGAAGCAGCGCCGCGAAATCTGGCTAATGCCGGACATTCAAGGACCATGGCCACTCATTCGCAGGCACGCGCTAGCCAACGAAGCTACCCGCAGTTCTCCAGCATCCCGAAAACACTACAAAACGTCACCACTGGCGTGCTACGAGAGGTGCCAAGCCGGGTCAAAATCACGGTAATTTTGGTCCTTTTCGGAAATCACAACTGGCTCGGCCGGCCATTGAATCGCGAATTTCGGGTCATTCCACCGGATGCCACGCTCGCATTCCGGGGCGTAGAACTCATCAACTAGATAAAATGCTTCAGTATCATCAGTCAAAGTAATAAATCCGTGCGCAAAGCCCTTGGGAACGGCTATCATGCGCCGGTTTTCAGCCGTCAAATCGGCACCAAAGCTTTGGCCAAATGTTGAGGAGTCGCGACGCAGATCGAGAACGACGTCATGGAGCGCGCCACGCATGCATCGGACATACTTGGTCTCAGCTTTGGGGGAGAGCTGATAGTGCATGCCGCGCAGGGTACCCTTGCGAGCACTGAGCGAATTATTTGCCTGAACGATACGAGTGGCGAGCCCTCGTTCAGCAAACTCATGCTCGCAAAAGGCGCGGGCGAAAAAACCTCGCTCATCGCCGCGCTTTTCCATATCAATCAGATAGACGCCCGCAAGCGGTGTTTCATTGAAGATCATGAGGCTTTCTCGTATCAACTGAGGACGTGAAATCGTTTTTTGAGCGCGCGTAGACGGACAAACTGGTCGCCTTCAAAGTCTCCCTTGCCAAAGCCATGGTCGACCATCTTGCGATAGAGCTCCTCCATCCCGGTTTCCAGCCGATACTCGAGCTTGAAGTCGGGAAGAAGCTTCGAAAGCAAGTCAAAGTTAACCCGGTAATTGCGAGAGTCTGCGCCCACCTCGCCCGTATAAACCACCTCGGCCGACGGGATTAGTCGTCGCACCTGATCGCCCACGTCTCGGACCTGATAGTTCTCGTCGTTGCCTCCGACGTTCACAGCCTTGGCATGCACAGCATCCTTGGGCGCACCCGCAAAGGCAACGAAAGCGCGGGCAATGTCACGGCAATGGATCAACGGCCGCCAGGGTGATCCGTCAGATTGAATACGAATCTCGCCGTAGGCCATTGCCGAGGCAAGCAGATTGTTAACAACCAAGTCAATACGGAGCATTGGCGAGTGCCCGTAAGCAGTGGCGTTGCGCAAATAAACAGGCGTGAATGTCTCATCAGCAAGCCTGGAAACCGCTTGCTCGGTCTCAATCTTGGACCGAGCATACACAGTAAGCGGATTGAGCGGATCATTCTCGCTCAGATCAAGCTTCTCGCCTTTGCCGTAAATAGAGCAACTACCAGCGAAGAGATAGCGTGGCACACTTGCGGCTTTGGCGATCTTAGCCAAACGGATCGACGCATCACGGTTAATATCAAAGGTAAGCTGGGCATTCATCTCGCCCATCGGATCATTGGAGATTGCGGCGAGATGCATGACGCAATCGCAGCCGTCCAGATCCCGCGCCTCAACCTTACGGACGTCCTTGACCAGCTCGTAGTCAGGCTTGACCATCGCCTCCCAATTGCAGCCATCAAAGAGGCCGATATCGCAACCGATAACTGCATGGCCCGCTTGCTTGAGCACATCAACCAGATGCGCCCCAATAAAGCCGCAATGACCCGTGACAAAAATCTTCATGGTTATACGGTTCTATCGGTAAGTGGAGTACATCGCGAGTAGTACCGCGCATCACCTGCGTAAACCTACGCAAACGCTACCCAGGCGCAGCATCTAACTGTTAAGACTGCACCGCAATCTCGCGGAATACTGGATTTTCGACGACTCTAACCTTGAGGCCTGCACAAAAGACACTATGACGAATTGAGTCGACCAGCACATGAGGCGGGTCCGTATCCGGCTTGCGCTGAATGCGACGTCGTAGGCGCCAGATCGCGTACCCGGAGATAAAGGCAATGTCTACTAGCGCAGTATAAATGGGCCCATAATTCTTCAAGAAGTACCGGAGCCTTGCCTGGTACCAGTAAGGAGGAACGCGCGACATCCTCCGTTGACCGGTCAACCCCGTACTTGCCCCGCCCAGGTGAATGACCTGACTCTCAGGAACATACCAGGTCTCCCAACCGGCGCGCCGCCCGCGCAGGCAAATATCTAAATCATCAAAATAAGTGTACAATCCCTCATCAAGAAGTCCGATCTGTTCCAGCATAGTCCGACGCAGAATCAAGCTCGCCCCTGAAACCCAACCTGCGCGAAATGGACCGCCCGGCTTGGGTAGCACCGAACTCCAAGGCGAAAGAAGCTTGGAGACCATGCCAAGCCGTAATCCGCGGTCAAATTCCGTCGCGATCCCCGAGAATCGGAACGGCGTACCCTCGACCACGCCGTCCGGCGAAATAAGCATGCTGCCCGCAACTCCAACTTTCGGATGACTATCGATGAAGGCAACCAGCGATTCAAGAGCGCACTCCTTCACCAGCGTATCTGCGTTTAACAGCAATACGTACTCCGGCGGATCAGGTGATTCCAGTGCGGGGCGGATCACCGTGTTGTTGCCCCCGGTGAATCCACGGTTGGGGTAAATCACCGTCAAATCAACCCAAGAGCCCCAGCCATTTTCCTTGATGGCCTGCCGCAGTCGATCGGCCGCATCTCCACCGGTTCCGTTCTCGCATAATGCAACCTTCGCGCCCGGGATGCGTTGGATTTTCCCAGCCAGCGAACGCAAGCAGTCGATCGTGAGGTCAGTTACGCGATAGGATACGATGACAACAAGAAGCTTCATTCAGGAAATCCTACCGAAGTCTTCCGCACGCCAATAATGACGTTCCGCACCGGATCAGGGAGTGATAGCTGTCCCATCGGGAAATACAGCAAGAATTGATCGCGCCTCGTCACAAAAGCGATCCAACTCGGCGTGGCCCTGCTCCTTGTAGCTTAGAGTTCGATCGAGTAACAAACGCGCCTGTTCCGCATTGCCCAGACGTGCTTGCGCCATGGCCAAAAAGACAAGATCGAACGGATTCTCACCGCCGCCCAGTTCTAATGCTCGCTCAAGAGCAACAATCGCGCTCCTCAAATCACCAGCCCGGAAATAGGCCACACCGAGTGTATTCCAGTACGCTTCGCAATCAGAGCACTCTTTAACCACCTCACAGGCCAGGGCAAGCGCTGAAGCCGAATCACGCGACGCCGGATCAGGGTGACAAACCAAGAGCCAGGCCAGATCGTTAGCGCAATCACATCGGCGGCGGCGCAGATCCAAGTTAGCGGGATCGAGCACCGACGCTCTCGTGAAGATCTCAAGAGCTTGCCGCCACGCGGCCTGAGTTTCCCGTAACTGGCCTCCCTCCTTGGAGGTACGTCCCAGCCTGCGGTACCGGTCCGCAAGCTTGACCTCGCTGAGGGCAGCAAGCGGAATCGGTGGCGGCGAAGAACCTTCGTTGAGGCAGCGGTCAGGGTCAATCCCTCGACCCGAAGTCCCATGCTCTCGCGGCTTCCGGGGCCTTATTGCAAGCTGGGCAGGAACCACACTGATGAGACCACCCGCCAAGCTTACATAAATGATATTGATGAAAGCGTTAACAAGACAATCGACCATGTAAAGACCCAAGAGCGTAGCCGCAAGCACGGCAGGCGCCATTTGAGGGTGATGCCACAACTGCACCGGAAAGCGACACAGAAAAAGTATCAACGGCAACTCAATCATAAAGTACAACAGGACCAAGCCGACATAACCGTTGAGTCCTAGGGCAATGATCCAAAGGCCATCCGTCGGGACCCAACTGATTTCATTATCTTTATGTCTTTCATCCCAGTAGGCGGCACTGCGACCCCATCCTCCCCATCCAAATACCGGCTGCTGAACTGCTCTGGCAACGAGAGCGTTCTCACACTTGAAGCGATACCCAAGTGATTCGGCACGCACCGGATCGATGTACCGCTCGATCAAATCGACGAGCTGATCACCGGACCAAAGGTTCGGGATGCGAATTGCAAAATAGACGGGGGCCACAAATACAAGGGCCCAGAGCAATATCTTCGTCTTGAACCGAGTCGATGCCCAGAGCAAGAACACGCCTACCACCAGAAGGACCAGAGCTCCAAACGAGCGACACAGAACCGTCGTGACCAGGAGGACCGGGAGGGCTGTCTTTCCAAATGAAAATGGCCCAAGCCTCTTGATCACACCACAGCGCCAAAGCCACCAGGCCGCCAGCGATGCGGCCGTCATATACATTCCCAGCTCAAGCCCCGTTTTAAAGAAGACGTAAGGACGGTAACCACCGTATCGCGTTCCTTGCCAGGTTGAGAAACCGTAAACGTACCCCATGATCTGGGGACTCATTCGGATCTCCCAGAGACAGGGGAGCACGTAGCTAAGGCCACCAACGACCATGGCCGTTGTAAAAAGACGCAAACCCTTGAGATCGCAAAAATACAAACGACCGAAGAAATACGGCAATCCCCAGTACAGAAACTGACCCAGCGAAAGGGACAGACCATCATAGAGACCAAGACCATTACTCAGGGACGAGGCGATTGCGCAGAGGCACCACAATAGTGCGGGCAAATCAAACCAACGCGGACGAAATGCGAGGATGTGCCCACTTCCAAAGAACAGCGTCCCCAACATGATTCCAAGCGAAGCCGCACTGAGCTTGGTAAAGTCGGGCAGACCAGGAATGTTGATGCCGAGGGGAGGAAGCAGTAACCACGTAGCAATCACCGCGGTTGCTGCCGCCTTACGCGCCGGCAGGAGTGCGAAAAGCACGATCACGCCAGGAACACAGCCAACCAGAGCAATGAAGACAATCATGCCGAATGGCTCGCACGAAGAAGAAAGCTAACTCTACGGCGGTGGGTGAGCACCAACCGAGCTGCACTGACCCGCCGCCAGGCATTTTGCTCACAAGATGCCATGTTTGCGCGAGGCCTCTTCTGTTATTGGTCCGTCATCTTGGATTGATGGACCAGTAGATTCAATGAGGACGGAGCCGACGCGTTTCAATCCCAATCTTGAAGAAGGCCGAAGGACTTGATTATAGCCGTGAAATACTGGATGTGGGACCGCTCGGAACAATGCTCGTCGACGAACTTTCGGCCGTTCGCGACGAGCGTATCGCGTAATGCGCGATCTTCCCAGAGCCGAGTTATCGACTTGGCCAGATCTTGCGGCGAGAAAGGGTCGCAGACAAGGGTGTTGTAGCCTTCGTACGCGTAGTCACTAAGGCCTTCCGAGCGGGTGACGATTGTGGGAACGCCCAACTGCATTGCCGAAACGAGTGTGGTATGACCGCAGGAGATTTCCATGCCCATTAACGGTAGCACCATCAACCGGGAATTCGCGAGGATGTTGTAGGCGCTACCGCTGTCGATATTCGTTCGGATTGTGACGTTAGGCGGAACCTTGAGCCCTTTCAGATTGTAGGGACGGACCACGGCGACCAAGCGAATGTCGGGCAAAAGAGTCATGGCGGCCATCAGGGTGGGATAATCCCGCATATTCTCGCCCAGGGCGCAGATGTAATCGCCCGCCTCGATGGCATGCTCGGGCTGGCGGACTATCGGCACATTCTGGCCCCAATGGATCATATCGATCTTCTCGATCGGTATTCCGAAATACTCCGCGTAGAGCGGCCTCTCCATCGAAGAGTAGGTGACGAAGCCGTCGACCGACGCGAAAGCATGGCTCCAAAGTGGTCGCGTCAGCCTGCTGGGAAGTCTAGCAAAGTTCAAGGTCCAGCAGAAATGAGGTATCCTGCAGCGAAGGAGCTCCAGGGCGATACTGCATCGCAAGGTCGCCCTGGGGTCGTGAGAGACGAACAATCTGGCGTGCTCCGCGTGGGCTAGCTTGGCGGCCTGCCAACTTGCCCGCGTCAAGGCGAGGTTGGGATGCTTGATCCGGCGTTCCAACCAGTTCTCCGGACTATTGCCCCAAAACTCCCACCGAAGACGACCCGGAAAGTACTTCTCGAACCAACGCCACTGTCCCAGACCGAAAGTTGTGACATTGACGATGAGCGGGAGCTTAGCGGCGCCCGGCACTGAGGTAGCCCCAGAACCCTCAGAGGAGATGTGATCTGGGGTATTGTCCACTGAGAAAAGCCTCTGAACGCATAATCGGGATCGAGCTGAGACAACCCGTGTGGGCGCTCAGAAATCAATTAAACTTCTCGGGTCTGCTCTATCGGTTTGGCAGACGCGGAATCAAGCCTTGCTTCCAGGCTAGTAATACGCTGCTCAAGATCCTGGAACTGGTAATGGTACGCGGCATTACTGGCAAGTCGATCAGCCAGCAAATCGTCGACGATCAGGTAGCGCTGAAAGAACATCATCAGCAAAGTGCTCAAATATCGGCGACCCATCTCACCCAGCTTGAGATTCGAGCTTCCCCAGGTTCGGCCATACCAATGGATCGGTATCTGGGCAATATTGTAGTCGCGGATCAAGGCCCCCAGTGACATTTCCAACGTCAGATTGAAGTGGCAGGCACGATAGGGCCCGCAGTCGCGGATCACAGCCGTTCGATAGGCTTTGAAGGCGTTAGTCAGATCGTTGAACCGACACCAGAACATGAACTGGATGCATCGATTGACAATTCGGTTGAAGAACAACTTGACGGGAGGATAGTCCTGGACCACGCTTCCCTTGATGAACCGTGAGCCGAAGACGCAGTCGTACCCCTCGCCAATCTTGCGGTAATATGCCACCACGTCTGCCGGTGAGTCTGAAAGGTCCGCCATGTAGACAACAACGATGTCTCCCCTGATGACCTCCATCCCTGAACGGATCGCGCGGCCAAATCCGCTAGGTGGCGCCCGATTCACGATTTGAACAGCCGAATCTGTGGCCATTTCGGCTCGGACCACCGCCTCGGTATCATCCGTGCTGCTGTCATTGACGACGATGATTTCATAGGGAATCTGGTACTTTTCACGTAGCGTAACCTGCAATTCGTTGATACATTTGGCGATATTCTTCTCTTCGTTATAAGCAGGGATAACGATCGATAGCTTCTCACTCATCGGGGCAGCTCCGGCGGGCTGGAATGTTCAAGCAAGCTTTCCACTGCTCCTTCGTATTCTTCGATCCAGGCCCGGATGTCGTGCACGATCCGGGCGGGGTCGCGGCTTGGGTGCCATCCAAAATCAACCGCAGCCTTTCGGGCGTCACTGACATAGATGCGTAGATCCACACCCACGGTCTCGGGCACGGCCGCAATCGGGACGGCCTTTCCGGTCTCTTGGACGCAAAGCCCTGTCAGCTCCCTGAGTGAAACCGATCCCCCGTTCCCGCCGCCGACGTTGTAGATTCGGCCGTCCCATCGGCCCGGTGCCTCGAGCTGAAGCAAGACCAAGTCAAAAGAGGTCGCGCACATGCAGAATGTCGCGAACCTGTTTGCCCTGACCGCCAAACCCAGTGTAACTCAAAGGTCGCCCAAAGTAATGGCGGGCAACCCACAGCGAGATCACGCCCTGGTCAACCCTGCCCATCCGCCAGGGACCCGCGATGACGCCGCAACGGCTAACAAGAGCACGCGTGCCATAACTGAACACGTACTCTTTTATCAATAGCTCAGCAGCTAGCTTACTTGTCCCGTAAAACGATCTCGCTCCGTCAAGAGCGAAGCTCTCGGCGATGCCGAGCTCTGAGAATCCCGAGATCCTCGCTTCGCCATCCCAGCAGAATCTCGTGTCGGTTTCCGTAAAAGGCAACCCGTTCAAACCTTCGATCGGATAAACCCGACTGGTGCTCAAGAAGAGGAATGCGGCGCCGCGCGTTCGAGCAGCCTCCAGGCAATTGATCGTGCCAATCAGGTTGGTGTCCAGCACAGATCGCGGCGAACCGGCCAGACCAGCCTGGACCGATGGCTCGGCCGAGCAATCGATCAGCACATCGTAAGGCGGCAGGCTACTAAAGTCCTCAACAAAACGAATATCGCCGTGGTGGAACTCGACTCCTGCCGCCCGTAGCCGCGGCAAGCTCAACTCACTGCCACGACGACTGAGGTTATCAAGAACCGTCACGCCTAAGTCCCGGCGAGCCTCGCGGGACAGGATCGCCAGGTTCGAACCAACGAAGCCGGCCCCCCAGTGATCAGGAGATTCTTGAAGTCCATCGACTCGCGATCTCTTGATTTCGGTCCGCCAGAGGGCAAACCGCGAACCTACACCTCGATAACGGCTATAGACGAGCCGACATCGATTCTAAGTTCTCGTCAATAATCCGAGACAGGTCGTAAATTTGCTTCCAACCGGGATAGTGCGACTGAAACTTCCGCGTATCGCTGATGTACCAGATGTGGTCGCCTATCCGGTTGTTTTCAGTGTAGACCAGGTCCATTTTCTTGCCGGTACGACTCTCGCAGAGACTGATCGCCTCCCTTACTGAACAATTCGAGAGCCGTACACCGCCAGCATTGTAAACCTCGCCAGGCCGCGGCGCCCGGCAGTACTCCCAGAACATGCTAATTAGGTCCAGAGAGTGCATGTTGTCGCGCACTTGTTTTCCCTGGTAACCGAAGATCGTGTATCGAGCCCCAGTCAGCGCGCACTTGGCCAGAAAACCATGCATCATGGCACCGGAGTGACCAGGGCCGGTCATACAACCGCCTCGGAAGCAGGCCGTATTCATACCGAAGTAACGACCATATTCCTGAACCACGGCATCGGCCGCGAGCTTCGAAACGCCGAACAACGAGTGCTTGGTTTGATCGGTCGATAGATTCTCGTCGATCCCGTGCTCGTAGTAAGGATGGCGACTTTCAATCTCCCACCGCGTCTCAAACTCCACCAAAGGCAGGCTGTTGGGGTTATCGCCGTACACCTTGTTGGTGGACGTGAAAACAAAGCACGCCCGCGGCGAGAACTTGAGAGTCGCTTCCAGCAGGATAAAGGTGCATTTGGCGTTAACGGCGAAGTCTGTATGCGGGTACTTCGCGGCCCAGTCATGCGAAGGCTGGGCAGCAGCATGTACAACCAGATTGATGTCGGAGCCATATGTGGCAAAATAGCGACTCAACTCCATCGCGATCCCGAATGTCAATTTCACGATGAGCGTAGCCCGGAATCTTCGATTCCAGATCGTGGCGGCTCCATTCAGTCGATGCATCGCCGCCGAAGAACTGCTTCCGCATGTCGTTGTCAATTCCGACGACCTGAAACCCGTTCGAGCTGAAGAAGCGAACAGCCTCGGCACCAACCAAGCCAGCCGAACCGGTGACAACGCAGATGTTCACAAGACCTTCCAGATCAATGTCAAAGCCTACGAATTGCTGCTGTGAAATCCCGGCAAGAGAACGCGTTAACCTCGAGTTGTTTCGGCAGCAGCTTGGCAAAAACCCGGCAAAAAAACCCCCAATCCTGCCTCTGATTAGCCGGTGGCGCTCCGAGCCAGATCAATGGAATTCCATTGGCCAGCGAGTGCGCAGCACAAGCACTCACACGACAGACCGCGGCAAATCGATTCGATCGACACTGTCCGATCCAGCCATTCTGGCGAGGGTCACCGAGAAAGAACCTCATCTGCGGAACTTCGCGAGGGCGAACTCGCCAAAAGCGGGTGCTGCCGTCCAGGAAGCTCTCGAACAGAGCGGGGAAGCTCGAAAGATTGCTGAGATTAAGAACCTCAAGATACCGGTCGAATTGGAATGAAGTCGGATAGCCATAGGCTTTGGCACGATCGCCTGCAATTGCCTCGGCTTGTCTTTGTTGCTCTCCGGTCGTTTCTCTCTGCCAGATCGCAACGCGATCAGGATCGAGCGGTCCCCCGGCTCTCTGTTTCCAGGAAACGTTGGTGGGATTAACATGGACATTCGACTGTGATGCGTTCATCATATCCGGCTCAAACTCTTCGCCGACGAAGTCACATAGCTTGCGAAGCTCGCTTTCCGGACTCATCACCAAATCTTCAAACCGGAGAGTCAAGCAATTCTGGTCAGCCTCACAGATTGCGGTACCGAGCTCGTCCAAACTTCGCCACAGCAGTACAGCATTCGCGAAACTGGATGGACCCCATGGTACGTTCAATAAAGACAAAGCAACGTCGCGAGGGTCGCGAACGATACGAACGATAGGAGCATCTGGATAATAGCGCCGAACCTCACGCAGGTAGATGATGTGAGTCGGCGTCTTTTCCACCCATCGCTGCTTTCCTTGCCGCCTCATATAGGTATCGGTGAGGCTCTCGAGAATTGCCGGACAAGATCGCTCTCTTTGCTTGAGGTACGCGATGATCTCATCGCGAGTAATTCCGTAGTAATCGGGAATAGGTTTTTCATGGACTTTCGAGAAGAGATAGCTCGCAGCCTCCTCCGGCCAAGTTGCTGCCCGACAGAGCCGGTTACCACGATTCGCAATATGCAATCCCGTAAAAAATTCGGTCTCAGGACCGCAAATCAATCGACTATGCGCGCCAAGAAAGCTGGCGAGAAGCGTCGTTCCGGACCGAGGGCATCCGACCACAAAAATGGGCTGCTGCCTTTGGTTTCGGATGCGCCGCCCTTTCGCTTTTTCCATTCCACTACTCAGCATTTTCTTGAATCCCACGGCGGGGTTCGTTCAACGCGCTAAAGAGACCATCGGGCCGAAACTGCACGAAAATCGGATCTCAGGCACTCCTGCCTCGATCTCCAATCAACCGGCGATAGAATGCCATCGTTTGCTTCGCAATCATCTCTGGATGAAAGCGCCGCTCGCATGTTGCCGCAGCGTTGCGTCCGAGTTCTACCGCACGAGCAGGATTCTTGAGCAGCGAGAGGATTCGAGCGGCCAGATCATCCGGATCTTCAGCTCGGTGCAACAAGCCGTCTCGCTGGTCCTCCAAGAGCTCGGGAATGCCACCGACCCTGGCCGCAACGATCGGGCAGCCCAGAGACATCGCCTCGATTAAGGCTCGCGGGGCATTTTCGTATCGCGAACAAACGGTGGTCACCATAGCTCTTCGACGCAGAACCGCGAGAGCCGAAAATGGTGTTCGTCCTAGGAGTGAGATCTGACCGGATTCAAGC
>Ga0182024_10008842_pt1 | contig 21053 bp, 16 predicted proteins | sample P32metaG_FD_120480 | JGI IMG/M metagenome (GOLD analysis project Ga0182024, IMG submission 120480) | Permafrost microbial communities from Stordalen Mire, Sweden - P3-2 metaG (Illumina Assembly) | ecosystem: Environmental > Terrestrial > Soil > Wetlands > Permafrost | place: Sweden: Stordalen...
CCCACCGGGCAAGCGCAACGTGTAGCACGATGAGGAGAACCATATGACTCAGGAAAGGACCCAGGACGGGCGAACATCCAATCGCGGGTTCGCGTCGATGAAACAGGAGCGGCAGAGGCAGATTGCCAGCATGGGCGGCCGGGCCGTGCCTGACGAGAAACGCAGCTTTTCACAGAATCGCAGGCTCGCCGCCGAGGCTGGCCGCAAAGGTGGCCAGAGCGTTCCGGGCGCGAAGCGCAGCTTCTCCCAGAACCGCGAGCTTGCAGCGCAAGCGGGCCGCAAAGGGGGCCAGAGTGTGCCGGATGAGAAGCGCAGCTTCTCGCAGAATCCGGGCCTCGCGGCCGAGGCAGGGCGCAAGGGTGGCCAGGCGAGTCATCACGTCACTGGCGAAGTGGAACCCGCGACGCTTGTGCGCAAGCTCTAGTTGCAAAGATTGCACATCCCTTGCAGAAATTGCAGCGTTCAAGGCTGAGACACTGTGTCTTAGCGCGAGCGTAAGCATAGCTTTAACAACCTCCGCCCACTTACCGTGCGCCTAGCCGTACGGTCCGCGGCGGTTCTAGCCACAGCACTTCCGGCCGTTGCAGACGCAGCGGCCGGGACCCCTGCCGACAGTTCCGAGTTTCTGCTGCTGGCGCAGATCGCCGTTCTCATCCTCGTCGGTCGCCTATTGGGCGAGCTCATGCAGCGCGTCGGCCAGCCGGCGGTCATCGGACAGCTGTTGGGGGGCGTCCTTCTCGGGCCCTCATTTTTCGGATTCCTGTGGCCTTCTGCCCAGCACGCGCTGTTTCCCGCGAATCCGCATCAGATGAGCATGATCAACGCGATCGCGCAGCTCGGAATTCTGATGCTGCTGCTGCTGGCGGGAATGGAGACGGACTTCGGCCTCATCAAGCGCATCCGGCGCGCGGCGCTTTCCACCTCCATCAGCGGCATCGCGCTGCCCTTTGCGTGTGGCTTTCTTCTCGGGGAGTCGCTCCCGGCATCACTCCTGCCGCAACCTCAGTATCGTCTCATCACGGCGCTGTTCCTCGGCACGGCCCTGTCCATCTCCTCTGTAAAGGTCGTCGCCGTCGTCGTGCGCGAGATGAATTTCGCGCGCCGCAATCTCGGACAGATCATTCTCGCCACCGCCATCATTGATGACACGGTCGGCTGGATCATCATTGCCGTGACGCTGAGCTTGGCCTCGCGCGGCCGCGTGGATTTCAATTCCGTCGGCGCAAGCGTCCTCGGCACCGTCGTGTTTCTCATCGTCAGCTTCACTCTCGGACGTCGAGTCGTATTTGGCCTCATCCGCTGGACCAACGATCACTTCGTAAGCGAAGCGGCGGTCGTGACTTTGATCCTGCTCATCATGGCGGGGATGGCGCTGACGACACAGCTCATCGGAGTCCATACGGTGTTGGGCGCCTTCGTGGCAGGTATCCTGATCGGGGAGTCGCCCATCCTGACGCGCGAGATCGGCGAGCAGCTGGGCGGCCTCACCAACGCGCTCTTCATGCCCGTTTTCTTCGGGATCGCGGGCTTGACCGCGGACCTTACGATTCTGCGCCACCCAAACTTTCTCATCCTCACGCTCGGCCTCATCCTGATTGCGAGCGTCGGCAAATTCTCCGGCGCCTTCGCCGGAGCGTATTGGGGAGGGCTCACGCGTCGCGAAGCGCTCGCGCTTGGGTGCGCGATGAATGCTCGCGGCGCGACCGAGGTGATCGTCGCGTCGATCGGCCTGTCGATGGGCGTCCTCACCCAGAACCTCTACACCCTGATCGTCACCATGGCGATGATCACGACCATGATCATGCCGCCGACGCTGCGCTGGACTTTGAACCGGGTGCCGCTGTCAGCCGCGGAGAAGGCGCGCCTGGAAAAGGAGGAAGTCGAGACCCGCGGATTTGTCCCGCAGCTCGAGCGACTCCTGGTCGCCGTCGACGACAGCGTGATCGGCGCATTCGCGGCGCGGCTGGCCGGACTCATAGCCGGTACCCGCGGGATGCCCGTGACCGTCCTGCAGGAAGACATCGAGACTTCGACGCGGCGCGCGGAACACGTGCTCAAAGGGGCTGCCGCCGCCGGGCGGCCTTCTGCGCGCGCAAGCTCCGAGGCGCGGCCGCCCGCCGTGGACGTGACCACGCGCTCGCAGCAGGCCCTGTCTGCCGAGGCGGTTGCGCTCGAGGCAGACCGCGGCTACGACCTTCTCATGATTGGCAGGGATCCGGTGCGCGGCGGCGATGGCGGATTTGATGAAGAGGTATCGCGCATCGCGGCCGCTTTCGAAGGGCCCATCGCCGTGGCGCTGGCGCTCGGCACGCATGCACAGGATGCTTCGTGCGCGAATCTCAATATTCTCGCTCCCGTCACCGGCAGCGAGGTTTCACGTCATGGAGCTGAAGTGGCGGTGGCGCTGGCGCGCGCGACGCGCCGACCCTTGACGGTGTTGTATGTCGGTGCCCGAGCGACGCGCGCCAAGCCGTTGGCCATCTTGGGTGCGCAGCGCCGCGAGCAGGAGGCGGTGCTCAAGGACATCGTGAAAATCGCGGATCAATATGGCGTGCGCGTGCGCACCGCCGTCACCGCCAATGCCAACCCCGGCAAAGCCATTGTCGATCACGCACACCGCGGCAAGCACAATCTCATCGTCATGGGCGTCAGCCGGCGGCCCGGGGCGACGTTGTCATTCGGCGAAGTCGCGGCCACGGTGCTCGAAAACACCGAGCGCTCGGTGCTCTTCGTCGCAAGCTGACGCGCGCTCGGCGCCGCCCGTATAATCGGGTGCCTTGAAAATCAGACCGACAAACGAGTATCGACCGGCGCGCCAAGCGCACGACCACAGCCATGCGCACGGCGGCGGACATAATCATGGCCAGGGTCATGGCCACAATCACAGTCACGATCACGCGCCGGCTCCGTCCATGCAGGGCAAGCTCGCTCTTGCAGTGACGCTCAATCTGGTCTTCGTCGGCGTGGAGCTTGCGTACGGCTTCATCGCCAATTCCGTGGCGCTGATCGCCGACGCCGGCCATAACTTGAGCGACGTGCTGGGACTGGCTGCCACTCTCGTCGCCGCGATTCTGGCCACGCGCCCCGCGAGCGGTCGATTTACCTATGGCATGCGTCGTGCGTCGGTGCTTGCCGCCTTGGGCAACGCCGTACTGCTGCTCTTCACGAGCGGCGCCATCGCGTGGGAAGCCGTACAGCGCCTGCTTGAACCGCAGGCCGTGGGCGGAGAGATCGTGATGGTCGTCGCCGCATTAGGCATGATCATCAGCGGCGGCAGCGCGTGGCTTCTGGGCGGCCACGGGCACACCCACGATCTCAACATCCGCAGCGCCTTTTTGCACATGGTCGGCGATGCAGTCGTTTCCGCCGGCGTCGTGCTGTCGGGACTCATCATTTTGCGCACCGGCTGGACCTGGGTCGATCCTCTGGTCAGCATCATCGTCGTCACGGCCATCCTCGCGGGGACCTGGGGCCTGTTGCGCGATGCGCTGCATTTATCCATGGATGCGGTTCCGCGCCGCATCGATCTGCAGGAAGTGCACACCTACCTCTCGACCCGTAGCGGCGTCGCTGAGGTTCATGACCTGCACGTCTGGGGGATGAGCACCAGCGAGGCGGCGTTAACCGTGCACCTGGTCGCACCCACGGTGAGTCCGCACGACGACGTATTCAGGAACTCAATCTGCGATGAGCTGCGTCAGAAGTTCGGCATCCGGCACACGACCTTGCAGGTGGAGTTTGACAGTTGCCAGCGCGCCTGCGGCAACTGATCTTTAGTGCACGCCGAGCCATTGTCCCAGCTCCGGCAATAACTTCTTCTTGAAATCGGACTGCTCCTGAATCCGCGCAGCGGCCTTGGCGGCCTCGTAGCGCGCGCCCTGGGAGGCCTGCGCCTCGGGCGTGACCAAGAGCTCGTGCGCGATTGCAGGATCCGCAGACGCCTGCGCGATCGCCGCCAGCATCTGTGCGCCACGGCCCGGCGGCAGTTTCACGAGAATGGGCGCGCGCTCGGCGAGCACATCCTTCCAGACGAGCTCGGGATCGTTCGACTGCACGGCGAGCTGGATCAGGAACCGGTTGACCCGGCCGTTGGAGATTTCGTCGGTGAGCGCGATTTTGACGCTCTGTTCGATGAATGGCGCATCCTGAGCGTTGGCCAGCGCATAATAAAAGCGCAACTTGTCCTCGGTAGAGGAGGCTGCCTTGCCAAGTGAGCGCAATTGATCGAAGGTCGCCTGGTCAGCGTAGCGCCCCACGGTTTGGATGACGGGCGAGCGCAGATTGGGTGCCAGCGAGGCCGGGTTCGCGATGAAGGCGGCGAAGCGGCGTTTGCATTCGGCAATCACCGCCTCATCGCCGAAACGACCGAGAGCACCGATGAGAGCCGCCCTCAAAAGAACCGTCTGATTGTTATCCTCGGGACGAGCGTCCCAGCCGACCCGATCAAACGCGGGTCGCAAGAGATGCAACGCGTAGCGGCGAAATCCGGTTCGAACCGGCGCGCCCCGCGCAAGATCGTCAATTGCACCGAGCTTCGCGATGACATCGCTCCACACGACGAGTGTGGATTCCGCCGTCAGCCGGCGTGTCAGGTCAAGATAGTCGCTCAGGTGAGCGCGCCCCGCTTCAACCAAAGCCCATTCGTCGGTCAGCAGATCAACGCGGTCAGCTGGCGCCAGCGCAGGGAAGAGGTGGGTCAGCGCACCTAAAGCGGCGCTGTCATATTGAACGCGGTAGTAGCCCGCATCGCCGAGATTGGCTTTCACAGGCTTGCCGCAACCGGGAAAACTGGCCGCCGTCGGGCTCTTGCCGACGAGGATCATACGCGAACTTTCCGCACCGCCGATGACGCCGATCTGCACCGGGACATTCCAGGTAAGCTCCGCCGCCGCAGGGTCGCCAAGGGTGAAGCGTTCCTGCTTCAGCATCGCAACCGTATTGCCGCTCTTGCACGACGAGGCGACGCGAATCAGAGGGATGCCCGGCTGCTCGGTGAATCCAGTCGCAATCTCGGCGACCGGCTTCCCGGAAGCCGCCTGCAGCGCTGCCCACAGATCGGCAGTGGTTGCGCTGGAGTAGGCGTGAGCCTTCATGTAGCGGCGCATACCGTCACGAAAGGCATCCTCGCCGAGATACACCTCGAGCATGTGCAGGAATGCTTCGCCTTTTTGATAGCTGATGGAGTCGAAGGCCGTCATGATCTGGCTCTCGTCCGCGATCTGCATCTGGATCGGATGGGCGGTTGAGCGTGCATCCGCGCCCATGGCGAGTTCCTTCGATGCATGCTGGCGCAACCACACGGACCAGTCCGGATTGAGCGTATCGGCGACCTTCGCCGCCATCCAGGATGCAAAGCCTTCGTTCAACCACACATCGTTCCACCATGCCATGGTGACGAGGTCTCCGGACCACTGGTGCGCCATCTCGTGAGCAACCACCTCAAAGACGAGCTGGCGCGTGCCCTCGGATGAGGACGCCGGATTCACGAGCAGAACATCATCGATGAAGGTGATGCCGCCCCAATTCTCCATGGCGCCGGCGGCGAAGTTACCCGGGATGGCGATGAGGTCAAGCTTCGGCAGCGGATAGGGCACGCCGAAATAACTGTTGTAATAGGAGAGAATCCTGATAGCAGCCTTGAGCGCCTCGCGACCCTGCTCGACCTTGCCGTCGACGGCCCAAACTCCGATATCCGTGCCGCTCGATGCATCGTGAATGCGCTGCAAATGCCCTGCGCACAGGACGAGCAGATAGGTCGACATGCGCGGTGTACGCGCAAACGAGGTCTTCTTCAACGCAACGCCGCGGGCATTTGTGCCGGCGGGCGCAGCGCTCGTGGGCGGCGTGTTCGAAACCACCGCAAGATCCCCTGGCAGCTCAACCGATAACTCAAAGGTCGCCTTGAAGACCGGTTCATCCCAGCCGGGAAACATGCGCCGCGCATCCGTCGCCTCAAATTGTGTCACCAGCATCCGTCGGGTTCCCGCAGCTGTTGCGTAGTCGTTGTAGTAGATGCCGGCCGGCGTCGCAGGGATCCGGCCGGAGAATGCAATCGAGAGCGTATGGCGACCCGTGGGAAGCGCGTGCGCAAAATGGAAAGTTGCGGTCTCACGCTGTGCATCCAGACTCACCTTCGCAAGCGCACTGCCGGCGCCGACGAGCGCGACCTTTTCAATGCCGAGATTGACGGCGTTGACGGTGACGACGTCCGTTGCGCGGTGCACATCCACATCGATTTCTTCTCGACCGGTGAATTTGAGTTGTTCAAGGTCGGGGGCAAGGTCTATGCGGTAGGCCGCCGGCACCACATCCTTAGGCAGCTGCCCTGGCGTTGTGGCGAAGCTGAAGGGGGATTCGGCCCGGCACACCAGTGCTGCGCAGAACAGGAGCCCACAGGCAATCGGGCGCGCGGCTGACGACACAGCGGCCCTGCGCCGCGGCGCAGGGATCCGACGAACACTTGACGTCATCTTCTCAAACTCCATTATTGAGATATTATCTAAACAATATTAATGACTTACATAGATAACTAAATGTAATTTATCAAAGAAGCGTAAGCCTCGTCGAGCCCCGAGGCTCAGGGGCGCGACTCTACGAGCTCGATGTCGGCACGCGAGGTTTGGGCAGCACTTCGTAGCCGGGCGCTTCGGATTCCTCATCCACGATCTGTGCCGGAAATCCCGTGCCGAGCACTTCAATGGCACAGGCCTCCTCAAATCGCTTGATGATGTTCGGCGAGAATTCACGCGGCCCGTAGCGCCGCTCGCCATCCTTGAAGATTTGCAGCACCAAAGGCGAGAGTTCCAACGGCACACGCAGCTCCTTGGCGAGATTGTCAAAGAGTCTCACATCCTTGATGACGAGGTCCATGGTGAAGCCGATGTCGCGGCTGCCGTTGAGGATGACTTGTGACTCCGTCTCGTGGACGAAGGAGTTGCCCGAGGAGATCCGGATCGCCTCGTAGGTGGTATTCATGTCCATGCCCGCGACTTTGGCGACCGACAGCGCTTCGGCCAGCGCCGCGAGATGCACGGTGCACAGATAGTTGGTGAGGACTTTGAGCACCGACGCCGAACCCAGAGGGCCGGTGTGCAGGATCTGCCGCCCGAGCATCGACAGGGTCGGCAGCACGCGATCAAATGCGGCTCGACTGCCACCCGCGAAGATCGAAATATTTCCAGTCGCGGCGCGGTGACAGCCGCCCGACACGGGACAATCCATGGCGCTTGCGCCGCGCGCCTCTACGAGGGCACCAAGACGCCTCACCTCTGCCGCATCGGTCGTGCTCATCTCCAGCCAGATCTTGCCGGGACTTAAGCCCGCAAGAATGCCGTCCGGACGCTCCATCACATCCGCGGATGCGGCAGGCGAGGGAAGACAGGTGATGATGACGTCGACCTGTTCGGCCATGGCGCGCGGGGAGGTGGCCCGAGATGCGCCGTTCTGCAGGAAGGGAGTCTCAAGGGCCTCATTCAAGTCACGCACGCTGAGATCGACGCCATGGCGCGCGAGACTTCCGGCGAGCTTGCCACCCACGTTACCCAAGCCGATGAAGCCGAATTTGGTATTGTGCATAGCTGCTGCCGTGACCGGGGGGTTTCTGCTTGAGCGCTAATCGTGCCATCGGCTTGTCCTGCCGGCGCGTGTGTATCCGCACTCTGCCGCTTCCGTGGCATGATCCGGCAAAGTATCACGGTGGCAGGTAGCGCGAAGCACGCATGACGGTCAAGGCGGCAGTCCTCGAGGCGATTCCAGCGCCGGCCAGCGCCTCTGCGCTGACGCGCTGGTACGTGCTGCTCGTGATGTGCATGGTCTACACGCTCAGCATTGCGGACCGCTACGTGATTTCGACCGTGCTCGAGCCGATCCGCCTCGAGCTGCATTTGACCGATTCGGGGGTTGCGTTCCTCACCGGCGTGTCGCTCGCGCTTTTCTATGTGTCCTTTGGCATCCCGATTTCGCTCGTCGCGGACCGGCTTAACCGTCGTAACATTATCGCGGTGTCGCTGATTGCCTGGTCTGTCATGACGGTTCTTTTCGGGCGTGCGACAAGTTACGGGCAGCTGCTCGCGGCGCGCATCGGTGTCGGCGTCGGCGAGGCCGGTGGCACACCGGCTGCAAGCTCGATCATCGCGGACTATTTTCCCTGCGCTCGGCGTCCCATGGCGCTCACGGTCTTTTCGCTCGGTGCGCCGCTCGGCGCCTGGGTGGGTTACGACGTTGCGGGCCGCATAGCCGATGCCTACGGCTGGCGCGCCGTGTTCCTCGCGCTCGGCGTACCGGGAATCATCTTCGGCACTTGGGTGTTCTTCACGGTTCGCGAGCCGCGGCGCGGGCAGATGGACGCCGTCGGCAGCGGTCGCAAGCCCTCGATCATCGAGACTGCGAAGTTTCTCGCCGGTCAACGCTCCGCAATCCATCTCATGTGGGCGAGCGCGCTCACGGCACTGTGGGGCTGGGGGCTCACTTATTGGACTCCGGCCTTTCTCATGCGCAACTACGGATTAAGCGCCGGCGAAGCGGGCGGCATCACAGGGCCCATCCATCTGATCGCCGGAATCGCCGCGACGGTATTTACGGGGTGGTTTCTGGGACGGCAGTTCATGAACGATGCACGGCGGGTCGTGTGGTTCATGGGCGGCGCGATTGGCCTCGCCACGGTGCCGTCGATCGTCATCTTCTGGACCCATTCGCTCGAGCTTGCGAAGGTGATGCTGTGGATCTTCATTCCATCGATCTACTTCTACATCGGACCGTGCTTCGGGCTCTTGAACAACCTTGCACCGCCGCGCATGCGAGCGCAGTTCTGCGCCGCCACTCTCCTCGTGGCAAACGTCGGGAACCTGGTCGTCGCGCCGCAGCTCATCGGATTCCTGAGCGATTATTTCGCGCCCGGCCATATCGCCAATGCCGCATCGTTGCGCCTGGCGCTTCTGTGCCTGGCGCCGACCGGGTTCTGGTCGGCCTACCACTACTTCTCCTGCGCCCGCACGCTGCCGGAGGACCAGGAGCGGGCACTTGCCGCCGCGCACTGACGGGGGGGCGGCCACGGGCTCGCGAGTGCCCGGGATGCGAGCTCTCCTCGCTGGAATGGTCATGCTCGCAAGCGTTCTCGCCTGTACGACGTCTGCCGATGATTCCAAACTGCGCCTCATCACCTGGGCCGACTACGCACCACCGGATGTGATCGCGCTCTTCAAAAAGGAAACCGGTATTCAGGTGCTCGTGACGCTGTCGAACAACGAGGAGATGATCTCGAAATTGCGCGCCACGGGCGGTGCGGGCTACGACCTCGCGCAACCCTCGCAGGATCGGATCACCGGAGTGCAACGCGAGTTCGGCGTCTACAGGCCCTTTGATTTGAGCCGCGTGAAGGTGGAGCAGTTTCGGCCCGACATGCTGGAGATCATTCGTAAGAACGCGACTCTCGACGGTAAGCTCTACGGTCTGCCGTATCTGTGGGGGGCCGAAGGTCTTGTCGTCAATACCAAGCGCGCGCGCGTGAGCGATTATTCGGATCTGTGCCGGCCGGACTTGAAGGACAAGACCTCCATGCGGCTGCGGCGCCCCACGCTCATGGCGTTTGCCTTCGCCTCCGGCCAGGATCCGTTTGCGCTCTATGACCAACCCGCCGCCTATGCCGCGCTCATGGAAAAGGTCGGCCGTACTCTTTCCGCATGCAAGGCCACTGTGCGTTTCTTCTTTGACAATCGGGATCAGCTCTTAAACGGCATGCGCTCCGGAGAGCTGGTCGCGGCCATGATGTGGGATACGGGCGGGTGGGAACTCAACCGCGAAAACCCGGACATTCAGTTCGTCGTGCCGCGCTCGGGCGCGCTTGGCTTCCTCGACAGCTTCGCGCTGCCGGCCAAGGGTCGTAACGCCGCCGCGGCGTACGCGTGGATCAACTTCACCATGCGTCCCGACATTGCTGCGCGCATCACCCGCAGCGTCGGCAACTGGACCGCCGCGCGCGGTACCGAGGAACTGGTCGACCCGAGGATGCGCGCGCAGTACAACGCAAGCTTCCCCGAAGGGGCGTTCAAGAACATCAAATGGTATCCGGCCATCCCCTGGGGGCTCGAGGAGCTTGAGGGCCGGATACTCGATCGGATCAAGGCGGCCAATTGACGACTCCGGATCTTGAAGTCGATTCTCTGGTGAAGCGATTCGCCGACTACAGCGCGGTCGATGAGCTGTCGTTCACCGTCGAGCGCGGCAGTTTCTTCTCCATTCTCGGCCCCTCCGGCTGCGGCAAGACGACGCTCTTGCGCATGATCGCGGGCTTCATCGCCCCGGACAGCGGCGATATTCGCATCGGGGGCAAGAGCATGCAGGCTGTGGCGCCGAACCGGCGCCCGGTCAATATGGTCTTCCAGCAGCTCGCGCTCTTTCCAATGATGTCGGTGGGCGAAAACGTCGCCTTCGGCCTCGCCCGGCGCGGCATGGCAAAAGAGGAGCGCAGCCGGCGCGCTGCCGCCATGCTCGAGCGCGTGAGCCTCGGCGGAGCTACGCACAAGCGGGTCGATGAGCTCTCGGGCGGACAGCGGCAGCGCGTCGCGATCGCGCGCAGCCTGGTGCTGGAGCCGACACTGCTACTCCTCGATGAGCCGCTCGGCGCGCTCGATCTGAAGCTGCGCGAGCATATGAAGATCGAGTTGAAACAGCTGCAGGCGGCTTTTGGGACAACTTTTGTCTACATCACTCACGATCAGTCCGAGGCGCTCGTGCTCTCCGATCACGTGGCGGTCATGAACCGCGGTCGCTTTGAGCAGCGCGGCACTCCGCAGGATCTGTACTATGAGCCCGCGACGGCATTCGTCGCGGGCTTCGTCGGCGCCAATAACCGTATCGCGGGCCATGTCGTCGGCAGCTCCGGCGATATTGCGGAGGTTGCGACGGCGCAGGGCTGGCAGGTGCGCGCGCGCACGAGCGGCGCCGTGGCGCCGGGCGCTGCGGTCGAGGCCTTCGTGCGCCCGGAGGTCGCCGTTCTCGAGCGCGATGCCGCTCTCTTGCCGAAGGACCACCCGCATCATGCGGGCGCCGTCCAAAGCCTGCTCTTCGATGGCGCCAACTCCGCCGTGCTCCTCACCGAGGAGGTGAGCCGCTTCGAGTTTCGCGTGGCGCTGCCGCAGACCGGAAGATTCGCCGACCTGAAAGTCGGCGAGCGCGTGTTCTTCAGTTTCGATCCGGGGCGCGCCATTTGCTTTGCCGCCGCGGACGCGGCGCGGACCTAGTATGTCGAGCACTCCCGCGCAGCGCTTGTGGCAGCGGCGGCTCGTGCTGACGCTGCTGCTCGCGCCGGCGCTCCTGTGGCTCTTTGCGCTCATCGTGCTGCCGCACATCGACCTTGCACTTCTGTCGTTTCGGACGCGCAGCGCGCCGCGCCACTACCAGCCGAGCCTGACGCAGTACCGCACTTTCTTCACCGAACCTCTGTACTGGCATATTTTCGTACGCACGGCACTCCTGTCGGCGGTGGCGACGACTTTGACGCTCGTCATTGCCTTTCCGATCGCCTGGGTGATCACCAAGGTCGCGCAGGGCAGGACGAGCGCACTTCTTTTTGTGGTGTGCCTCATCCCGTTCTGGGTGAGCGAGACGGTACGCGCGCTCGGCTGGCTCATTCTACTGCGCGAATCAGGAGTGCTGCCGGCATTGCTCGTGAAGCTCGGCATCACGGCCGTGCCGGTGGAACTCCTCTATCATGACGCCACGATTTTGACGGGGCTCGTCTACACCTCGCTCCTCTTCATGGTAGTGCCGCTCGTGAGCAGTCTGGAAAGCCTCGACAATTCCCTGATCGAAGCGGCGTACGATCTGGGCGCCAATGGTTTTGCGATTCTGCGCGATATCGTCATTCCGCACGCGGCGCCAGGAATTACCGCAGGCTGCATCGTCGTCTTCATGCTCACACTCGGCAACTATCTGACGCCGAATCTCCTCGGCGGCAAGAACTCGCAATGGTTCACCGAGCTCATCTATACGCAGTTCATCGTGCGTTTCAATTGGGAGCAGGGCGCGGCCTTTGGCTTTCTCCTGCTCGCGCTGTCGACCACGATGGTGGCCCTCGGACTGCGTCTGAGCGGCCAGCGCTTCGTCGACGTCATGCGCCGCTCATGATTGCCTCGCTGCCTCGTTCCGCCTGGCTGCGCACCGCGACCGCCGCGTACGTTGTGGCCTTCCTCCTCTTCTTGTTCGTGCCGCTCATCATCGTCGCCGTCTTCGCCTTCAATGACGCGCCTTATCCGGCGCCGCCTTGGCGCGGCTTCACGCTTGACTGGTTTACCGGCAATGCAGCTTCGGGCCGCGTGGGACTCTTTCATGATGCCGCGTTGCTCGGCAGCATCTGGACGAGCGTCGTGGTTGCAACCTGGGTCACGGCGCTTTCGGTAGCCGTCGGCACGGCCAATGCCTTTCTCATGGAGCGCTACCGCTTTTTCGGCAAGGAGACGCTGTCGGTGCTCATGCTGGCGCCGCTCGTCATTCCCGGTGTCATCCTCGGCATTTCAATTCTGTCGCTGTCGAGCCGCATTGCCGATCTGATGCTCGCAGTCTTTGATCTCGATCTGGATTTTCTGCGGCCCGGCCTGCCGCTCGTCGTGGTCGGTCAGTTCTCTTATATTGCAACCATCAGCACGCTCATGATCAGCGCGCGCCTGCAGCGCTTCGATCGCACCCTGGAGGAGGCGGCGCTCAATCTCGGTGCCTCGCACGCCGCGGTATTGCGCACCATCACATTTCCCTATCTGCGCCCGGCGCTCATCGGCTCGGTGGCAATTTCGTTTCTGATGTCGTTCGAGAACTTCAACACGACTTTGATGCTGGTCGGCGCCGATCCGCCACTCACCGTCATGATGTACGGACGCATGCGCGAGGGGGCGACGCCGGTGCTGAATGCCGTCAGCCTCTTTCTGATGCTGGCGTCCGCGCTTTTCGCGCTGACGTTGATGCGCGGCAGTTCTCGAGGCGCCGAGGCACCGCGCCCGTCGCCCTAGTCCGCCCAAAGTGACATCGACCTCTAAGAGCGGATCCGCATGAAACTTTCGGACGTCAAGACTTTCGTCGTCGGTAATCCTCCTCCCCACAACGGCAGTCGCTACTTCGTGTTCGTCAAGCTCATCACGGACGGCCGTGTGGAGGGAGTAGGGGAGGCGTACTGCGTGCCGTTCGATCCACATCTCGTCGCTCGCATGATCGAGGATGTCTTCGAACGCTATCTCAAAGGCCAGGATCCGCATGACATCGAGATGATGTGGCGGCGGGTCTACTCGGCCGGCTTCACCCAGCATCCGGATCTGACGCTGATGGGAGTCTTGAGCGCGCTCGAGATGGCCTGCTGGGACATCATCGGTAAGGAGGCGGGCCAACCCGTCTACAAGCTCCTGGGCGGCCGGGTCCACGAGCGGCTGCGCTCCTACACCTATCTGTATGCCCGCGCGGGCGACCGTTCCGACGTCTACATGGATCCCGATCTTGCCGCCGAGCGCGCGGCGCAGTACCTGGCGCAGGGCTTTACGGCGCTCAAATTCGATCCGGCGGGACCGTACAGCGCCTTCGACGGCCGGCAGCTGCGGCTCGCCGACCTCGAACGCTGCGAGCGCTTCATGCGCCAGCTGCGCGAAGCGGTCGGGATCAAGGCGGATCTATTATTCGGTACCCATGGTCAGATGACGGCGGCCGGCGCGATCCGGCTCGCGCGGCGCCTGGAGCCGTACGATCCGCTGTGGTTCGAGGAACCCGTGCCGCCGGATGCGCCCCAAGAGATGGCGAAGGTGGCGCGCGCCACGAGCATTCCGATTGCGACCGGCGAACGGCTGACGACCAAGTATGATTTTGGCCGCCTGCTCGATGCCGGTGCCGCGGCAATCCTGCAGATGAACCTGGGGCGAGTCGGGGGGATCCTCGAGGCCAAGAAAATCGCTGGCATGGCGGAAGTGCAGCATGTGCAGATTGCGCCGCACCTGTACTGCGGCCCCGTGGTAGGCGCGGCCAATATCCAGCTTGCCACCTGCAGCCCGAATTTCCTCATCCTCGAAGGCATCGAGCGCTGGGACGGTTTTCATGCGGACGTGCTGAAGAAGCCGATTCAGTGGCAGGACGGTTTTGTCATTCCTCCGACCGAGCCGGGATTGGGAGTGGAGTTAGACGAGGCGTTCATCAAAGATCACCCGTATACAGACACCATGCTGCAGCTCGAGATGGTCGGGCGCCCTATCGTGTAAGCCAACCGTGGCAGGCGGCGCGAGGGGCGCAAATCAGTTCGTTGACCTCAATTTGTGCGCAGGTATTTCGAGGAATCCTTTGATTGGATGTGTTTGACTACATCGTCGTTGGCGCGGGTACGGCCGGCTGCGTCGTGGCGAACCGCCTCTCTGCAAGCGGCCGGCAGAAAGTGCTGCTGCTTGAAGCGGGTGGTTCTGACCGGCGCTTCTGGGTCCAGGTGCCGATAGGCTATGGGCGCACCTTCAACGATCCGCGCGTCAACTGGATGTATGAGGCCGAGCCTGATCCAGCGCTCGCCGGCCGCCGCTTGTTCTGGCCGCGCGGCAAGGTGCTCGGCGGCTCCGGATCCATCAACGCGCTGGTCTACTACCGTGGCTTGCCGAATGATTTTGATGATTGGCGCGCGCTCGGCAATCCCGGCTGGGGCTTCAGTGACCTACTGCCCTACTTTCAGCACTTCGAGGAACGCGCGGATGCCCCGAGCGCGGCGCGGCCCGACGACCCTCTGATCCACATCACGAATGTCGCAGCGGACGTCCACCCGTTGTGCCAGAAATTTCTCGACAGCTGCCGCGCCCGCGGGCTTGCGCACGGGGACTTCAATGGGCCGCAGGGTGAGGGCGTCGGCATCTACCAGATTACGACTAGGAACGGCCGGCGTGAATCGACCTCCAGGCGCTATCTGCATCCAGCGCTACGCCGCGCGAATCTCGCGTTACGGCTGCAAGCGCAGGTGCTGCGCATTCTTTTTGAACAGCGGCGCGCGGTCGGCGTCACTTATCGACATGCCGAGCGCACGCTCGCGGCGCGGGCCAGGAAAGCCGTGATCCTCTGCGGCGGCGCCATCAATTCGCCGCAGCTACTGCACCTTTCGGGCGTTGGCGAGGGCTCGCTTCTGACACGGCACGGCATTGAGGTCGTCGCCGAAAGCCCTGCCGTGGGCCGCAACCTTCAGGATCATCTGGCGGTGTCGTATTTCTATCGCTCCAAAGTGCCGACACTTAATGATGTGTTCCTGTCGCTCTCCGGCAGGATCAAGATCGCACTGCGCTACCTTATGAGCCGGCGCGGGCCGCTCGCCATGAGCGTCAACCAGGCAGGCGGCTTCGTCAGAAGCCACCCGTCGCGATCCCGGCCAAACCTGCAGCTGTATTTCAATCCGATCAGCTATACGACCCAGGGCGTGACGCGCCGGCAGTTGAAGCCGGATCCGTTCTCCGCTTTTCTCTTGTCCTTCAATGCCTGCCGACCCACGAGCCGCGGCCACCTTGAGATTCGCTCCGCGAATCCCTTCGACGCGCCTGCCATCCATCCGAACTCGCTCGCAACCGAAGAAGACGTGGCCGATGTCATCGCCGGGGTGCGACTCCTGCGCTCGATTGCCGCGACGGCGCCGCTCTCGGGTTCCATCGAATCGGAGATGCTCCCCGGAATAGCCAAGGAATCGGATGCGCAGCTGCTGCAGGATTTTCGGGAGCGCGCAGGCACGGTATTCCACCCCGTGAGCACCTGCCGCATGGGACCTGATCCGGCAACCTCCGTGGTTGACGCTTCCTTGCGGGTCTACGGCACCGAGGGCCTCCGCGTGATTGATGCGTCCGTCTTTCCCACGGTCACGTCCGGCAACACCAATGCACCAACCATTATGGTGGCCGAGAAAGGTGCGGCGCTCGTTGCCGCGGAAGAGGACGACTGAAGAGCCGTTTCGCGGAGCCTTAGGAAACCTGCTCATCCCATACGACGAGGCGGATTGCGTACCAACCATTCCGCCGGTATCAAACCGGCTCGCCCGACGCCTGCTCGAAGGAGGGCGTCACGCAGTGACTCGCAATGGCTCGCAGGGGAAGCGATCTGCAAACGGCTGCCGCCGAAGACCGACACGCAGGCGCCACCAATGATGGCGGTATATAAGCCTTGCTCGGGCCGAGCCCCAGAGGCGATCGCAAAAGCCATGGCCAACGGAAGGGCCACCACGCCGACAACGACCCCAGCGATGACATTCGAAAGCCACTGATTGCGCACCAGGAGTCCGGCACGGTATGCCTCAAGCAAAGCGATCATGTGGCTGCAGCCCTCCCGAAGGACTCTGCCGCGGCGGTGAGCACCTCAGGCCAGCCGCGGAAAGCGCGCAAGATCTTCCTGTTCTTCGAGGGGCTGGTCATTGCGAATATAGAGGCGAGTCGCGTCGCGCATCGGCTGAAAGTCCCAGGGCGTAAAGCGGCCCTCGCGCAGGGCCAGGTAGACAAAGTGACGCCGCCGCTGGCTCGCAAGCACCGCGTCATGCAGCTCGGACAATGCCCAGCGCCGCGCGACCTCAGAGCGAAAATCGGCAACCACTTGAGCGCGGTCCGCGTGCATCGCGAGATTGATGCGCTCATCAGGGTCGGCGCTGAGGTCATAGAGCTGATCAGGATCGGCGGGGGAGTGCACGAATTTGTAGCGACCGCGGCGGATCATGACGATAGGTGCGATGGCGCCCTCCGCCAGATATTCGCCGATCACTTCACCCGAGGGTTCACCGCGGCCTTCGAGTGCCGGCAGCAGGCTTGCGCCGTCGAGGGGCGCTGCGTACGCGGGGGGAGCGCCGTTATAGGCAAGAGTTGCAAGTGTCGGCAGGAGATCAAGCAGCGATGCTGGCGCCGCCACATGCCGCGCCGCGAATCGTCCGGGCGCGTGCACGATGAGCGGAATGCGCGCCGCAGGCTCGTAAAAATTCATTTTGTACCAAAGGCCACGCTCTCCCAGCATATCGCCGTGGTCGGCGAGCACCACGATGACCGTGTTGGCATCGAGCGCGGCCTGCTTCAAAGTCGCGACCAGCGAGCCGATCTGATCATCAATGTAGGAGACGGCGCCATAGTACGCGCGCCGCGCCGCACGCACCTGATGCTCGCTCGGGGTTGCTAGGTCAAGGCCAATGACATGGCGGAGCCTCCTCGAATGCGCATCTTCGCGCCCCTTAAGATCTGCAACGCGCGGCAGGTCGATCTCCTCATCGCGGTAGCGGTTCCAGTAGGCATGGGGAATGACGTACGGATCGTGCGGGTGGGTCATCGACACGACGAGACAGAACGCTCGGCGGTCTCGGCTGCGAGCGAGGTCAAAGAGCTTCTGCCGTGCGGCGACCACGACCTCGTCATCGAAGTCGATCTGGTTCGTGCGCGTGCACGCGCCCGCATGGATGACTGAATCCATGCTGTGATACCAGCTCGGGCGCTGCTCAAAGGCGCTCCAGTCGGGCGTCCAGCCAAAATCACTGGGGTAGATGTCGGTCGTCAGGCGTTCCTCAAAACCATGGAGCTGATCCGCTCCGCAGAAGTGCATCTTGCCGGCAAGAGCCGTCTGATAGCCCGCGCGCCGCAAGTAGTGGGCGAAGGTGGGCACCTGGGCGGGATACTCCGCAGCATTATCGTAGGCGCCGATTTTCGAAGGCAACTGGCCGGCCAGAAACGAAAAGCGCGATGGCGCGCATAGCGGACTGTTGCAGTAGAAAGAGTCGAAGACGACTCCCGCATCCGCGAGCGCGTCGATGTGCGGTGTGCGTGCGATCGCGCCGCCGTAGGGGCGCAGCACCCGCGCCGCCAACTGGTCGGCCATTAGGATCATAATGTTCGGGCGATCCGCCATGCACGCCTCACAGGGCACCACACGCCAATTAACTTGTGAATAGTCTCACGAAGAGTTCCCACAGCACACGTCCGCATCTTTCCCGCTGCGGCACCGTAGGGCGAGGAGGGCGCGCGTCACTCCTTCGCCGTTTCTCCTAGAGCCTCCTTCAAGGGGCCGAGCCACGGTTCAAAGTAGAGCCATTGGTCCAAGCCTTCCTTGAAGATCGGTTGACGGACCTGCTCGGAGCTCGCTGTGCGCACGCTGCGTTCAGTCTTGTAAAACTCCACACACTGGGATTCAAACGGCAGGCCGCAGAACTCGAGAATCCGGCGCACGTTGCCTTCCAGATCCTCGACCACGTCTTCATGCTGCACACGCAGGATTTTTCCGGGAAGTACGCTATCCCAGTGCTGCATCAGCTCGACGTAGCTTCTGTAGTAACGCCCGATGTCTTCGAGGCTGTAGGTGAATTCCTGACCGGAGGCGAAGAGCTGCTTGAAGTTCGAGAAGCAGCAGGCGAGGGGCTCGCGCCGGGCGTCGATGATCTTGGCATTCGGCAGGATGAGATGAATGAGGCCGATATGCCGGAAGTTGTTCGGCATCTTGTCGATGAAACGCGGCTTGCCTGCACGGTAGACCCGGGTGTCCGCGAGATACTTGTCACCCAAGCGTTGAAAATCCGCGGCCGTGAGCTCGCGAACAACGCCGGGATAGCGCGGGTTCGAGTCGGTAGACTCCCGTCCCTGCAGCTCTTGAGCGAGCCGCGGAATCTCCGGTAGCTCCGTCGTGCCTTCCACCTGCGAATGCGAGGCCAGGATCTGCTCGAGGAGGGTCGAGCCTGCCCGAGGCAAACCCACGATGAAAATCGGCGCGGCGCTGGCGCAGCCCATACCCTGCCGGGCTCTGAAGAACTCGGCCGTGCAAACGGAAATCTGCAGATGCGCATTGCGCTCGATGGATTCCGGCCGGTAACGGCTTTCCGCCTTCTTGAGCGCATTGCCGCGCTCGTAATAACCGAAAGATACGGCGTACTGCCCATCATCCTCGAGCGCCTTGCCGAGCGCGAAGCAAAGATGGAACCGGTCGACGAGCTGGGTATTAGGTGCCGCCTCCGCGGCGCGCATGCGTGTGATCTCATCATCCGTGAAACGATAGGTCTTGAGGTTGGCGAGGCTCCAATAGGCATCCCCATAGCCTGGCCGGATCGCTGCCGCAGTCCGATAGGACTCAATCGCTTCGTCACGCCGTCCGAGCGTTTTCAACGCGTGTGCGATGGACAGGTGGAGCTCGGCCGCCTGGGGTGTCTCGTTGAGCAGTTCGCGGTAGAGCTCAATGGCTCGTTCGAACTCACCGAGCCCGACCCGGGCCGTCGCCTGCGCGGTCCGGTAGGAACGATTAAGAGGCTCGACCTTGAGGAGTTTATCGAGCTCCTCGAGTGCTTTGACATGTTTGTGACGCCCGAGGAGGACCTGAACGTAGTCGAAACGGGCGGCGCTATAATCGGGTGCGAGCGTCAACACAGCATCGAGAAGCAGCTCCGCATCATCCAGCACGTCGACCTTCGTGCCGATCTTGGCCAGCAGGCGCATCGCCTCGACGTCATTGCCGTGCGCCAGGAGGTACCCACGAACGATCCGCTCCGCCTCGTGAACTTCTCCGTCAGAGAACATGCTGGTCGCAGTCACGACCTCGGTGGGCAGGGCCCCAAGGGTTGTCACATGACTTGCCGCCATGAGCGCATTGGCCTCCTGCCCGGTCATTCGGAACAGGACCTGCAGGGCGTTCCAGCTCGCCGGCAGCGCGGGGTTGAGGTTCACAGCGTGCAGGAACGCCGCGATGGCGGACTCCGCGGAGCGCAGCGCCACGTGGCAATGCCCACGTTCCTGGAACAGGCGGCTAAAGTTCGGGTGCACGGTTTCGAGGCGGGCCAGAGTCGCAAGCGCATCGGGGATGCGTTGCAGGTAGCGTTGGCTGACGGCGAGCATGTAGAGCACGTCGCGATTTTCGGGGACCTGCGCGAGCAGAACCTCCGCAGCCTCCAGCGCGCGCGCGAATTGGCTGCGCTCCAAAAGTCCCCGAATGCGTCGGACTTCGGCTTCGACCGGTGATGCCGGGGAACTCATTTCCGCTGCTGCCATGGCTAGTCAAAAAGAGCGGGCGTGGGTGCCCGCGTAGATTCTACTGAAGACGATGTCAGAGGGTCATCGTCGATGGGGACGTACAGTGGACGAGGCCGTTTAGCTCGTCGCCACGGCTCAGATGCGCGGGCGAATGACGATCGGGCACGTCTAGAAAAGGAGGGGAGAAAACCGCGGCATTCTTCCCGGATTACCGCGACGATCGCTCAAAAGCCGAGCGACGCTTGCACGCCCTCCAGCCAACTCGCCGGACGCGTACTTGACTGGTCCCGAAGTCAGCGGGCTGTGCTTGCGCTGCTCGAATGAGCGCAATTGCCGTTCAGCGTCCCGGAGGCTTGTAGACAGTCTGGACTTTTTTCGCGATCTTCAGCGCCTTCGTCATATCAGCCCAGGTGTAGAGCGGAATACTCTTCCAAGATTCGAAAGTGCCGCTGCTGATGGCGGGTATTAGGCCGCCGATATACTCGGCGTGACCTGGTGCTTCCACAATCATCGCCAGCCCATACTCCTGTCCGAGCATCCCATAGAAACCGTGCATCTTACCGCCCGCGGCCTCGACCGCCGCGCGCGCCGCCGCTTCGCGATCGCTGGATGTTTCGGCGATTGCCTTCAACGCGGCTGGTGAATACTTCGCCATTAGCATGTACATAGCCACGATCATTCTCCCTGTTCAGGTACTTGTAATACTTAGGCCCGCGCAACGCGGATAATTGCTCTATTAGGTGCGCAGCCCTGCGCGTTTTGTATAGCGTGCACCCGCAGCGTCAAAAAAGCGAGAGTAAGGACGTTACGCGCCCTGGTCCAACTCTGGCTGGCGAATTAACCGGCTGTTGAAAAAAACAGCATTTTGAGCCATGAAAGCACCCACAAACTTCCGTGAGGAAAGCCCCTTCACGACGGGAATCGTTATGGTGTAGCGAGGGGTTTGTAAATAAGACCGATGACTATTCCGATGACAGTCCACTGGACGAAGTAAGCCACAGCCTGTCCCAGAGCGAGTTTCAGCCCGATGTTCAGGTTCACGTAGTTGTGCAGCACAACTGCGCAAACCACGAAAATGCCAATGAGAACGCCAAAGCG